>Ga0080013_1006263_pt1 | contig 10681 bp, 13 predicted proteins | sample ETNvirenome_6_85_FD_69236 | JGI IMG/M metagenome (GOLD analysis project Ga0080013, IMG submission 69236) | Marine viral communities from the Pacific Ocean - ETNP_6_85 (SPADES assembly) (version 2) | ecosystem: Environmental > Aquatic > Marine > Oceanic | place: Pacific Ocean | collected 2013-06-19
AAAAACTTACTAAAAATAATATTACTAAAACCCCAGTAAAAAATATTAGAAATGCATATAAAGAATTAAATAAATTTACTGAAGATAATTTAAATTTATATAAAGACCATATGTCCATACCTCCTCGTCAAGGGCTAGTATGGGATGCCTTAAAACATAGATGGACTAGAGCTGAACAAGCAGGTAAGACTGTGACAGATGTACAAGGTAAAAAACGTATTAGGGGTACAGGTACTGGTACTCACCAAAGAACTATTGGTAGTAAGACAGGTATGAGAAGATTTGAAGCTCAAAGGAAATTTAGAGAAGCGGGTGAAAGAAGACATAAAACTACCCATAGACAAGGTACTAGTCTAAAAAGATTTTTGGCTAGACATAAAAGGAGCAGAAGCTAATGAAATTAAATGATTTTATAAAACAGGAATCAGTTTCCAAAAAATCTAACTATAAAGTAGTAATAGGTAACAGCCCTAAAGAACAAGAGCTTACAAAAGTAGCTGGTAAGGTTGAAGGACTTTCTGGAGAATTGCAACAATTACAAGGAAATTACGATAAAGTTGTTGAAGAGAATGAATTTCTAAAGGGGCAAGTTAAACGTACTCAAAATGAAATTGATGAATTTAAAGGTAAATTAGAAAAAGCTGATGACTTAAAAGTACAATTACTTGAAAAAGAAAATAGACTTACAGATGTATTAGAAGAAAGTCATGAACTTACAATCAAAGAGAATACTAATAAAGACAAAATTAAAGACTTAGAAACTAGATTAAGTAATACAACTGGTGAGTTTGAAGTACAACAACAAGCACATAAAGAGCTTAAACTTGAATTGGAGTCTATGACATCTAAATATAATGGGATTTCTAGTGAATTAAATCGTATCAAAGATTTTTCAGAAAAGACCCAAGATGAGTATAATAAGACTAGAGATAGAAATACAGTTCTTATGAGAGAAAGGGAAGACCTCTCTATATTAAAAACTGAATTTGAAGTCAAGTCAATCCGATTAGGAGATGAGTTAAATAAAGCTCAAGAAGTAAAAAGAATCTTAGAAGATAAATTGGTAAAACTTACCAATGTAAATATCAATACAGAAAAAGACGCGATTAAGTCAAATAACCTAAGTACTAAACTTAAAAAAGATTTAGATAAGGTAGTTGATAATAAAAAGAAGTTAGAGTCTGAATTAGTCAATACTAAGAAAGACATAGAAGATTTATCTGATATAACTCACGCGTATAAAAAACAAATAGAAAAAGAAAGACATGAGTCTATGGAATGGAATATTGCTAAACAAGAATTAAGACTAGGTAATGCTAAAACGTATCCTAATAAGATAGGATTTGGCTCTAACCCATTTTTTAAATTAGCTCAGGAGAATTAATATGGCTAACTGGCGACAAGAAATAGAACTATTACAGAACTATTCAAAACATAAAACTTTTACCTATACCACAACTGGTGATTCTGCAGCAACAGCTTTAGACATAGCATCTAATTTTGAAGAGGTAAACAAAGTTTCCTTTGTTGTTGAACTTGGAGATGCTTATATAGCATTTGATGAGACTTCAACTTCTTCTAATATGTTAATTCCACAAAATGAAGGATACTCTGATTCCGGTATTTTTCTAAATGATAAAATATCCGTAATTAATGCTACTGGTGGCACTAATGTGCGAGTTAGAGGAATCGCATGGGGGAGATAATTAATGCCAATTGGACAAGGTTCTAGAAATAATATAAACTTAGGAAGTCTTGGAAGAAGTCTTTTATTTGATACTAATATAAAAGCAACTAGTATTGATGAAGATATTTTCTCCGACCAAGAGGCGTTAACATCTGTTGCTGATGCAGACAGGGTATTAATTTTAGATGTATCCGCAACCCCAGATGAAGTTAAATATATAACTAAATCTAATCTTATATCTGGACTCCCCGTTTTAACAGGCAGCACTGATAACACTCTAGTAACAGTTACAGGTTCTGAAGCAATTACTGGAGAAGCTAATTTAACATTTGATGGAACTGGTATATTACAAATAGGAGCCGCATCTAATATAGAACCTAGACTAGATTTATTAAACGATGAAAACTCTTTTCAATTAGGTATAGCTAACGGAAGTAATGATATGATTACTGGGTCAGCTGATGGTGATGTAGTTCTTAATTCAGTCGGCGACCATAATATGTTATTTGCTCAAAATGATACTTTAGCCATAACCTTAGATACAGATGGAGATGTAACCTTTGCTAATAATATTGATGGGGGAACTTGGTTAGGTACTGCTGTTGGTAGTCAATATGGTGGAACGGGTCAAAACTTTAGTAGCTCTACTGGAGCTATCTCAGTATCCTCTGGTACTATGTCAGCAGGAACTTTAGCAGTAAGCAATGGTGGAACAGGTGCTACTACTCTAAGTAATCTTATTACATTAACTACACATACTACAGGAAACTATGTTGCCACTATTACAGGTGGTACAGGTATTACCTCTACAGCAGCTACTACTGGTGAAGGAACTACACATTCTCTTAGCGTAGATGCTTCTCAGACTCAAATAACTTCAGTAGGCACTATTTCAACTGGTGTTTGGCAAGGAACTGCCATAGCTTCTACTTATATAGCAGCAGATGCGATTACAGGAGCCAAGATAGCAGATGATGCTATTGACAGCGAACACTATACAGATGGCTCGATAGATAATGCCCATATTGCTGATGATGCAATCGATAGTGAACATTATGCAGACGGCTCTATTGACAATGCTCACATAGCAGATGACCAAATAGATAGTGAACATTACGCTGATGGTTCAATAGATACTGCTCATATAGCCGATGACCAAGTTACTCTTGCAAAAATGGCAGGATTAACTAGAGGTAGTTTAATTATAGGTGATTCAGGTGGTGACCCTTCTGCATTAGCAAAAGGTTCTGCAAACTATGTATTAACATCAGATGGTACAGATATTGCGTGGGCGGCAAGTACTGCTGCTACTAAAGGATTTGCAACAGCAATGGCAATTGCTTTATAAATAACTAGAAAGTAAGTATAATAAATATAGGAGACTAAACAAATGGCACAAGATTTTGAAAACAGCGTAGCTAGAGATACTGGCACTTCAGGAGCGACCATCAGAACTGCTAACAGTGATGACGCTATTGTAGGGCTACGACTTGCTAATATTACTTCAGGAACAATAGTCGTAGACTGTTTTATTACAAGAAGTGCTGCTAATTATTATTTAGTTAAAAGTGCCTCTATTCCTGCAGGCTCATCGTTGGAACTTATTGATGGGGGAAGTAAAATAGTTTTAGTAAGTGGTGATGCATTAAAAGTAGACTGTGATACAGACAACGCCTTAGATGTGTGGTGCAGTGCAGTAGACACAATTAGCGAATAAGGAGATTAAAGTATGGGATATATTGGAAATCAACCTGCTGAAACACCGATTGTAGAAATCTTAGAAACCGATATAAAAATTGGTGAGGATGACCAAACTAAAATTGATTTTGAAACAGCAAATGAAATACATCTTTACGCAAACAATACAGAACAAGTATATGTAGCCGATAATATATTCGGACCACAATCAGATAGTGATGTAGATTTGGGTACTACTGGTGTTAGATGGAAAGATGCTTATGTAGATAGCGTAACAAGTACAGGAGCTATAGCAGGAACAACTATTGATGCAACAACTGATTTTACTATTGGTGATACCGTAATAACTGACGGTGTTATTACTGATACTTCAGGCTTACAAATTGCTTCTGCTGTTGACCTTGTTGCTAACACACTTACATCTACAGGTAGCTTGCAAGTAAGAACTATTGACTATAGCGATGGTGATTTAGCTATGACTATTGCAGATGGTGGTGGAGTAACTTTTGCACAAAGTATAACTTTAGCAGCTGATAAAGACATTACAATGGGAGCATCAGGTAGACTTGTGTTTGGAACAGATGTACCTAATTCTGACCATGAGGCTACAGGAGTTATTGTAAAAATAACATCTTCAGGAACCCCTGCTAGAGGTGTACCAGTTTATATTGATGGTTCAGGAACAGTTGCTCCAGCAGATGCTGATGCAGTGACCAGTATGCCAGCGATTGGTATAAACACAACAGATTTATCAGGCGGGGCTGGAGAAGCTGAAATTTTAATATCGGGTATTTACAGAGATGATACTTATAACTTTACTCCGGGAGCTGATGTTTATGTCAGCACTGACCCAGCATCTAGCACTGCTAACTCGGATGTGTTAGGTATCACAACAACAGCACCATCGGGTTCAGGAGACACTGTGCAAAAAATTGGTGTAGTATTAACAGCAGATACAGTTTTCTTCAACTTTAACACAGCAGAAGTATTATTAGCATAAGGAGAACTTATGGCAGATATAAGTAAAGTAAATAATGTCGAAGTTGGGGACATAGACAAAATAGACGGAGTAGACAAGGGTGATATAAACACTCTTCATTCTGGAGAAGTACCCGCATCACAAACAGACCCAAGTGTTTCAGCATTAACAAACTATCAATTTGATTCTGGAGATGCTAAAAATGGGGCAATGGCATATAGCCCAGATGATTCTACACTAGGTGTTGCATACTCTGATGGTAGTAACAGTAGTTATCCTACAGTAAGATTAGGAACTTTATCAGGCACAACAATTACATGGGGAAATGAGACAGTTTGTGAGTCTGCGGCATGTGGACCAATGGGGCTTGCATATGATACAAATGTTGATAGATATGTGGTAGCTTGGCAGGTAAGTGGTTCAGGTAACGCCCCTAAAGTAGCAGGAGCAAGTGTGGAAAGTGGACCAGTTATAGGTAGCCTACAAACAGATTCACTCTCACAAGTAAGTGGTAAAGGTGATGGAAAAACACCTGAAGGTAATATGCTTATTTACGACCCAGCAGGTTCAAGAACGCTTTTATATTTTGGTAGGTCAGGTAGTCATAACATGGACCAAGATGATATTTTTCCAATTACATTTGATGATGTAGGTAGTGATAATAGTGTAACAATTAATTCAGCTACAACAGTATCAAATAGTGGTGCAGATTATACACAAGCAATGTCTTTGGCTTATGATGCATCAGCAAATAAAGTAGTAGGTATATATCAAGGTAGGGGTTCTCCATATAAAGTAACTGCTTTTGTAGTGTCAGGCACAGGTACAACTGTAACTGCGAATACAGGAGTAGAATATGCAAATACAAGCATAATGTGCCATAATGGAGACTCTGGTGGAAGTAGTTTAAATAGGCACAGAGCAGATAATTCACAATTGTTAGTTCATGTAAACGGAGTAAATCATTGCCTGCTTTTTGATGATAGTGATGATACATATGTTTTAACTGGATTTACAGTATCTGGAACCACACCAACTTGGCTAGTTGATTCACACCAAAGTAAACCAATAAGGTCAAATGATATACTCAACCAATTTGACGCTGAACTTAGTTATGGTGATGATGATGACCGGGATGGTGGAGGCGAAGATGAATATGCTACCTATGGTTTATTTGCTAACTCTGGTAGAAACAGATTTGCACTTGCAGGTCCAGAAGATAAAAGCGACACAGGTGATATGAATGTAGTTGGCGTAGAATATGCTGCTGCTACTGGGTATCATTTTATTGGTGGGTATTTAGAATTGCATAGTGAACAGGTGCATTTTAATTATGGAGATGTAGATATAAACAACGATTCATGGTATTCAAAACATGCTTTAATAACAGGGCAACCTATTGATGATAGTGGGGGTTATGTATTAGCCTTTGACCCCGGTGTAGGGCAAAGAGCTACTAGTGGTGCTATATGGAGTTTATCAAGTGCAACACTAAGTACTGCACGAAGTAGAAACGGTATAGGAATAGGAACTTCAAGAATTGCAAGTATGACGGGTGGTGGAACTAATACAAGTGCTACTAAATTAGTCAGTACAGAGGAATATAATGGTAGTACCATTACTGCTGGTGGTAATATGGCAACTGCGAGAATGGCACCATCAGGAACAGGAACATTAACAGCAGGTTTAGTATTAGGTGGTACAACTGCATCTGGAGAAGTATTAACTACAGAAGAATATGATGGCTCATCTTTTAGTAGTGGGGGAACTGCTAATGTAGTTGGTGGCGAACAAGCTGGCATGTGTGGCACTCAAACTTCTGCGATAGCAGCAGGTGGTTATGTGGGTAGCTACGCTACTCAAATAGAAACATACAATGGTAGTTCTTGGTCAGATACGGGTGCAGATTTGGATGATGGTAAGGGATATCTGGGAGCTGCTGGAACTTCAAGTGATTGCATATTTTTTGGAGGTACAGGTAGTGGTGGTGGTGCAAATAGACAAAGAACAGAAGGCTGGGATGGAAGTTCATTAACAACATTAAACAGTATGTCCAATGGTAGAAATGTATTCCAATCTGCTGGAACTAGAAATGATGTTGTCTTAACTGGGGGTAGTAGATATTCAAATAATGATGGAGAGGTTTGGAATGGTACGTCTTGGGCAGCATCCTCTACAAATGGTCTTTCAGGTGCAGATTTATATTCATCATCAGACAATGTAGATTGTAGTGGTACATCTGCTGCCGTATTTTTTGGTGGTGGTACAGCTACTGGTTATGGCGATGCAACTAATAGAATAGCACATTACGATAGGTAAAATTATGATTTATTTTTATGGACAACAAATAACTGAATATACACACAGCGATGCAAAAAGATTTAAACTTACGGGGTATCCGGGTGACATCTATAAAGCATTAGATAACTCTGACTATGGTGGTGGCGTAGAACATTGTACAGAGTGGGTAAATAAACATGGATACACAATTAAAACAAAAGCAGAAGCACAAGAACTAGTAAATGCTGGTATAATAGAAGAGAATAATAAATATAGCAATGATGCCTTAATAGGTGGAGAGAAACCAGTACAAGGAGAGATAACACTTGAATAATTTTCCAATGTTAAAAAAAGAAGATAATAACTTCTTAAAAGAATTAAAAAAAGAATTAGAAGCAACACATAATAAAGTACAGATATACAGAACTGAAACAGAAATGCGATATTCTGTTTTAAATGATGCTAGCTTTCCTACAAAAGCCAGTAAATATTGGCAATGTGTTAGAGAACAAGATGTTTTTTATACTAATTTAAGAGAAGAATCTTATGCATATAGAAAACTTTTAGTTGAAATACAAAAAATAGAAAGAGCAATAAAAAACGAACAGGATGATTTAGAGATAGAATTACTGGAAATAGGACTTGAACAAAAATTATGGGAAAAAGAAGAAAGAGAAAGAATGGGTAAAGATAGAGTAAGAGAAATAGAACATTGGTCTAGGCTTAAAAAAGAACTAGATGATGGTTCATTCGATACAAAAAATGTTAATGTACATCAAAAAGAATCATTAAAGCTACAGTTACAAGAGAGAGCAAAAAACTTAACACCGGGCAGTTCTCAAGGGGAAGCATTAAATGTAATAGGTCCTCTTAAAACAATAGACCCAGAGTTTAGAAACCAACTTGAAGCACAAGAGAGGATAGCTCTTGAGGCAAACAAAAGGCAGGCATTAAATGGCAAAAATAATTAGAAGAAAGTCTGATAATAAGGTATTTTACTGTTTAGATAATGCAGAAACTGCTGACCTTACATCTACAGTATTTAATTTTACACTAGATAATGGTGGAAGAACATTAACAGCATTAGACATAAACTCATCTACACACGAACTACTAACTGGTATTACACCACCCACAACATTTACTGGAAGTGGCGTTTTTACTTATGATGGAAGTTCATGGACAATAGATACTGACTTGTTAAATAAGATTAATGCAGGTAGAACAATACACGATAGCCCTAATATAGTAGCAGAAGTTTAAATATTTAGTGGAAAAAAGTCGTAAATCTATAGAAAATTAGTATAATAGTAAGAGAGGGTTGACTTAGGTATAAGGATTATGATATAATTACTTATAGGGAGGTCTACTAATGAAGACATTATATAGTAAATGGACTAAAGAAGAGTATAAGGTTGCAGAAGTAACTTATAAAACACACTTCAAAAGAACTAAGACAGTTGAAGCGAAAATACGGAGATATGAAAAAAGTCATATCCCTTATTTTTTAACTACAAATGCTTTAGAAAATGAGAAGGTGCAATGGACAACTAAAAATTTTACCTATGAAGGTATGGATGAAAGAGTTTTTGATAAAGAAGAAGAACTTTTTATAGATAGTGCAGGTTGGGTAATACAAAAAGGTAAACTTTTAAGATATAATAATGGGAAATCAATCCATATAAAGAATTTACTGCCTGAATTATGGGCAACAAAGAATAGAAAATAGGAGGACATAATATGTCAGAGACTAATGAAGTTAAAGAGATAGATATAACTAATGATCTAGGTTTACTAGAAAAAGAAATAGGGAATATTTCTGAACAACTTAGACAAGTAGATGAGAATAGAATGCAACTAATAACTAAGTTACAACAAATACAGGGAGCGGCTGCTTATTTAAGAGGCAAACAAGACCCAACACCTGAAGAAAATGTAGCAGCAGTATTGGATGAAGAAGAAAAGTCTGAGGAGGAATCAACAGATAATAAATAATAGGAGGGTTAAATGCCATCTACTGTAGAACAATATTTTGACATCGTAGAAGTTTATGATGGTAGTTCATTTACAGATAGGACATTAGAAGCACAGTCACCAGCTGGTACTGCATTTTCCGTATTAGCAGGCACTGATGACTTTTTATATTTAGGAGATGCGTCTAAATTTGATATGGCTTTGTTTGATATAGACACAGCTGGTAGTCTAGGCACGCTTAAATATGAATACTATAATGGTTCTGCATGGAAGGAATTTATACCTTTGTCTGGAACATATCAACATGATCCTGATGATAACGAATATACTGCTTATGGATTTGATGAAGATGGAGCTGAAACATTTCCAGTAAATAGGTTAGGTAATTGGGCTGAAGTAGCTATTGATGGTGAATCAGCTTTTTGGATTAGGATTAGTAGCCCAACTTCTGTATCAACTGCACCCACTATAAAGAGTATTAGAAAACGTGGAGTACAAGCATATTGTACAACAGCAGATGTATTTCAATTATTACAACTAGGAAATGTAATAGGGGGAGATAACTTTACCTCATCTACAACACCTAGTCTAGCTACAGTAGAAAATTTTATTCATGAAGCTCAATCTAAAATAGATTATTACACAAGAAAATCTTGGAGACCTAATATAGTTTATAATGAATATCATGAATTTAATCTTAATGGATTTAAATTAGACAGATTAGATCCATACAAAGTAATAAAAGTTCAAATATGGAATGGTGGAAACTGGGATAGTAAAAGTCCCGGAAGAAAAAGTGATTTCTTCCTAATTCCAAATACAGGAATGGTACAATTTTCTAGATATTTCTTACTTCCTGCAAGATTCACATCTTACAATGCTCCAGTTTGGAGATGGGGAGGTGGAGAATTCACAATGCCTGTTAAGGTAACTTATTTATATGGTCGAGATTTAACAACAGACGGTAGAGATGGACCTCTAATTACAGATGTATGTAAAAAATTAGCAGCTATTGATGTACTTAGAGACGCTGATTTTGGTGGTGTAACAGTGAGTGGTATGGATAGAGTACAATTATCTCAAAAAATTGATGGTTGGACTGCTGAAACACTAGAAATTATGGATTCTCTCCGATCATTTGAGGTATTTTAATGGCTAATGAACCAATGCCAGCTAAAGAATTTACTGATGAATTAAATTCACAATGGAATGCAAGTAATGTTACTGAACCTAATTATATTGTGGTTACAGGGGCAAGCGAACAACTAAGATATGATCTTAATAAAGGAGATTATATTATTGCTGGTCCCGGAAGTCCTGAAATTCAAGAAATTCCTATTGGAAACCATAAATATGGGGATAGAATTTATGCTGTAGATTTAGAATTATATACTAATGATAGTCGTCAAAGACTATATAATTTAATGCAAGAGGTAAGACGAATATGTCATGCTAGACGACATAGTTTAACTAATTTTCAGAGGGTAACCTTTGAGAGTTTTTCTGAAGATATGGACGAAAACGTCAATGTTTGGAGCGGTACTATTGGAATTGAGTTAGAAAATAGCTCTGTTTTGTTGGAAACTTAAGTAATTCTAGTATAATATATATGAGGAGAAAATAATATGGCTATATATAGAAGTGATCAATCACAATTAACATTTGCAGCTGAGGCTGCCCAAGGTGGTGACCCAGAAATGAACTCTGGAACTAGAGTTAGTAGTGGATGGTACGGAGATATTAATGAAACAGACGGTGTTCCTGCAGGAAGTATTAGTTTCGCATTTAATAATGGTAACAATACTTTAAAAGTAGGGGATTTTATTCGTATTGGGGATGTAAATCCTAGTGGAACTGAACAAACTTCTGATGCGGCTGATGGAACAACTAACAGTGAATATGAATTACGAAGAGTAGAACATTTTGGAACAAGTAGTTCATCAGGAACTATTTATTTAGATAGACCAACCGCATTTTTCCATGCTAATGATGATAAACTTGTAGAAGTAGAAGCAACTAGGACTACATGGGAACATACTTATATAAATCGAATTCCGGGAGTA
>Ga0080013_1006264_pt1 | contig 10680 bp, 18 predicted proteins | sample ETNvirenome_6_85_FD_69236 | JGI IMG/M metagenome (GOLD analysis project Ga0080013, IMG submission 69236) | Marine viral communities from the Pacific Ocean - ETNP_6_85 (SPADES assembly) (version 2) | ecosystem: Environmental > Aquatic > Marine > Oceanic | place: Pacific Ocean | collected 2013-06-19
CCCACGGCTTTCCATCGTGGTCCAGGTACATCAGGCCGCGGGCCGATCCCAGGTCTACCCCAGCCTCGTCTTCGGGGGGCAGCACGATCGCGCCCTCCTCGTTCTGGCATTCCTGGCCGGTCATTTCCTCGCACAGGTCTGGCAGAGCGTGGATCACTTGAGCACCATGAACGCCACCACCGCCGCGACGATCAGTTCCTGGTTCGTGAGGCCGAACATGCCGGATCCGGCTGGATCTGGGCACTGCCCAGGGGAGGAGACCCAGCCCCCGTCATGGCACTGATACATCGTTCCAGCGGTGGTGGCGATCGTGTTGCTGTTCGGGTCCGCCTGCGTCACCTGGGCCGCTCCCGCGATCGTCTGGATCAGGACCTGGACTCCGGCCGCGATCAGGCCGGCAATCTCAGAGACTGACAGATCGGAACCGTCCACCGCGTCATCGCCTCCGTTTCCGGTGGGAGGGTCGGGCACCCATGGCCCGCCGCTGGACGGTGGCGATGGGACGCCTTCGGTCCAGTCGTCTCCGCCGCCTTCCCATGAATCCCAGGTGTCAGGCATGCGCGCACCTTACGCATATACACCCCAGGTATGCAATCGGCGCACCTGTGTATATATTCCGTTGGTAATGGTTCCCTGATCCGTTCCCATGAACCGTTCCCAGGATTCCCGCCCATGGCCCGCACACCCACCCCAGCCGCCCGCGCACGCTGCATAGAATTACTCAGGTCCCTGGCCGAGGATCCGCCAGATGGGTGCCTGGGGGTGGCCATTGACTCTCTGGACGGTGGCCAGCACAAGGTGGCCAGCGTCCCGATCGATCAGATCCAGGGCGACGATTGTGAGGATCTGTTCGATCTTCACGTAGATCGCCACGGGCAGGCCGGCGGGCGGTACCAATACCGGGTGTTGCTGGAGTCCGCCGAGGGCCGGCCTCGGAGCGGTACCAAGCGGTCTTGGGGTCTTCGGTCCGGGTCCACCGCCGCCAGGGACGCCAGGACCGCTGGCGGTGGCGCCGAAGTGGCTGCGTCGGCGGTTGGCCAGGAACTGGCCGGCACCCAGCGGGCCCTCCTGGGCCAGTTCGGGGATCTGGTGGAACAGGCCGCAGGCACCAACCGCCTGAGCCTGGAGACGGCCCGCGACGATCACGAGCGGGCCCTAGAGTCCCAGCTGTGGTGGATGGATCAGAACAGCACCCTACGCGAGGAACTGGTGATCACGAAGATGGAGCTTCGCCTGGCCGAGGAACAGCGTGAGCCGTTTATGACAACGGACGCTGGCCAGGCCCTCCTCCTGAGCGTGGTTCAGTCCGTGGTGCCGGCCATTGCTACCCTCCTTGCGGCCCTGGTAGAGGGCCGCCAGCTTGACAACCTGGAGCGTCGGGTAGCCCTCGGCGCCTCCCATCCCCCGAGGCCCCCCGATGAGGAACCCGACCCCAAAGCAGATCGTCGCGATGATCATCAACCTGTGTGAGATCCTGGGAATCGCCTATGAGGCCCTGAAGGACGCGGACCCTGTTGGGTGCAACATCCGGGTGGCGGCGGAGAAGCGGGAGGCCGCGAAGCGCGTCCGCCTCGGCCTAGAAGCGAAGCGCACTTTCGAGGCGGTGGAGGCCTCGGCCCCGGGCGAAGATGCGTCCTAGTCCTCCTCCGCTGAGGCCGCCCCCAGTTCGGCCAGGATCGCGTCCATGCGGGCCCGCACGGTGGAGGAGCTGAACCGCAGCCACACCTGGCGCTCTGGCACCACGATCCTTGCCTTGACCCACCGGCCGGGGCCGGCCGTAGTCACCCACCGGCCGGCTTTCTCGACTCTGGCCGGGGCCTCCCACCGGGAGGCCACTGCGTTCCTCCACCCTCGGCGGAGGTGGAGGGTGCAGTAGCCATCTGATTCCAGGTCCCAGGCCCAGGACTCCACCGCCGGATCGTCCACCAGGAGGAAGTCCACCAGATCCCGCTCCACCACCTCGGCCATCCGGGGGCAGTCCCCCGGACCGGCGCGCACCACGTTATCTCCCAGGTCCACACGCCCCGACGGTAACTCCTCGTCTAGCTGCTCTCTGGCCAGGGTCTCGGCGTCTCTCAGCACACTCCGCCAGGCCCCTCCCCCTTGGTGCCATCGGCGCCCGTGCGCGGCGGACAGGTACTCCGCCAGGGCCACGGGGTGGAGGGCTACAACGGGTGTTGGGTACTTCGCGGCTTGGTAGACCTGGGGGAGGTCGGGATCGGTTAAATCAATCTTCTGGCACCACGGGCCGGCCCAGTCCCCGCCGGCCAGGCGGCCCTCCACCAGGGGCATCGGCTCTATCCACCTGGTAGAGGCTGGCCGAACGTCGGCGCGCCAACCCACCACCGCGGTGGTGCTGGTCCGTTGCATGTTCGCAGGTGGGTGCCAGCCGTCGCGCCCAGAGGCCGAGGCGGTGGCCTGGCGCCAGAGGGCGCCGAGGGGGGGCGCCAGGTCCTCCGCCTGGCGACCTAGGACCAAGACGTGAGCGTGGACGTGCCACCACCGGCCGCAGTCGGTGACGCTGGACCGTCGGCCCCTGGTGACCTCCAGCCCGTAGTAGTACCCGGCCACCAGGGATGCAAACCGTCTTCCGGGCCTCCCGCGCGTCATCCTCCGCCAGGCGTCGCGCCACCGGTCCAGGGCCACGGTCAGTGGTTCGCCCCCTCTGGCGCGGTGGGTGAGAGTCACAAAGTACACGGGCGCCCCGCTCTGGTCCGCCTGTAGGACTCTCCGCAGGGCGCCAGCCACCGCCCTGGACCGCAAGCCGGCGCACACAGGGCATACGTGGACACGGTTGCATAGGTGGGGGAGAGGAAGGGCCACCAGGCCGTGGCCGAGGTCGGCGGACCGGCGCCGGCGGATCGTCGCGTGCCAGTCCGATCCGCACGCCGCCAGGTGTTCCGCGGAGTCCCATGGGTCAACGGCTTGGCATCCCTTTGCCGGACCTTCTAGGTAGCGCCAGTCGTCCACCAGGTGCGTGGCCACCTGGCGCTGGCCTACCCGCTCGCGTGACCAGGACCTGGCCTGGTACCCCGCCAGGCGGAGGAGCTCCACCGCCTCGGCGCGATCTTCGTGCGCGTTGCGCCAGGTCTGGCCGCCCACCAGGCCGACCTCCACCCAGCCGCCTCTGGGGGCGCCGGTGAGGTCCGGGTCGCCTGGTGGTGGCCGGTCCCTATCCCAGCCCGTCGGCCAGGTCTCCCGCTTCGCGCCGTACTGTGATACGCCAGCTGCCCCGCCCCTACCGCGGCGGTAGGAACGGGGCCAGAGGTCACCATGCGCGACGGTCCGCCGCTGGTAGCGCACTACGTGCGAGCCGGCCGGTGGCCGGCGGTACCGGGGGCCCCGCTACGGGGGCCCCCGCTGTCAGTGGTCTCACGGGTGGAGCGGAACACTCTACGTGTAGAGGTGCAAGGAGGAATCACGGAAGCATCCACGCAAGCCGGGGAACGCGCTCCGAGAGCACCGATCGCCAGTGCCCAGCCGCGCGCTCGCACACCAGCACGCGCCTATGGACTTCGGGCGGAAAGTCCGCCCACAATCCCCCTCTCTGGAGCCATACCCGCTTCACCTCCCACCGGGCGAACCAGACAGCGATCCGGAGGTTCTCGTCCAACACCCGCGGCCCCCTCACGATGCGCTCGGCCGGTCGGGGTACTCCGCGAACCGCCGTTCGGCGGCGTCCTGCAGCTGGCGCGCGAGGCGCACGACGCCCACGGCGATCCGGTGTGCGTGGCGCTGGGAGCCGGGGGGAACCGGCATGCGCCACAAGGTCAAGCCCTGCAGCAGCAGCCGAGGAGCGGCGATCACGGCCGATGCCGCCTCGGCGCGCGTCACCCGATCCCAGTCGATCCCGGCGGCGTCCTCCTCGGCCAGGGCCAGGTGATCATCAGCCACATCGAGCAGAGCGGCCGTGACCTCCGCAGGGGCCCTGGCCACGGACAGCAGGGCCCGCCGCAGGGTGCGCTGCAGCATGCGGGCCACGGCGGCGGGTGGCAGATGCCGGTCGGCCCCTCGGCCTCTAAAAGCCCCCCGTTCGCCGAGGCGGCATCGGCCGTTGTCAGGACCGGCCGGCCCGTCAAGAATGCCACCAGCTGGCCGCAGTTCAACCACCGCTGGGGTCTTGGGGGTGTCGGAGTCAGACACTGGCTCGGCCTTCCTCGTCGGCTGCGATCTCCATGCTGGCCAGGACCGCGCACAGGAAGCCGTCCAGTTCGCCCAAGGCCACCAGGATGATCCAGGCCGCATTGGCCGCCCCATCATGGAGGCGGGCCTGGTGGGTGAGGGCGGCCTCCACCAGGGGATTATCCTCATTCAGGGCGCGGAGGCGGAGGAACCTTGCGGCGCGTTCGTTTTTCTCAAGCTCGGCGCGGGCCACGTTAAACCTGGCACCGAGGGGGGTGGAGTCCGCCATCAGAGGGTGGCTCCACCGGGGAGGCCCAGGAGGGGCAGCTGCTTCGGGTCCGGCGCAGGGAGACCGAGGGCGAAGCCCAAAACCTGCATCCGGTGGCCACACATGGGGCAGTCAACACGGGGGCATGGGGTGAGGCCCCTGGGCCGCAGTTCGGTGCGGATTGTGTCCTGGTGGGCGCACCTGGGATCGGCGCACTGGCCATGGAGCACAAGCGTGCCAGGGCTTCCTGGGGTGGCGGCCTGGGAGTCGGGGTAGTAGAGATCACTCACGGGGACGGTCCTTTCTCGTCTCTGTCACGTCTCCCGGTGGCCGGCATGCCATGCGGGGGACACTCTTCTAACACAATCCTGGGACGGGGCGCGTTAACCGCCCATTCAACGCACCCCAACGGGGAGCCACCCCTGTGGGTCCGTCTTGTCACGTCCGCGGGGGTTGACGACGTTTGCGGCCGTCATCGCCTCCGAAAACAGGCCGGCCGCCCGCTGGTTCGTCACCCGGTGCGTTCCTTTCAGCCAGGCGAGCAGCCCGTACACTTCGGCCTGGCGCGACTGCAGACGGCGGCACTCTGGGGTGTCATAGACGCGAGGCCGCCCCCTGGCGCCCTTCCTCTCCCTGAAAGTGTGGCCACAAACGGGACAAACATGCTCCCTGTACAGCGTTTCTGATTTACCGTCCATTTAATCCCCGCGTGAGTGGTCGCCCATGTGCGGGGCCGACCTGTGAATTACATGGATTGTAAAGCCCCTCAGGGGCCCTGTGCAACCTGGCTGTCAGCCCCCCAGGACCCAGCCCCCCAGGACCGCCGCTACATCTATTAGGGAGTTCTCGGCGGAGTCCTGGGATGGGTGAGGAAATGCGCCCGGCCAGCGATCCTTGAGCGGCCGTTCTGCCAGTTCCCAGGCCAGGGCCAGGAACACGGCCGGTCCCAGGCCGAGGCCTAGGCGCCGATAGGCGAAGCCCACCGCGGCATGGCCCAGGGTGAAGCGGTCCACCGCCGGGTCGTTGACCTCCACCCCCAGGGGGCCGGTGGGATCTACAGGGGCCGGGGGGAGGTCGGTGGGTGGGTTGATCATCGGAGGAGCGCCCAGGCCAGGACTGCGCCGCCCACCAGGAGGGCCACGCTTGACCCGTCGTCGGAGTCCTCCGGCAATGGCGGATCCAGGGTCGGAGGTGGGCTTGCGGACCACGATCCGCCGTTGGCGTTCCATTCCTCCCAGTTCTGGTTTCTCGGCTCGCTGCCGGTGGGATCCGGGGGCCAGGGCCGCCCACCCACCCTCACCAGGTGCGCCCGCTCCGCGAGGCCGCCGTTGCACTCCCAGGAGGGCCCGCTGGCCCAGTAGGTGGACCCCGCCAGGTGGGGCCAGAGGATCCGCCCCAACGGATCGTCGGGCACGTATAGGCCGAGGTCCGGGCATGCCGGGCCGATGTAGGTGGGGGGGTCCGTATTCAGGTCCATGGCCTGACTCACGAAGAGGCCCCACCGCCAGTCCGCATCCGAGGGGGGTGTTTCAGGTGCTGGTCCGCCCATGGTTCAGCCGGGTCCTGGGTCGGCCGGGGCCGACGGTGGCGGGCCCTGAGGGGCCCCAAGTTGATTTTCGCCCAGGACCGCATTGGCCAGGACCTGTCCGGGAAGCAAGAACACGCGGCCGGCCTCTGGGAAGCTCTCCGGGGCCATGGCCGCCCACCCCATGGCCGCTAGCGAGACCATAGTTCCGTGAGATGGCTTGAATCCCAGGGCCCCGGCCAGCTTGGCCGCCGTCCACACATTCAGGATACCGGCCAGGGCCATCACCTCGTTCTTGCTGTGTTGCATCACTTCCCCTTGAAACCGAACTTGAGGGCCGCCACCACCACCAGGCCGATCATAAACAGCCGTTGGCGCTCGCGTTCGATCTCCAGGGCCTCGGCCTCTCCGTATTCGTCGGCCAGTTGCTCTGAGATCGCCAGGCCCTGGGCCACCGCGCGCTGGGCATCGCAGGCGGCCATCCGGCTGGCCAGGTACCCGCGCATTTCATCTAGCTGATCCACGTAGGTGCCCATGTACCCACCCACGATCGGGTCCCCCACCTGCCATGAAGAGTCCCCCACCATATAGGCCATGTCCGTGGCCCAGTTCGGCCAGTTAGAGGGCCCCACACTGTTGCCGATGATGGCCACCCATGCGTCATAGAGGTCGCGGACCTTCCAGCCCGTCAGGTTGCCGTTGGCCAGGTGTTCATCATCGGACGCATTCGAGCCAGCCCAGAGGTAGATCCCCGGACTCAGCATCAGGCCGCGATTCTGGCCAGGGGGCCGCGCGCCACCGGCCGGGAGGGCGCTGTACAGCCGTTGGGACCATTCCTCCGCCGAGCCCGCGCCGAGGAACAGGCCGCCCAGGCCGAGGGTCCACAGTGCTAGGAAGGCTGTCCAGGCGGCGTGATCCTCCTCGTTCGGCGGGGCCGCTCCACCATCCCAGAGGTAGTCCACGAATGTGCCGGCGGGGCCCAGGGGATTGTCCTCTCCCCACCATTGCAGGTTCGCCAGGCGGGCCTGAGCGATGGCCTCGGCGCCCTCTGCGATGTACCCATCATAGTCGCGTAGGCGTTCCTCAAATGCCATCAGCTGGACGCTCACGCTGATCACTTCCTGGCAGGGATCGCTGGCGATCCCCTCGTGGTAGGACTGGATCACGCCTGAAACGTCGGCCACCCCCATACTCACCGTCTCAGCGATCCATCCGTATCCGCCCATATCGCTCATCTGGTCACCGCCCATGCGACGGCGGCCAGGGCCGCCACCAGCCACACCCCGGACAGGCCGCGATCCGCGAGGTCGGCCAGGTCCTGGGTGAAGTTGTCCACCGCCTCGGCCACGTTCTCATTCGCGCGGGTTCCCTGCGCGCCGACGCCCTCCACCACCGATGCAGCCACCTCGGCGTGGTCTGGCACGTGCGCCGCGATCTGGGCACTCAGAAGACTGGCGGTGGCGGCCACCTGATCCGCCCAGGACCCACACATGGTGGCGAACTGGACAGGGGACTGTTCGGCGCCGCTGGCCCATTCGACGCAGTCCTGCCCGGATGCCCAGAGCACTCCGTCGGATTCGAGGGCGGCCACCACCGACCATGCTGCATCGGCCACCGGGGCGGCCTCGAATGTGGCCCAGGACGCCAGGTTGTACAACTGATCGTAGGGGGTCCCTGTCCAGTCGGATGGGAACTGCGTGGCACTCATCTGGTCACCAGGTAGAGGGCACCGGCCAGGAGGGCCAGGGCCGAGGCGCCGAGGCCGGCGGTGGCCACCTGGCCGGCGGGCCCGTCGGAGTCCAGATCGGCCAGATCCAGCCACCCTGGGATCTGGACGTGGCCCCGGTCCCAGGCCAGCGGGGCCTCCACCCCATGGAGGTCGGCAACGGCGGAGATCAGGCTGTACCCGGCGTCTCCTTCCACTGACCCCAAGACGTGGCCATCGACGCCGAGGGGGAACACGTCCACCGCGAACGAAGGGTTGTGATTGTGCGGACTGAAAGGGAACAGGACTTGGGACCGGGCCTCCTGGTACTCGGTCAGTTGATCCGCCTCGTTCCTGGTGACGTGTCCCAGCCCCCACCCGTGGACACCTTGCGGGAGCGGGCGCTGTACCAGGTCCGCCAGGAACGCCGGGAGGGGCGTTTGAGCCAGCGCCTGAGCGGTCCAGCCGCGCGTGGTGGCCTGGGCCTGCATCATGCGCCTCCGACGCGCGCCCAGAGGTCGTAGCGCCAGTCTATGCGCATGTTGTGGGGCCCTCCGGCGGACAGTTGTAGGGTCACCTCCCGCTGGCCGCCGGGGATCTCCTGTTCGGTTAGAGCCACCCAGTTCTGGGAGTCCACCCCAGCGCCCTGGACCCATGCGGCGGCCTGTGTGGCTCCGCTGTTCGCGTAGGTTCGCACCACCACGTCAGCCGATGATGGGTCCAGGAACCCGACCCGGAAGGCGGTGGCGCCGAGGGGGACTGCAAATCCGACTTCTGCGGCGTTTGTGATCGCGGTGGCGTCCTCGGTCCCAAACAGGTAGCGGCCCAGGCCGCTCGTGACAGCGGCCAGGGGCAGCATGATGCCGCGGGCCAGGAACGTGGCCACGTCATTGTTGGCCGCAAGCGTGAGATCCATGCGGGGCCAAGGATAGAAGATCCTCTGAGGTTGCTCACCTACCAGGGCAGATCCCACCGCGTGAGCGGGCCCACTGTTCGCGCGCAATCCGTCGTATCCCAGGAGGCCTGCGAGGGCGGTTGTCGTCGCACCCTGATCGTATGCCACCAGACTGACCAGCCAGCCCATTCGAGGGTCCACCACCTCTGGGATCCGAAACTGGAGTGTTTCCGTTGCCCCGGAGGCCAGCGTCATGGCCGGATGGATCACTACCGGGCAGAAGTCCTCGGCCCTGGCCAGGTGGGTCCCGCCGGCGGCTACCGGATGGAGCGTTCGGCCGGGGTGGACCTTGCAGGACTCGCACGGGCAACCCATGGGGGGGACTCCAGGGCGCTGGCCCCGGGGCGCACGCTCCGGGGGGGGGGAGGAGCCTACGGATCCCAGGGCCAGCGGGTCATGGTGGCCGAGGCCGAGGGGGCGCGACCCGCCCCCCAGGCTACGGTCAACAGGGACGGCCTCCGACGGCGACGCCACCGGCGCCGCCCTCGGTCGGCCAGAGGGGAACGCTGAAACTACACTGCGCGGTCACTCCAGAGACCTGGAACACGGTTACCGCCAGGATGTCACCTGGGGTCACCTTGTGGCGACCGAGGTCGATCCAGTGGCGCTGGCGCTGGCCTGCGAACATGGAGGCCGCCGCCGTCGGCGCGGTCCCGTTGCCGACCACCATGTTGTAATCCGATCGGAGGAGGATCTGGCGGACTCCGGCCAGGGGGGTGAAGTCCACCCCCTGGGACGCTTCGATGTTGAGGGTGGGGGGCAGGCCCATCCCGATCACCAGTCGTTTGAGGTCGATGATCCCTGGCGTATCGAACGTCAGGGAGATCGCCTGAGCGGTCGCCGTGGCGGCGGTGGTGATCGGGGCGCCGAGGGCCACCTCGTTTCGGTGGGGGATCGGGTAGTCCTGGCCACCGCCCTTGAAGCGGTCGGGCAGGAACGGGATCGACAGCGACGCCGAGGCCGCGCCACCAGCGTAGGTGTAGAGGAACGTCGCTGAGATCGTGTCGCCAGTGGTCACATGGACCTGGGGGAACGCGAAGAAGCCGTTGGCGCGGAGTCCGCTGAACGCCTGGCCAGGGACCCCAGGGTTGGTACCGCGGCCCCGGATCAGGAGGCTGGACCCGTTGATCGACAGATCGGTAACCGTGTTAATCGGGAGCAGGTCCATGGACCCGTTCGCCAGGGCGGCATCATTGGCCACGTAGGCCGCCACGCGTGCGAGGTCGATCGTGCCAGGCTCATTCACCGTGACAGTCAGATCAAAGTCCGTTCCGCTGTCGGCGGTGGCCTGGAAGGCGGAGGCCAAGAGGACCTCTCTGGGCCCCAGGTAGCGAGTCATCAGGGAAGCTCCTTCGTGCTACTGGAGCACGTTCGCGGATCGCTTCGCGATGGCCGCATGGGTCTTGGAGGGGGCGCCGCGGCGGTACCCCTTGGGGGCGCGCAGGGCGCTGGATCGGGACTTGCGCGTAAAGTGCAGGGGATCGTTACTCTGGCCGATCTCTGAGACCTGGGCCAGGACCTGGGGGACCGTCATGCCGGCGCCGAGGGCCAGGGCCATAGCGCGGTTCTTCCCCTTGAGGCCGAACCAGGCCAGCGCGATCGTCAGGATGCCGGCAACCGTGGCCACCTGGATCTTGCCGTCGAACGTCAGCGGGGCCAGGGCCTCCGCCACCTGAGTGTTGGAGTTGACGTACTGGCCGACGGCGGCCCCGCCGACGGCGATCCCCCCGTACTTGAGGGCAGGCTGATCCATCAGGCCCTTTGGGTTTCGGCGGGCCACCGGCCGGCGGGCGCGGCGGGTCGTGGCTCGGCGCTTGGGGCGCCGGGTCGTCTTGGTCTTTCGCTTGCGGGCCATACCTATCCCTTCAATCCATCTTCGGTCACCCGGAGGTCACCGCCTTGGATGATGATCATCGGCGGCCAGTCCTGGCCGCCCTCGAATCCCCACACCACCACGTCCTCGTCGCCCTCGAACGTATGGACCCACGGCTTTCCATCGTGGTCCAGGTACATCAGGCCGCGGGCCGATCCCAGGTCTACCCCAGCCTCGTCTTCGGGGGGCAGCACGATCGCGCCCTCCTCGTTCTGGCATTCCTGGCCGGTCA
>Ga0080013_1006266_pt1 | contig 10676 bp, 15 predicted proteins | sample ETNvirenome_6_85_FD_69236 | JGI IMG/M metagenome (GOLD analysis project Ga0080013, IMG submission 69236) | Marine viral communities from the Pacific Ocean - ETNP_6_85 (SPADES assembly) (version 2) | ecosystem: Environmental > Aquatic > Marine > Oceanic | place: Pacific Ocean | collected 2013-06-19
GTTGTTAGATGTTGATGACGAAGTGTTGTTGTTGTTATTTGTATTTGTGTTTGTATTCGTACTTGTCGAAGTGTTGTTGTTGTTATTCGTATTAGTCGATGTACTAGTATTATTATTGTTGTTGTTATTCGTATTAGTGCTTGTCGAAGTATTTGTATTTGTGTTTGTATTATTGTTTGTATTGCTCGATGTACTTGTATTTGTATTGTTATTTGTATTTGTTGCGGTTGATGTCGATGTCGATGTATTGTTGTTTGTGTTGTTGTTGGTAGCAGTCGAGCTATTAGTATTATTATTAGTATTTGTGTTAGTGTTTGTTGCCGTTGATGTGCTGGTATTGTTATTGGTGTTGTTATTGGTGTTGTTATTGGTGTTGGTGTTGGTGTTGGTGTTTGTACCAGTAGACGTTGTTGTAGTCGTATTGGTATTGTTATTTGTATTGGTATTAGTGTTAGTGTTTGTATTAGTGTTAGTGTTTGTATTTGTATTGGTTGTAGTCGTAGCCGATGTCGTAGTCATCGAGTTTTGTTCGCAATACTGATCCCCAGCAGTACAATCTCCAGTCTGATCTGCATGTGCATCATTTACAAACAAAAATACAGCAAGCAATGGAATATATTTTTTCATATGCCATCTGGATCAAACCAACCTTTTGCTATTAAAGTTTGTCTATTTTTAATATGTTCTTCTTCTATTTCTTGTTTGCTTTGTCCATTATATGCAACAGCATAAAAACCATGAATCATCATTTGATTAATATTTATATCATTAACATAAAATTCACCAAGTATTCTTCCAAACTTGCCTTTTTTATCTTTTTTGGTTTTTATAACAACATCACCTTTAGATAACTCTTTAACCAAAAAATCTTTACTCATAAGACCCCTAGCTTTTTCATCTTTATCTCTGGTACGAGATTCTGGAGTATCAATGCCATACATTCTAACTCTTGCTTTATGCAATATAGAAAAACCACAATCAATAATTACATCGACTGTATCACCATCTACAACTCTTGCTATTTGACAATTATATTCAAACATTACAACCACCCAAAAATTCTAAACAAATCCCAAAGAACATAGGCAAAACAAATCCAAAATGCTTTTCTATAAAAAGTATATTTGTTGTAAATAGCGTCAGGTATTTTGCCAAGTCTGTATAACTCTTCCATCCATATAGTAAATGTCCTATTCAGTTTCTGAGTCTTCTGATTCTGTTTCCTCTTCAAGTTTATCAACAACGGTGCCTACCGCTTGAACAGGTATAGAAATAGCTGTTCTACTGACATCTACAACATCATCAACAACCGCACTAGCAATGTCTTTGCCTGCTTGGATGGTTGATTCAAGTGTAGAACATCCTGTTAATATTAGAGCCAACAGAGAGATAGAAAATAAATTTTTCATTTTTCCTCCTTATTTATCTTTTGCTTTCCACAGGTTCAAAGCTCCTGCGTCAATTATTTTATAAAGTTTTTTCATCCAACCCGTTTTTTGCGGTGTTGGGGTTATCATTGCAATTACACTACAAGTAGTCACTACTGTCATTATAATTGCTAATATGTTTGCAAATGTTTGCATATTTTTTCTCCGTTATCCAAAAATTATTCCAGCCATACCAATTACCAAAGTAATCAGTGTAGCCACTATAAAGTGTTCCAGTCGTTTAACTCTATTAATAATTTCTAACCATCGCTCTGCACAGACTGCTTCATGGCTTTCTATTTTATTATTAACAGTAGCTACAGTCATTTTGCTCATGCTGCTTCTTCAACTTCCCAACAATTCATATTGGAAGCCACTGTTCGTCTTTCACCCTCACCTTTAAATGGGTAAACCATGTGAGACAACCAAGCTGGGAATAAATACAGCTTTCCAACTTCGGGCTGCACTTCAAAACTTTGTGGAGGTCTTAATCGTTCTACGTTCATTATTTCGTTGCGACCATAATTAAAAGCTAAATACCCATCACACACACCAGACGATTCGTATTTGTTATACATAGGACTTCCAGCAGTTGGTTGATCCAGTATCTGTTGCGGTACTTTTGTCCAACAAGCCGTTGATATGCCCATAATCGTTTTAGTGCCATGATCGTGTATTGGGTTGTAGTCCCCTGCATAACTATGCACCGACCACGTTTCATCTATGGCTACTTGCCTATTCTTTTTAAGACTACTGCCTGTGCTTTTCATAAAATGATTAATATACTGCGCACCCAAACTGGTCACAAACTTAGCATACTGCCTAACCTTCTCATGCTCTGGGTCCATGTTTAATTGTTCGCCACGAGCAATCTGACCTACAAGCGTACCTGCCAAAGACTCTTTATCGTCTTGTTCTCTAAGATCGTCAAGATAGGTATTTAAGTCCTCAACCATGCCGTCTGGCATACGAGTCTCTAATACAAATACCGCAGGCATATTCCAGATATTGACATTAATATCTGTCTCTTCGACAGGTTTTGCCTTCTTCTTAGCCATTTCTAGCTAGGAATTACATAATCAGGATCAGGCACAGGATTGTCAGGCGGATTGGTAATCACGCTGTCGTACTGACTAGCAAATACTACATCCCACTGACTTGTCGGGCAAAGTGCGGTCAATTGTGCCAATGTCCATGAGCCTTCCGCTTTAGGCGTAAAGTTCACTGTACCATCATCAGCAGTCGCTGGAATTGACGCATTAAAAGACGAAGTATAGTAAGTGGCATCTGCCCCTTCCTCGTATTTCATCGTAAAATCCCATTTCTGGACTTTGCTGGACTTGTTGTAGGGAACGGCTCCTGTTAAAGTTTTAGTTACTGCCATTTTTTATTCCTCGTTATTGTTTAATTGTTGTTTTAATTGCTCGACTTCTGCCGAGAGTTCTTGGATTGCTTTAATGAGTGGTATTACAAACATTTCTCTTGAAATATTTTGCATACCATCATCGTCTTCAGACCAACCAGCAAAAGTATCTACCCCTGCGGTATCTAAAGCTGCTTTAACTTCTTGAGCCAACATACCGTGCATAACTACTTCGGTGTCTTTTTGGTTTTCTTCGTTATAGTCATTAAATTCTTCTGGAATTTCATTTGACGGTTTCCAACGATAGATAATTGTTTTTAAATCATTAATAAAGTTTAAACCAAGCGTATCCTCTTTAATGTCTTGTTTAATTCTTTCATCTGATGATCTTGCCCAATTAGCATCTGAAGTAAACTGATTAGAAACAACATTACTGGCTTTGCCAAATTTAAAGTAATCGCCTTGTCCTGTAATGGGTCCTATAGTAATTGAAGATGCTGAATCATGTGCGCAATCAGAGCCTGAACCAATACATATGTTGGAACTTCCTGTTGCAATAGTATCTCCAGCATCAGCACCTATACAAGTGTTATCGTTGCCTGTAGTAACTGCAATGCCAGCATCTTTACCAACGGCTACGTTTGATGCACCTGTGGTGTTTGCTGTTAAAGCACTTGCACCAACTGCGGTGTTGTTGTCTGCTGTTGCTACGCCAAGCGCATCGTTTCCTACCGCTACATTATTGCTTTGTGTAGTATTGGCATCCAAAGCACCGACACCGATGGCTATATTGGTTGCACCTGTGGTATTTGCTTGCATAGCAACATAACCAATGGCTACATTATTTGCGCCTGTGGTGTTTGCTGTTAAAGCACTTTTACCCACTGCTGTGTTGTTACTTGCTCCCGAAGTAGCATCTAAAGCTGCAAAACCTACTGCAACATTATCAGAGCCAGAGTTCATTCCTGCCATGGCATCTGTACCAATAGCTGTATTTCTCAGACCTGATGATAAGTTATAGAGACTGGCTCGACCTACGGAAACATTACTTGTTCCAGTTACAGTGGCTCCAGCCATACTATGCGCTCCAACCGCAGTATTATCATCTCCAGTTGCTGAAGTTAATGATAAATATCCTATAGCTGTTTGATCGTCTCCAGTGGTATTAGCATCTAAAGCATCTTTACCGATTGCTACATTACCAGCGCCTGTGGTGTTTGCTTTTAAAGCATTATGACCAATACCAATATTGTTATCTGATGTTGTATTTGCCATTAAAGCATTAGTACCTAAAGCAACATTTGATGCTCCTGTAGTATTTACATATAAACTTTTATAACCAACAGAAGTGTTGTTTGATGCTGTGGTATTGGCTTCTAAAGCTCTACGACCAACAGCAACAAGTGCTTCACCTGTAGTATTAGCCTCAAGTGCTTCAAAACCAATTGCTGTGTTGTCTGATGCAGTAGTATTTGCTGCTAATGCACTTTTACCCACTGCGGTATTTGAAGCACCTGTGGTGTTTGCTTGCATAGCACTATTACCAACAGCTACGTTAAACATATCAGCACTAGTTGTACTATTTTGATTTGCTAATGCACTATTACCTATAGCTACAGACTGTGCGCCTGTAGTTTCTGCTGATAAGGCAAGGTTACCTAACGCTGTATTGTAGTCACCTGTAGTAATTGCATCACCTGCTCTGCTACCAAAAGCAGTATTACTAAAGCCATCGGTGTTTGCTCCAAGAGCAGCATAACCCACTGCGGTGTTGTTTGAAGCTGTGGTGTTCGCTGTTAAAGCATCGTTACCAAAAGCCGTATTATTTGCTCCTGTGGTATTAGCATATAGAGCAGAATGTCCCATAGCTGTGTTATAACTAGCCGTAGTATTACCGCCTAAAGCACCATAACCTACTGCATTATTTCTTTCTCCAGTTGTATTAGCGTCTAAAGCTGCATAACCAATCCCAGTATTATAATTCCCCGTGGTATTAGCGGTTAGTGCTGTTGAACCTACCGCTACATTTTCTGTTCCTGTGGTGTTTGTTGTTAAAGCATCAAGTCCAATGGCTACGTTATTTGCTGCTGTTGTATTGGCTCGTAAAGCGTCTTTACCAATAGCCGTATTTCCTGCACCTGTGGTGTTCGTTAATAAAGTATCTCTGCCCACCGCTGTGTTGTTATTGGCTGTGGTGTTTGCGTCTAGTGCAGCATAGCCAACGGCTGTGTTATTGTTTGCTGTTGTATTGGCTCGTAAAGCGTCTTTACCAACAGCTACATTTAGAGTACCTGTGGTGTTTGCTCCTAAAGCTGCATAACCAACTGCTGTATTATCATCTGCGGTTGTATTTGCGTCTAGTGACAGCGCACCCACTGCGACATTATTTGCTCCTGTGGTATTGGCTTCCATTGCTGCAGCACCTACCGCTACGTTTGTATCTGCTGTGGTGTTTGCAGTAAGTGCGGATTTACCAATAGCAACATTTGAATCGCCTGTTGTATTGGCATCTAGTGAGTCTGCTCCTATAGCAGTATTTCCAGCCCCTGTTGTAAGAACACCACCAGCGTTATCTCCCACTGCCGTATTATTTGAGCCAGTGGTTACTGCATCAAGTGCATTCTCACCTATGGCTACGTTATCCGTTCCTGTCGTTATGGCTGTACCGAGTGATCCAGAACCAAGCCCTACATTACCTGTACCGCCTGTCATATCTAAAACGTCAGTTACGGCAGCACCTGCTCCTGCGCCATCAGCGACAATCATCTTAATTCCGCCATTCGGAATCACGACATTAGCGCCTGTGCCTTGAGATATGGTTACTGTATCACCCGCGCTGTTTTGAATAATCCAACACTTATTAACTGTGTTTGGTGCTAAAGTTACAGTACACGCTTGCGATAAAGAACCCGTAAGCGTAAGTGCCATTGCTCTGGCAGCATCACTAGCTCCATCTGCCATTGTAATCGTTGCGGTTGAAGCATCAGATAGTGCTTCAGAACCACTACCCCAGGCTTCCGCCACCAATTCTAAATTTGTATTTGTACTCGTTCCCCAAGTACCTGACTCTTCGCCTGTGGCGATTTCTTTGAGTCTTAGATCGTTTACATAAGTTGCCATTTATTCGATTCCTCTTATTGTTTCATATATTATACGAAGATTACTCATTACGCTACTTCTTTCCAGTCTGGGCTTTGCGAATCATCTATACTCGACCACCCTGGAGTCTGCGAATCACTTACCGCAGACCAACTTGGATCTTGAGAATCATCAACTATTCCCCAAACAGTTAATTGACTAATTTGCCCTGTTGCGCTAACTCCTGTGATTAAAATCGCCACATGAGTCGTGGCTGAAATATCGCCAACCTGTCCTGTTCCAATAACCGCTGTTAAAGAAACAATGTTCTGAGTTGCCGTTGTTAAAGATCCAACTGCTCCTGTTCCAGCAACTGTTGTTGGGTAAACATTTGCGTCACAGGTAACTGTTTCATCGCCTTGTGCAACAGTCGATGCTGTACCGCTAACACCTACAATTGCTACACCATTTGCAACAACTGTTCCTATTGCAGTAGTACCTGCTACTCCTGTTTCGCTGACATTGGCATCACCACTAACAGTTTCAGTGCCTAAAGCGGTAGTTCCCGCTAATCCTGTAACAGATATATTTGCAACACCTGTGGCAGTTAAGCTATCTACTGCTCCTGTTGCCGATACCCCTGTTTCACTTACATTCGCATCAGCAGAGATGCTTAATGATCCTAGTGCGCTTGTTCCCGCAACACCTGTCTCTGTAACATTTGCAACACCTGTTACGGTTAGACTGCCAATACCACCTGTGGCTGCAACACCTGTCTCTGCGACATTGGCATCACAACTAACGGTCTCTGTTCCTAGGGCAGTAGTTCCCGCAACACCTGTTACATTAACTGTAACACTAACAATTGCAGGTTCACCCCACGGACCAGCACCCCATGTGGATCGACCCCAACCAGACATGATTGGTTACGCTATTCTAATAACAGCGTTACTTGCGTCTGCAGTTGGGAAAGATATTGTAAAACTACCTGCTGTGCTAGTTTTGTCTCCACCGAAATCAAAAACTGCAACAGATGGATCACCTGTAGCTGTATCATTATAAATCATACAACCTCTCGCAGTAATGGTAGCTGTTCCAAAAGTCAAATCAGCAAAATCGGTGTAAGCGGTTGTTGATGATGTTGTGGGGTCAACGTTTGTTAAAGCTGATCCACCCGCACTATAGTTTGTACCTGTTGCTTCTTGGCTTGTGGAATAGGCTGTGGTAGAAGCACTCATAGTCGCAGAGCTAGTATATAAAGCAAGTTTAAAAGAGTTTCCTCCAGATGCTTTAAAGTTGTGCGTTCCCTCAAGAAGTTCTTTCTTAAAAGAAGTACACATTGCTTGTGTTATAGCCATTATAGCCTCCTAATAATATTTGCAAGATCCTTATGGCCTTGCGATTCCAGTTCATTACCTATTGTACACATATGGTTTTTAATTGCCTCACGCATGTAATAAGTAATAATGTTTTGACACGAATTTTTAAAAGCATGTGCCTGCGCTTTAATTGGGCCAGGTGCAGTATCTGCAACTGAAACAAGTTTGTTTGTAGCCATTTCAGCAACTTCTTCTACTGTGTGACCTCTATTTTCAGTGGTTTTTACACCTAAATCACCAATAGAGAGTGTAAAAGAATCTGTCTCCATTTCAATATTTCTTTACTTTTTTAGATTTTTTAGAAGATTTTTTCTTCATATCGTAATCGCCACGAGAAGTTTTAGTTTCTCCTCTCATGTATCGCTTTCTTTCTGTTGTCCCTGGCATCTTTTCCTCAATATTGATTGGGTTCCGGGGGCGTAAGACCGTTCGTTTTTGAAACCCTTATAGGGTCTTGCCTTCCTGAAACACCAACAAGCTTTTCATTGTTTTCTTCTATATTAGAAAAATTAGTTGTTTTTAAGTCTCCATCTTTTAAATAAACCACAGGTGGATCTTGCAATCTGTGGTATCCGTAAAGTTTTTCTTTTTCAGAAACATTAGTATCTAACATAGGAGAAGTTGCCGCAATAGAAACATCGATTCCTTTGCTCATACATTTTGCTAACCAGAACTCACAACACCCTCTTCCCAGTTCTCCAAAATGAATATTGGTGCTGTAACTAAAATCAGCTCCATACATACTGACTTTTCCTACCTCATTAAATGCTGCAAAAGCAATAGCGTAAGCAATGGTGTTATTAAGGTATCCGCACCCCATTTTCTCAACCACCTCATCTAAAGGAAACAATTCAATGGCCGGGACTCTGCTATCAAACTCACAAGAATATATTGGGATGTCTAAATTGGAAAGCGTTCTTCTCATTACTTTCGTTTGTGGTCCGGCATCGAACGTATCAAAAAAACGAGAAGCGGGGTCCATCATAAACACGCGGTCACACTTGACAACCGCACACATGGAATTAATCGCCCAGACCTCGTCGTATTCCTTGCTGTGACTAATCGACATGTGATAATCAAGTTGGCTTTTTCCCATTGCTACAATTGCAATATTCTTTCCTTTCAAGTCTTTAATCATCGAATCGCTCTGGTCTTGTCATATCTCATTTCTTCTTTGGTGTTTTTGCCTTCTGCCCATATTTTAAATTGCATCATTTCTTTATCGTAATTTTGTTTGTAGGTGCCAATTTCTGCTTGATCTAATTTCATGAATAACGCGGCCTGAAGTAAAGATCCTGCCAATAACACATTAGGCGCATTGGTGGATAAATAGGTGGTTCCATCTGAAGCCCCCGCCGTTAAAGAAGTAGGTCTGTAAAAGTAATGCAATTCAAATGTATAGTTTGCATCGGGCGTTGGCGCTAAAATAAATGAATCATTATCAAATTCTCCGTAATATACAGGCTCACCTGTGGTTGATGCATTGGGAGTGTAATCTCTAATAAAAGACGGATGTTTTAATAATAGATAAGTGTAAACACTGGAGTTAATTACCGCTAGGCTAAATGGCGCTAAAAAGTCTGTAGGCATTGACAAATAAGCGTTTCCAGATGCCGCTGTTCCTGTGACATTTTTTCTAAAATAGTTCAGTTCAACATTCTTTAAAATATCTTCTTCGGTCACTTTTATAAAGTTATCCAGGTTGTTGGTAAATGTCGTTTCGTCATTCTCCATGTAATCCTGGACCGCTGTTTTTAATGTTGCATAAGTAAAAGCCATTATGAGCCTCCTGCTGTTATGGTACCAATTTCTCCGGTTGCTTCAAGACCCTCAAATTCTGTGCCAATGGGATCATCGGTCGTTGTCATGCCCCCAGTGCCTAAATAAACCCCTTTAGAATCAAACTCTGAAATCTTATTGGTAGTGACCACGCCCAACCCTGCTGTCTGGGTAACAGTATCTGGTCTTGGGTCGTACAATGCTTGAGGATCCGCTACATGAGGCAATGGATCTAATTGCGGGCTTTTGGGTTCAAAACATTCCGGACATGTTTTTAGATTATTCCACTCCTTTTGTAATTCACCTAAAGGATATTTAAACCCACATCGATCACAAATTCCGTATGCGTATTTGCCTGAAGCATAAGCCATCTTTAATATCCATAAGAACGCATGTTTGGTTTTACCATCAAAGATGCACGACTTTCATCTTGAGCCAATGCTCTTGCGAACTCGTCTTCATACATCATTTTTAATGAATCCATCCTTTCTGGCGCTCTTTTTTGAGATATATAATATGCAAGCCCAGCAACCAAGCATGGGTAAAACCGAAATGGAACCTGGACATCATTTACTGAAGCATCTGCATCTTCAATTCTTAAAATTTGATTCATTTTAATAATATCAGAACTGTTTTCGGGCGATGGCCAAAGATATATCTTAGGCGTTTCTTGTTTATCTATAAAATACTGAGTAGGCCTCGCTTTATTTGCTTTGTTTGGAATGTTCCAATATTCAGATCGACCTATCTGATTCATTTGATAATCAGTGGTTACTCCACTTTCGGTTCTTCTTAGAACAACATCAAGAACATCTGCAACATAATTGTTTAAACTGTAAGACTCAGTGCCTTCAGTTAATGTCTGACTGACATTATTGATTGTCCACTGGTTTAGTCCTCTGTTTGCCCAATCTGCAAAAAGAATATTTAACGAACGGCGGGCTGTTCTTGCGTCATAAGCAGTACGCATTTCCAACCCACATCGTTCGTAGGCTTCTTCGATCCATTCAGCAACATTAGGCTGAAAGTCTCTTGATCCAGAAGTAGCCATTCTTATTAGTAGTTCTTAATGAACTCACACCAAACGGTGTATTCATTCCCGGCATCAGCCGTTGATGGAATAACTAAAAGAACATCGCCCGAATAACCAGTTGCTGCTGTATTTGTTAGACCTCCAAAATCACTAAAATCAAACGAATTGTCGTAAGACAATGTTAGAAAAGTAACGTCAGTGTCTGCATCCCAATCAAGGGAGGCTGGAGCATCTGGAGCACCACTGCATGTGTACCATATCTTATTTAAAGTAACGGTTGAACAAGCGGTTCCGTCTGGGCTTGTGTTTAGTCCTGAAACATCAGCTAAAGTTGTGCTACTGCCACTTCCATCAGAGTAAACTGAACAATAGACAATGAGCTTTTTCTGTCCATCAAATTGCTTAGTGGGACCTGTAACTGTATCAGCCATGGTTCACCTCCTTATGCGTCAGCGAATGGTGTTACTAAAGTTCCTGAACCAAGTAGCTGTGCCGCAACATGGTATTTAGCGCTTGCCATTGCAGTAATAACTACAATGCTTCCTGCCAAACCGCCTTTAGTTGTGCCGTTTTGTGTAAAGGTGTCATTAGATGCGCCAGAGATAAAAGTCTTACCT
>Ga0080013_1006267_pt1 | contig 10674 bp, 12 predicted proteins | sample ETNvirenome_6_85_FD_69236 | JGI IMG/M metagenome (GOLD analysis project Ga0080013, IMG submission 69236) | Marine viral communities from the Pacific Ocean - ETNP_6_85 (SPADES assembly) (version 2) | ecosystem: Environmental > Aquatic > Marine > Oceanic | place: Pacific Ocean | collected 2013-06-19
ATCAGAACGCAGACAACTCAGCTTTTAAAGTAAAGTATCAGGGCACCAGCAAAACGCCGACACTTACCTTGCTCGCGCACGCGCCTAAAATTAATTTAAATTATTCTAACAATCCAACACATATAACATACGGCCAGACACAAACACATGATACGGGGTCTAAAACATATATTGAAAATCCTAAAATGACAATTAAAAATATAGTTAAAAGCCCACACAGCAACCATTCTGCTAGTTTTGAAAGGATCACATATATTTCTAAGATTGGCGTTTATGATGATAAAAGAAGATTAATAGGTATAGCGAAAATGGCCACTCCTATTAAAAAAACTCAGAATAGGGATTATACTTTTAAATTGAAGTTAGACGTATGATACTTGGATTAGATATTTCAACCAGCATTACCGGCGCGACAGTAATAGACGACAAAGGTAATGTTGTTTTCTGCGAGGCGTGGGATACTCGCAAAATTAAAAGCTTTTTTGATAAGGCGTCTCTGATTAGGGGTCGCTTGATAGATGTTCGTATAGAATTCCCCATCACTCATATAGTGATTGAGCAGTCATTGCAAATGTTTCGTGCCGGCTTCTCATCAGCAAAAACACTTACGCTTCTTTCAAAATTTAATGGCGTTGTTAGTTGGTTGTGTTATAATACTTTTGGGTTAGAGCCCGAATATGTTTCAGCTTCTTCGGCGCGCAAACAAGCCGGCATTAAAGTGTCACGCGGAACTAAAGCAAAAGAAGTTGTTTTAGAACACGTTAATAAGACTATTCCAAATTTTGAATATGAATTAACAAAAGCTGGGAACCCAAAGGCCGGCACATATGATAGAGCAGATAGTATTGTGCTTGCGAAATATGGACACTTGACGCAACTGCAATAATGCTGTAAAATGATTATGTGATTAAGATTAATTTATTGCAAGACGTATTGGGACAAAGCTATCGTTCTGGAGAAGAATATCTTTTTGCTTGTCCTTTTTGCGAACATTATAAAAAGAAGCTGTCTATAAATTTAAAGAAAAATAAGTTTAAATGCTGGGTGTGTGACACGTCTGGCAATTCGCTTTTATATCTCTTTAAGAGATTTGGCAACACTCGGCAGTTAATGGAATGGAAAAAACTTAATAATATTACAGACTTTTCTGAAGTCGGCAATCAACTGGAACATCTTTTTGATAAGCCGGAAGAAAAGGTGCTTCCAAAATTAAGGCTACCAAAAGAGTTTATTTCGCTTACCCAGCGCGGCCTGCCGCTTTCTTGCATCGGCGCCAAGTCATATTTAAAGAAGAGGCGAATAAATAAAAAGGACACTCTTTATTGGAAAATTGGTTATTGTCCCAAGGGCCAATACGCAGGGCGTTTAATTATTCCATCGTTTGACTTGGCCGGGAACGTTAATTATTTTATAGCAAGATCATATACCGGCAATTGGAAGAAATATTTAAACTCAGATGTGTCCAAGAACGAAATCATTTTTAATGAACTTTGTGTTGATTTTACAAAACCAATAACTTTGGTGGAAGGAGCTTTTGATGCTATTGTTGCTGGTGAAAATTCTATTCCCATTTTGGGATCAACGCTAAGAGAAAGTTCCAGATTATTTCAAAAGATTATAGAAAACAATTCAACTGTTTACATGGCATTGGATCCAGACGCAACCAGTAAGTCAAATGCGATTATAGAAAAATTCTTGCGTTATGGGCTAAAAGTGTATATAATAGATATAAGCGGCTTTAAAGATGTTGGCGAGATGACAAAAGAAGAGTTTGAGACAAGAAAAGAAAATGCCGCACAGGTCGCTGATAGCTTGTCACTATTGTTTAATACTATCAAATTCTAAGGATAATGTATGAAGATTGCGCATATTAGCGACATTCATGTGCGGAACTATAAATACCACTATGAATACAGAGAAGTTTTTCAACAATTGTTTGAAAAATTAAAAGAACTTAAACCAGATATAATTGTTAATACGGGCGATACGGCTCACACCAAATGCAATTTAAGTCCAGAATATTTTAATTTAACGTCGTGGCTTTTTACTAGCTTAGCGAAGATTGCTCCGCTACATATGATCTTGGGTAACCATGATTGTAATGTTAAGAACTCTAGCCGACTTGATGCGATTACTCCAATAGTAGACGCACTACAAGATCCCAATATTCATTTTTATAAAAACACATGTGAAATGGATGTGGGAGATAACATTGTTTTAAATGTTCTTTCAATTCTTGATCAAGAAAAGTGGTTGCCGCCAACAGATTCAAATAAAATAAATGTTGCACTATATCATGGCGCAGTCGCTGGTTCGAAAACGGACACCGGCTGGGTCATGGAACACGGCGAAATCGATATGGATTTCTTGGAAAACTTTGATTACGGCCTGCTGGGCGATATTCATAAGACAAACCAAATTGTTGATGACCATGGCAAAGCTAGATATCCGGGTTCACTTATTCAGCAGAATTTTGGAGAGTCACTAGATAAGGGCTTTTTACTTTGGGAGATCAAGGATAAAGAAAACTTTACTTGTGATTTTTATGGGCTAATTAACCCCAAGCCTTTCGTCACGATCAACCTCACCCCCACGGGAGAAATCCCTAGGGCTGTAAGCCCCCCAGCAGGCGCTAGGCTGCGTTTAGTTTCCGCAGACAACCAGAGCATCGAAATCTTCAGAAAAGCCGTGGATATCGCCAAGAAACGCTTTAAACCAGAGTCTATTTCTTTCTTGAACCGCGCTCATGGCGCCGAGCGCATAAGTGTTGAAAAAGAGGTTGCTTCTGTCGTTCATGAAAATTTACGTGATCAAAGTGTACAAGAAAAACTTATAGCGGAATACTTAAAAGAGTATAATGTTGATGAAAAAACACTAAATGAAGTTTATACTCTTAATGCAAAATATAATGCCTTGGCAGAGGACAGCGAGGATACCACCAGAAATGTCTCATGGAAAATCAAAAACTTCAAATGGAACAATCTTTTCAATTATGGAGAGGATAACGAGTTGGACTTTGCTAAGCTTGCTGGCACTGTTGGAATTTTTGGCAAAAACTATAGTGGTAAATCTAGCGTCATTGATAGTTTACTCTACACGATTTATAACAACACTTCTAAAAATATTCGAAAGAATTACAACGTTATCAATGAACACCAAGATTACGGCTCTGGTGTGGTGGAGATTGAAGTTGGTAATAAAACTTATAAGATTTCTAGGCGATCTGACAAATACGTTAAGAAACTTAAAGGCGTCAGTACGAATGAAGCAAAAACAGACGTAGAGCTTTCGTGTACTGACAACGTTCTAAAAAAGACATATAACTTTAACTCCACCGAAAGACACGGCACAGACAAGAACATCAAGAAAATATTTGGATCGCTAGAAGACTTTCTTTTAACCTCGATGTCTTCTCAGCTTGGCTCTATGCAGTTTATCAACGAGGGTTCAACAAGGCGCAAAGAGATCCTTGCCAAGTTTTTGGATTTGGAGTTTTTTGAAAAGAAATTTAAGCTAGCCAAGGATGAGTCGGCCGGCCTTAAGGGCACTCTACGTCGCATGGAGGAAAAAGAATATGATGAAGAAATATCAATTGCCAGAAAAGATCTCTTTGCTAATGAGGCAGATACTCTCAAGAAGAAGGGCATATGTAACAAAACTAAAAAAGACATCGAAGATGCCAAAGTAGTAATCGCCGAGTTGGAAAAAAAGATTTCTGCAGTTCCTGCTGAGCCGATTGATATTGAAAAAACTTTGGTAGAAAAACAAGAGGCGGTTAAATTAGTTGGCGAACTTAAGGAAACAAACAAGAAATTAAAAAAGGAAATTAAATTAAATGTGTCTTTTTTAAAGCGGACTAATGATTTTTTAAAGAAGTTTAATTTGCAATATTTTAAAAATAAGTTAGAAGACGAAGATAGAAAACAAAAAATAATAGAGAAGATAACCGGTGAGATTGCTCTTGAAAAACAAACGCTGGGTTCGTATGAAAAACAACAGTGCGTACTTAAGGGCATACCGTGCGGTGATAGTTATTTAACTTCTTGTAGGTTTATCAAGGATGCATACGGCGCCTCGAAAGAGATAACGCAGACAAAACAGAAATTATTAGAATTAAAAAATAAGAAAAAAATAACCAATGAGCAAATTATAACTCTTGATACGCCAAAAGCTCGATTGCATATTGAAAATTATGAGCATTTGGTCATAAAGAAGGCCGCGGCCGAAAAGCAAAACAACTCATATGAATTAAGTGTTCAAAAAAACCTGAATAAGATTGTAGAGTGCGATACCGCCATAAAAGAATTCCAAAAGAAAATTGATTATTACAATGAAAACAAAGGGGCGATTGAAAATTATAATGAGTTGGTAAAAGAAAAAGAAGAGCAGGAGCAGTCTGCGCAAAACTTAAATGAGAACTTGGTTTTGTGTGAAGAAAAGGTTTATGCGCTTGCCGTTAATCACGGCGCTTTGATTCAAAAGCTTGAAAACATCGAAGATCAAAAGAAAGAGTTGGCCAATCTTCAAATGGAGTTTGCAGCAACAGATTTATTCCTTCGTTGTATGCACAGCAATGGTATCGCATTTGACATTATCAACAAGGCGCTACCCGTTATCAACGAAGAGATTTCAAAAGTATTAGCAAATATTGTTGACTTCGAAGTTTATTTTGAGAAAGACGGCAACAAATTAGATATTTTTATTCATCATCCAAAGCATGAATCGCGACCTCTTGAAAATGGTTCCGGCGCCGAAAAAACGCTTGCAGCTATCGCTATCAGAATTGCTTTGTTAAATATTAGCAATATGCCAAAATGTAACCTAATTATATTGGATGAGCCGGGAGCAGCTTTAGATGAAGAGCATCTTGAAAGTTTTACTCGCATTTTAGACATGTTAAAGAGTTATTTCGATATTGTGATACTAATTACTCACATAGAATCTTTAAAAGATGTTGTTGATATGACAATTGATATTACAAAAAAGAATAGTTTTGCTTATGTAAACCAATAGAGGAATAAAAAATGAAAATTAGCATCGCACGAATTAGACAAATCATTAACGAAGAGCGTAAAAAATTACCAATTGGTGAAACTGAGATTTCTTTGGATACTGAAGATGCTGAAGATGCTGAAGATCTTGGGCCTGAAGCTCGTGCAGAGCCTGCAGAACAAACAGGCATTATTTTAGGAGACCTTAAAAAGATCTTGGAACACTGGGAAGAGGCTGAATATGAATCAGATGAATCTCGCTGGCAAGAATACGCCAAAGACATTCAGAACATGATCGATCAGCACGAAGGCGAAGAAGCGCCGGCTGAACACACAGAAGAAGAGTGCGAAGAAGTGCATCCCGAACAGACACACGAAGAGTGGGAAGCAGAGCAAGAAGCCCCCCGCGAAGAGGGAGAAGAGGGAGAAGCACCAAAGAAAAAATCTAAAAAGAAAGAAGGTGGCCCCTCTTCTGGTTCTAAGCCAAGCGCGCCAAAGTTGGCTAAAATGACTTATGAGTCTAAAAAGAAACGATTGAACAATGAGCTAGTCAAAATGATTAAAGAAGAATTAACAAAGCTTAAAGAAGGCGTGAGCATCGACCGCTGGGTCAGCGAAGTTGGAAGAACCCCCACAAAAAAACAGTGCAAATTAACAAGAGCAATGATAGAGGCGATGCAGCCCGGTGACGACGGCTACAGCAAACTCCAAGGCATTCTAAACAAAGACGCCTGCAAGCCCAAGGGTGGCAAGTGAATCGGTAGAATATGAGGATAAAATAATGGCAAGAATATGTGGTTGTGAACAATGTGACTGTGATGGCAATTGCGATTGTACATGTTGCTGTATGCACAGCGACCAAAGTGAGGGAAAAAATGAAGTTAACAAAAACTTATCTAAAGAAACTCATTAAAGAAGAGTTGGCGAAAGAAATAAGCGAAAGCGAATTATCTTCCGAAGAAGAGTCGCCGGCCGATTGGGAAGAAGAGGAAAAAACATTATCCCCCGGAGATATTTACGATGCACTAGATAACCTTGAAATTGATTATACGATAGACGCGATGCAGCATGTGCCGTTGCGGCTAGTCGGCGACAAACTTGGCGTTGATGAAAAACAAATTATAGATGCGTTTGAAAGATTTGCTGGCGCTGAAAATGATATTATTTATCACATTTCAGTTGACAAAGAGCAGAGAACACTAGGAGTGTCATCAATCTATAACATATAAGAAGGGAGACTAAAACAGTGAAACTGGAAGAAAAACTAAATAAAGGCTGGAAAAAGTATTTGAAAGAGGACTCTTCGCAGCAGTTGGCCGAACGAGTCGCCGGCGGGACTGGCCTGTCCTCCGAGCAGAAGAATAAGAGGGCAGAACAAAAAGTAATTGCCTTGATCGACCGCCTGCGTGACGCGCTCCATGACCCGGACTTCATCACGCAGGCCAACAGATCGCCGCTGGCAGATAATTATGTAGAGCTTGTCCGAGACCTCATCGACCCGAAGAAGGCCGGTGTAAATATGGGGTACCTCATCAAGCTTGTAACGAAATGAAAAGGATTAAAAACGGAGGATAAAATGAAGCTAACAAAGGCACATTTAAAACAACTAATAAAAGAAGAACTAATAGACGAGTTGGAATATATGGGTGGGGAAGTTGAAGCAGGTTCTCCAATAGACAACGCAGCCCGCGACGCGTTTGCTAGGGAAGTATCATTCCACGGCACCGGGCGGCAGCCCCTGCATGGTGTGGCATTTTATAAAGACCAATCTGAGGTTGAAAAGGCGGCTTTTATTGGCACCATTAGACACTTAGAAAAGAAGCTATCAGAAAAGGAAATACAAGAATTGGCAGCGCTGCTGGGGGACAAACTCGGCGAGGAAGCCCGCGCTCGACTCGGCCTTGGACCAGGTCGCAACGCTGGATCGCAAATCGCTGCAGCTAGCGGTGGACCCCCACCCGGCTGGTATGCCGACAACCGCGGCGAATACTGGCCAGGAGATATATAATGGCAAGAATAAAAGCGTTTGCAGATAAACATTTAGAAAGATTTATGTCGAGGAAACTGTTGGTGTGGTTATCCACAACCTCTTTGCTTCTCGCAGAATACGTTAACAGCGAGCAGTGGGTTGCAATATCCCTTGCTTACATCGGCTCTCAGGGCTTGGCAGACATTGCCACGGCTTGGAAATCAGGGCAATTATTGAAGAAAGACTAAAACAATGAAACTATTAATGGAAAACTGGCGGAAGTATTTGAAAGAAGGCATGCGATCCCATATGCAAACTGAAGCCCGCGACACACCAAGAAGTGTTGCTGCCACGATAGAAGCATGGATTAAAGAAGAGTGGATCGATCAGTCCGTCGACCAGAAGGAAATCGCAGACAAAATCGCTCTAGAGCTTCAGAATGCAGGCGTCCGCGATGATTACATCGCCGATTGGGAAGATGCAGTGTATAACTGGTTGGATCTGGAGCCTCCCGAGTCCGATGAAGGCGAGGCCGCGGAGCTAGAGATTGAGTTTGGCGGCTACGATCTCGACGTGTCGGGCGACGAAGTAACTTGGTATTTTAAGGTTAATGGCCACGAGATTGAAGTACCAACCATCAGGGTTTTCGACGCGGAGGACATCGCATGGCAGCTTATCACGAAGCTTGAAGATGATGAGCGTTTTCCGGGCGTTGATAGTGACGATGAAGCACAGGAAAAAGCTGTCATCGCCCAGGTTGACACGCCGGAATTTCAGGCCAAAGCAAAAGTGGCGTCGGATGAAGCTAATGAACAGGTCTCATCGCACTATCAGTGGGAGGGGCTCAAAAAAGACAGCCCGCTCCTTAAGATTATAAAAGAAGAACTCAGCCAATATCAGCAACAAGGTTACGAGGAATAAACAATGAAATTATTAATAGAAAGTTGGAAAAAGTATTTGAAGGAGGGCTGGCCTGAAGAGGGCTGGGAGGATCAGCCAAGATCCGAAGAAGCTCAAATCACCGCTGCTCAGGTGACCGGCCGCGGCCGGCAACAAGTGTGGGCCAAGACATCAACTGGCCCCAGGCCCATTTTTAATCCGCCGTATTGGGGTCGAGAGTCGCAGCCACATGATATTGTCAATGCGTATATAGACATGTTCGCCGCCCTTCGTTATGATAGTTTAATAGAAGAGAGCGGTTGGGGCAGCCCGCGATTCGCGAACGGTGAGTCGATGTTTCGATTCGGCGCCGAGCGCGAAGACCCGTCGAGCGGGGTCCGGGCCCTAGCTTGGAATACGCCGGGCGGCGTGGATAACCACAGACGAAATGTACGCCAGCGTGAAATTGAAAAGCGCGATAAATTAAAGATCGAGTTAGCAGGCGTTAGCGATGAAGAGCTTGCCAATCATCGAGTTTCGGTTATCTATGTGGCCGGATCACCAGACTTTCAAGGCGGCTACCTTAACGAATTTAAGCCAGCCGAACCAGCCGCTTATGCGTCGACACTTGGCGAATTATTCAAATCAACGCGGCGCAAGGAAGGGAGTACCATAAAAGAGTGGTATTTTGGCAAGGAAGAAGTCCCGGCCGAAGAAGAGGCCACAACCGGCGATCTTGTTGAAGATCGCAAACTGCTCAAACAACAGCTTAAACAACTTATTAAAGAAGAGATTTCAAAAGAGATCAACGAAGCCGTCATGCGCGGCCGGCCGCAACCTCCGCGAGATCCAGATGACCCTTATACAGCAGTTGGGTGGAGGAGTGAACCTGCTCGCGGCGGCGAAGGCGAACCGGATCCTGATATTATTCAAGCATATAGAACGGCGTATGAAAATATGCAACCCGCCGAATTCACAGATTATCTTAAGGGCAGGCGAACGCTTCGCCTCGTTGATCAGGAAGCTAAAGCGATGAACGCTGCAACTTTGGCTGCATTAAAAAAGCTTCCAGCCGAGGTGCATGCCGCCGCCGGCGCCAACTGGCCCCCTTCTGGTCTGCGTGGCCACGGCACGGGCTGGCGCGAAGAATAATCGTAGATAAGGAAAACAAACAATGAAACTATTAATGGAAAACTGGCGCCGCTACCTTAAAGAGGCTCAATGGGAGCCATCTGATCGCATTCGCACCAAAGGTGCAATAATGTTAGAATTAGAGCCGCCACCCAATGTTGATGAGTTGATATCTGTTGGCCAACAAAAACATGCCGGTACTTTAGAGAGCGCCACAGAGGCCGCCACTGTTCAGCATGGCGCTGAGATGGAAGCTTATGAGGCAGAAAAAGGGCAATGGGAAGAAGAGAACCCGAGCGATGAAGCTAAATATGCCAACTGGAAAAGACAGCCAAGACAGCCAATGCAGCCTTCACCAGAAGAATTTACAAAAATTGAAAAATTTCATGTTACACTTGTTCCAATTTCACAGCTTAAAGGAGTTGGTGACGACCAAAAACAAATCATTGTTGAGAAGCTGCAATCAATTCCAGAGCCGGTATTAGGCAACGTCGTTGAGGGTGTTTTTCTTGCAACAAGAGAAGATGGCCGGAAAACATTATATATCAAAGTTGATAATTCAGACGCCATCAATAGTGTGGTGAATAGCGCATTAGAAGCTGCGGGCCTTCCAACACAAGATAAATATATGCACATGTCTATTGCCAATGTACATGGCGGCAAGGGCGGCTCGTCTGTGGGCGATATTAATAAGGACGACGAAGATGATGAAGGCAAAGTTATTGCGCCCGGTTGGGCGCATACTGAGCGAACCAAAGGCCCACAAAAAATGGATTTACCACCGCTGCCCGCAGCGCCCATACCGGATGCAGTCGCCAATCTACAGTTAGATGACGACAAAAAGCGTGAGGTTGCCGAGATGTGGCCAAACCTTGTGAGAATGAAAGATAATGAGAGAGCTTTAACTGGAATTTTTCGTGGTAAATTAAAATTAGATCAGACCCAGATTGACGCTGTGATGGGAGCGTTGCCATGAAGCTAATCCTTGAAAACTGGCGAAGATTTCTTAAAGAAGAAGTTGAAAACAGCAATCTTCACATCTTTTTTGATATGGACGGCGTTTTGGTTGATCTTGCTACAACACTAGCTAACAAAATAAATCAAAACTTGTCTCTTAATCCTGATGAAGTTCATGCTGATAGCAAATCAGGGAGGAAGGGCCTGCGTAAGGTACAAAAATTTGTAACAGAGGTCACGCCCGAACAGTTGGAAGACATAACCATTAAAAAAGATGCAGGCGAGCCACGAAGCCCAGAAGAGAAGGCCATTAACAATTATGTTTATGCATTGCTTGGTGATAAAACTGGGCAAGTCTGGTTGGATATGGAAGTAGCTCCCGGTGCCCAAGAAATGATTGACGCAGCAAAAGAAAAGGGAAACATTTATGTTCTGTCTTCACCGGTCGGCGATATTTCCGTGGAAAAGAAAAAGCAGTGGTTGAAGGATAAATTGCCCGGTGTAGAATTTGTTGACACAATCTTTTCCTCTGAAAAGGGCGAAGCTTTAGCAGCCACAGGAATTATTGATAAAGGCGAAACAGCCGTCTTAATTGACGATCGCATCAAATATATAGATCAGTTTAAAGGTGCGGGTGGCCAGACCATCCATCATCACCCAGCAGCCTCTCAAGGGGCGGTTAGTAGCACATTAGCACAGTTGGCTAAGATTTAGTGGGAAACCATGCTTATGCGATCTGTTAATACT
>Ga0080013_1006268_pt1 | contig 10674 bp, 14 predicted proteins | sample ETNvirenome_6_85_FD_69236 | JGI IMG/M metagenome (GOLD analysis project Ga0080013, IMG submission 69236) | Marine viral communities from the Pacific Ocean - ETNP_6_85 (SPADES assembly) (version 2) | ecosystem: Environmental > Aquatic > Marine > Oceanic | place: Pacific Ocean | collected 2013-06-19
ACTCCAATTACTATTTTGCGCCCACCCGATGGAATTGATCATAAGCAATGGATTGAAGAAATCAAAGGACGGTATACTCTAGTGGATTCTGTTTTAAAATTAGGTCATGATTTTTATTTTTGTATGAAACTCATAGACGTAGAATATGAGGAGATAAATGATGGATAACTTACAAATTAATATAACTAAAGCTGACACGGGTGAGCTTATAACACGATTTCAACAGTTTGATAATAACAATGTAATATATGAACGTTTGGATGTTTATCCAAATCTTAATGCTTTATGTAGAGGGCTTAAGAAAGTTTTTGGTGCATTAGAAGTAATTGTAAAGAGAAACGTTAATATTGAAGATGAAATTTCTCGATTAAGATCTCAGTTAAAAGGCTTAGAAGAAAAGAATAAAGAACAGGATCTAAAAAATTCTTAAAAAAATGAAATTACCTGTTGCCCTGCGTTAGTAGTTACCCGTATATTATTATATAATGAAACGGGAAATTAACATGAAAAATAACGAAATAAATATGTTTAGTTTGTATTGGAAATATATATGGCATCATAAAGGGTCAATCTTTTTCGCAATAGCACTATCATTCTTTTTTGGATTTGGCTCATTACTTTTCACGTGGATTATTCTCTCTGTAATGTTCACTTGGGATTACAATCGATCTTTAAGAGAACTTAAAGATGAAGAGAGATTTAATTATTTAATAAAAACAATACAACAAACAAGTACACCTCACTATCAAAATCAAACACAAAATTCTAACCAACCTGAAGTAGAATTGCCAGAAGAGCTAGAACGGATCATCAAGGACGGCGAACCGTGGGGTGAAGCATGATAAGGAGATTTAATAAATGGCAGAATCGGTTTTTAAAAAATTTGGACCCGTTGAGTATGATAACATAAAAGTAACCGGACATCTTGAGTATCAATTAAAGCCATGGGAAATGATTTTTGAAGTTGAAACAAAAATTACTCCTATAAGTTCCAGAGAAGACGATAATGATTTATTATATGATTTTCATAAATGGGTGAGAAAAAATCATATTGGTAAAAAGCGTATTTTTAATGAGTTAGGGCACAAATTATTACCTGAATGGAAGCTAGACTATGACTACGGCTTCGGGTTCTCTTATAATCACTCCCCAGAACAATTATCCTTTAATAATCAAAGCGATATGAATATAACTGTTCATATAGAGACTCCCAACAAACCCCAGTGGAAAGACCTAACACAAGAGTTTTATCAAACGACTGCAATTTTTAGCGGATTAAGCGCTTTTGATTCAAATCGATCTGTTTCTTTTAGTTCTAAACCACAAGAGCCCAGAGCTACTTTCCATCTAGATAAAGAAGGTTTTGCAGAATTAGTTAGTTTTAATTAAAAGTCTAATAAATTATTATATGATTATAGCGCTTGATTTAGACGGCGTCTTTAGAAATTTTACAGGCGCTTTAATTAGACAATTTAAACTTGATTATCCACATTTAAGCTTTCAAATTCCACAATTTGAATCACAACTTCTTACATGGGAATTAGAAGACTATTGGCCTCCAGAGTGGACGGATGAGAAGTTAAAAGAGTACTTTAGTAAAACTCGAGTTAATGAAATTTACGCCAATGCTCTTCCCTATCCAGGGGCTATTCAAGGGTATCAAAAGATAAGAAAATACTGTACTATTAACGATTATAAACTAATTATAATAACATCTGCTAGTAAACAACTAGTACAGTTAGCAAATTGGCAGTGGTTGAATAAGTATAGTTTTTCAAAAAGTATTGATTTTGTATATATGAGAAAAGATAAGTATAACGTACCAGCAGATGTATTATTAGACGATGCATTGTTTAATTTAAGAGAATGGCAGTTGGTCCCTGCCGTATCCTTTCCTGGACCAAGAGTTTCCGTTTGTTATAATAAGCCATGGAATCAAGCATGGCCAGGATTAAGAGCCTATAGTTATAATCAGTTTATTTCTATTTTAGAGGGTCTTAAACAAAAAGTAAGGAGTATATAAAATTGTTATGCGGTCAATGACGCTTGTCAATGTACAAGGTGGAATTGTAATAAAAACACATAAACAACGTAGGAGATAAAACTATGAGTTGTCTTAAAAGTATCTTAGCTTCGTTAGTATTAATGACAGGTTTATTTGCACAAGCTGCCGTGACTGGCCAGTTTAGTACAGATATAACTGTTGGTGATAATACTAGCTTTGGCAGTCCTTACACAGGATTAGCCCTGGCAGGCGATGGCTGGGGTTTAAGCCTAAACCTACTAGATGGTAATGTAAATGTTGAAGAGGCCAAGTATAATTGGGTGCTTTCAGATGCAATTACAGCAACATTTGGTAGTCAAGCTGAGCCGTATGGAATTGCTTGGGGTCTTCACAGGCCTGCGGCTAATTCATTTGTATCTTCTCCAAGAGACCACAATATAAGTAATGGTGTAGGTATTGCAGCCAACGCTTATGGGGTAGGAGTAGGTGCATTTTATGGTGGCGATGCAACAGACGATACAGGAGAGTCCGCAGCTTATTGGGCCGCTCGTGTATCTTATGGAGTATCACTGCTTGGGATGGACGCTGACATAGGTCTATCAGTAAATGGTGACGACGCTCAACTCGTGGATGTATCAAATAAAGGAACTGCCAGTGGCATTTCCCATGAAACATCTTTCGAATACGATTTAGCAAATGACGGAGCCTACTGGCTTCGTGGTGTTATTACACCAGATTTTGCTAAAGGCGCTTATGGGCTCATTGGATATAATTCTGATGAGGAAGTGCTATACGGAGTTGGGTACAACTACAATGATAACATGAAACTCGCAACTGAGCTTTCAGCAGATGGCGATACTGTAATCAGAGTAAGTTATACATTCTAATTAACACTAAATCGGAGGAAAATATCCATGAACATGAAAAATGTATTTTCAACTATAAATGATGCTGTCAGCGGTTTCGCTGGCGTACTTGGAGGCCTAGTGTCTGTTGCTGTTTTAGGACAGATTATTTTTGGCGCCGGTACTCTTGGCATTGATGTAGTTGGTAACATTACGGCATTAGTCGGCGGATTCGCATCAGGCGGCTTTGTCGGGTTCTTGGCACTTATTGTTCTACTCGCATTATGGAGTGACTAATAAGCTAAGGTAATAAAAAACCTAAAGAAAAGGGCAATAATTTTATTGCCCTTTTTTTGTCCCCGCTAGGTATTTATAGTAACACCCTTTCTATAGAAACTAACAAGTTAACTGTATAAAAATGCAAATTACAAAAACGAAATTAAAAAAATTAATTCAAACTAATTTAATCAAGCTTTTACAAGAATATGAAAAGGCTGGGCCTACTTATTTTTCTAGAGCTACCCAGAGACCGGCTATGAATTTAGACCCTCTTCCTCAAAAATCAGAAGATGACATAGACAATAATGATGGTGGTGCAATAGAAGATGAAACAATTGCAAATGAAAATAAAGATCTTTTAGATGATCCTCGTTTTATTAATTTAGCAAAGTTTCAAGCAAAAGAACGAAATACTGATTGGCGCGATGTAATGCTAGAATTTGATGAGCAGCTTCAAAGCTTTTTAGAACAAGGAGGGCACGAAGAGGATTTTTATCAAGTGCTTCATCGTGAAGTCTATTCAGTTGATCAAGAGATGGGTAAAACACCACCTCCAGGAAATACAGAAAGAGCAGACATGAGTAACTCTACTGTAGATCCTAAAATAGATGCAGCTTATACAAAAAGAGCAATGGAATCAATAGATCCAAAACTTACAACACCTACGGGTGCCCCAGCTGATCCTGATGATGAAATATTAAATGATGAAGGTTCTCATACAGATGCATTTAAAGATATGTTAAATCAATGGTATGGAGCAGAAGATAGAGGAGATTATGATCAATATTCTGCAGAAGTACAAAATCCTGATGCTAATGATTTAGGTGAAGATGAAGAACTAGCAGGACGATCAGCAGATAACCCACTAGAAATAACAGATGCAGATTTTGAAAGATGGGGTTTTAGTATGCAAGATTTTGCCCATGAGCCAATAAATGTAGCTATGGGAATGTTTCTAGCTAGAAATCCAGGTGCATCTGCAGAGGATCAAAATAAGTTTTTACAATTTATGAAGGACTTTGGAACTGATGAGGTAAAAGCGCCTGAATATAAATTAGGCCAACCGGGCGAGGGTCCTGGTTTAGGCATTGATCCTTTTACACCTAAAACATATTATGAAGAAGATGTGAATGAAGATAAGTTAGATTCTTGGTATGCAATGGAAGATGCTAAAAAGAAATCTATGGAAAAATATGGTCATGATAAAAATCATGAAGAATTTATTGAACCTGAAATGACTAAACGAGGCTACGTTAAAGGTCCTTATGAAGGTAAGGGTGTTTATAAGTGGGAGAAAAAATAATGCCAAAACTTTTATTAAAAGAATCTGATTTAAAAAAATATATTAAAAAGATTATATCAGAAGAAATGAATGGCTTACTTGAAGGTAAGAAATCTTTTAAAGATCCAAATAAATTTGACCCACAAGGTAATCCAATTGGTAAGGGCGGACAAGCAAGATCAAGCGATAGAAAAGAATATGATATGGCAAAAGCTCGACAGTCTATGCCGGGTAAAGAGCATGTTAAATCTTTTCTGTCAAATGAGCATATTCATGATGCTTTTGCAAATGCTGGATTCAATTTTAAGACCATGGGGATGAAAGGTGATCGAGGTGGTGATCTTGAACACACAAGAGCATGGTTTATAGATCATACTCAGAATAGCAATATACATCCTAAAAGTAAAGCTGAACTGATCAGTCGGTTTGCAAAAGCTCGTAATGTTGTGCAAATGTTTGGTGCAGCTCAAAATGCAAAGATGAAATTTGAAAAACCAGAAGAGGCCGTTAGCGCTGTTCATAATGTAGATTATGTTAACCCTAGAAGGAAATAGATAAATGAAAATTAAAATTAATGAAAAAGACTTAAGAAAATTCGTTAGAAAGATAATGAAAGAAACTATCTTAGAAGATGTTAATGAGCTCTCTCCTGAACTAGTCAAAAAAGCTAGACATCAAGCATACAAAGGTGCTAAAGAACATGAATATGGTAGAAAAGCCTACAACATGGGAAATGATACTATTGGTGACTATCAAGCAGGTCCTATAGAAAAGAAATTAGGGAAACAAGTAGACACCTTTAGAAAAGGTGAAGAGCAGAGAAAGGGACATCCCTTTTATGATCCTAAACATCCAGAATATCAACAGCACTCTAAAAAAGGCGGTAAAGTCCATCCAGATTATAAACTTACTAATTTAATTGATCCACATCAAGAAGGAAAAGATGATGTTAAAGAACTTGGAGCTACATTAAAAACTCTTGGAGGCATTGCAAAGGCCGTGGGCCAAGGAGCAAAGGCAGTAGGCAAAGGTGCTAAAGATGTTGTTAAAAAAGCACTTGAACCAGCCGGAGAGCCGCACTGGGATAAATCAGGTAAACAGTCAAGAGGCTGGGATTAAAAATGAAGTTAACTGACATATTTAAAACCAATCAAAAACAAATTAAAATTAAAGCTAAATTAAATCTTACTAATGTTGTTAAAGAAGAAATATTAGGTGAAGATGAATTGGATTGGGACTTTGATTTTGATCAAACAGATCCTGCAGCTAGAGAAGCTGAAAAGGATATGAAAAAATATCAAAAGAAAAGAAAAGGTAGTGACACTGACGAAGATGTTTTACTTGGTGGTGATGTAGAAGAAGCTGCGCCTAAAGGATTAGAAAAAAGCCAACAGAGGCCCAATAGGCTTAAACCTGATATGTTTTGGAAAAGAAATGAAGATGATTCAACTAGCGTAATGCATTCTAAAGAACATGGAGAGCACGAAAATGCGTTAATAGATAGGCTTTGGAAGTTAGGTGCAGGAGTTATTCCAACTAGGAGAGAAACAATAAAAGCTATGCGAGACGATGAAGGAAATTATATAGGCGATGATGTAAAACAAAATTATCCTCATATTGATAATGTTCTTTCTCAAGATCAAATTGAAATGATTACGACTCAACCAGGCGGGGCACAAGGCACAGATCGCGATAAAGTAAAAATGTCTCAAGATGCTCATGATGCGGCAGATGCTTTTGGATATGATATAGTACAAAAGCAAGGCTGGATGGTAAAAGGAAAATCAAAGATTCCTATTTATAAAAATACACTTCATCAAGGATCTCATTATAATGATGCAAAACAAGCCTGGACCGATAGAGGCGGGGATCATGAAGAAGAGAAGTCGGATTATGACAAAAAACAAGCAGCATCGCAGGAAAAATATTGGAAAGAACGATGGGCTGGAGAAGAGCGTGAAGAAGCAATAAGAAAAGGTGATATAAAGATAAAAGATGCTCCCGCCGAAGCAAAAATGGATATGACAGATCCACAGCTCACAAAAGATGAGCTTTTAAACTTAAGTATTGGACAGATGCGCCAATTAGATAAACAGTTTACATATGGTATTTTTGATGCATTAAGCGATGACTTATCAGATGATGAAAAAGAAGCAATCGAAGATGAATTTGATAGCATAATGGCATACAAAGCAGAGACAGCTGCAAAAGCTAAAGCCACAAGAAAGAAAACTCAACGAATGGTTGATCGTGGTGAGAAAGAAGCAACAATGACGGCTAGACAGAAAATGGAAGATGATGAAAAGTTTAAAAAGGGAATTGAAGATTTAAAGAAAAGGCATAATAAAAAGAAAAAGCCAAGGGATGGAGATGCAAATGGAGATGTAGATGAAAGCAGAGAAGAACGTCGGTCTAGTGCACCAATCCCATTTGAAACAACTGCGCGAGCCCCAGAGGATAAAGAAGGGCGGAACGCAGCCCGGAGCGCCTGGGCTGATATTGAAAAATATCATGATGAGCAGAAAAAGAAGAAAAAACCAGTTCTACCACAGCAGGATTTTGATGATGCGATATTGCCTATACCAGCAGGGATGATAGATGTAGGTGATTATACCGGCGAGGGAGATGAAAAATTAGATCCTAGACAAAAGAAAAGAAAACAAGGTAAAGATTTCAAAGGTTATAAAAATACAATGCCTTATACTAATCGTAAGTTTTATCCTAATATGAGTGATGAAGAATGGAAAGCGAAACAAGGTGATGATGTAGATGAAGAGAGACGTGATCCTGAAGGTCAAGACCCTTTCGATCTCCTTTCCCCTCGGGGAAATAAATTTCATTTAGGAGGTGGTGAGGGAGGTATGTACGATGATCGAAGTGGGAAAAAAGATAGACGTGATCCTAATATTCGTAGATCTTCTGTTCCTCAACACTACCCAGATTATGACACAAAGAAAAAAGAATATGTAACACCAAAACAAAGAAAAGGCGATGATGTAGATGAAATTAGTATGCAACAAGCTAGAAAGTCTTATGGTGTTGGACAGGGCAAAACTATGGCGGGCAAACAAAGACAAATGAAGGGTTTAGGAGGTGCGGGCTCGTCACAAAAGAATTATGCTAAAAGACATAAAGCAATTGGAGCTAAAACAGGACAGGTAAGAAGATCAGTTGGCGGACCAAAAGTAATTGCACAGACACAAAAAAGAAAAAGAGCAGCTAAAATGTCTGATATGGTAAAGGGTTTAGGAAATGTCGGCCGCAAAGCTATATATGGCGGAGACGATTCAGTGCGTGAACAAAAAGTTACAAAATTAAATAAAAACCAACTTTTAGAATTTGTTAAAGAAACCATTAAAGAAATTATAAATGACTAAACATACTTTTAATTATAATCTTTTTGCTATATTACTGGAGAAGTTTAAGACAGTAGATGTAGATAAGGTTCCTTCAGTAAAGAAAGGCTACAGTAGAAACATTTTAGACCCTGTTGCAGCTAATCCTTTTAGTGGCAGTGGTAAAGCTAAAATGGATTATGAAGATGTAAAGATTAAACGAGGAGAAAAGGGTTTTAAAAAAGGAAAATATACAAAAGATCCAAAAAACAAACGATGGGCGCCTAAAGAGAAGACAGAACCGACACAAACAGATTTATCACCAGATTATTTTGATAACAAACCAGATAAAATGACTACGGCTATGGTGCCATACAAATCACAAGTGCCTAGTACAGACGTTAAAAAGCCTGAAGCTCCAAAACCAAAGAAACCAAAAGCAAAATTTAGCCCGGAAGCTCTTTATAAGACGGGAGATTCTGATTATACATTTATGACAGCATTTGATCCTGATAGATTTAAAAAAATAGGTGGAGCAATTCAAACAGCTCGAGGCTTGGATGATATGAATCAACCAGTTAAAAAGCCTAAAGCATTTGACATTCCTAAAATTGAAGTGTTTCATCCGACATTAACAAGCGTATTGATAGGTAGTTAAAAAAAATGAATAGATATTATAAAAAAGGTGATAGAATTAAATTTAAAACGGGTTACACCCCTTATTTTACCAAGAGTAGGTATAATAATAATGTAAAAGAGGGTTCTAAAGGTATGATTTTAGAAATTAATCATGATACCTTTAAAATTTTACTTGAAAGTGGCAAAACAATAGGAATTTCACAGGAAAAAGTAGATAATTATATTACTTTTGATTTAAAATCAATAAATAAAGCAATATTAACCGAATATTCACCTAAAAAGAAATTAAAGAAAAGTAATCAGAAAAATTCATTTAAGAATGCTGGAAATTCTTTAAGTAACCTTGCAAAACAATTAGAAAATGGTAAAGGTAATTCTGAATTGATAGAAAAGGAAATTAAAAATTTATTAAGTTTAAAAACAATTATAAAGGAACAGGAAAATGAATAAAATGCCCTCATTAAAGGACGTAATGCTTGGTAAAAAGCCTGTGGTAAAAGAGGGCGCTAGCCAATCATTTAATAAGTCTCTAACGTTAGGAAATGTTTTAAATTTAGCTGGGAGTGAAATAGATGAACTTACCAAGTGGAAAGCAGGTCCTGGAGCAACAAAACAATATGAGCCAGAAAGAGCTTATTCGGATGAACATGATGTCTTAGGTCCTAGTGGTGAACCTACTGGAGAAAGATTTCCTACAGATGCAGGAACTCCCACTGTAGACCCTGAAAGAACAGCTGATCCAAATGCAAAAATACCAGGACATGAGTTTGAAGAATCTGAAGGTGATTCTTGCCCTCATTGCGGGGCGCAAATGGATCACGGTGATGAAGATGAAATGGAAGATGCCGAAGCTGATGATACATTACAATATACAGGTGTAGATGGTGATGACGTTGAAGAAGTTGGCGATCATCAGCCTGGTGCTCAAGGATTAGAAGCTTTGGGAAGATCAAAAGGTTCCGCAGGTTGGGATCCATTTGGCTTTGATGCAAAGCAAAATCCTGAAGGAGGTCTTGTTGGTGGCTTTAAAGATCTCTTTAAATCTAAAAAAGCAGCGCCAGCGCCAGCGCCCGAAGGTGGTTTTACAGGTCATGCTGATAAAATGGCTTATAAAGATATGATGAAAATGCCTAAGAAGCAATCAGGATTTGGATTTTAATAACAAATGGCAAGAACTACCAATGAACAGTTAAAAAAGCAGATAGATGAGCTTTATAAAAGGCTTCCTAATGGAGACCTTAAATTGTTAAAAGTTCAGGTATTGGAAATGCAAGATGATATTAGGAGTTTCGTAGCTGAGCAAAACAGGTTAGTAAAAAGATTATATAATCCTGATAATGGAATCGTGGTTTCAATGAGAGAAGTGCAACGTATTTCGAATGAAATGCATGATAAGCTTGATCACTATTTTCCTATGATTGATAAGATGGTTTTAAAAATGGGGTACTTTGAAAAGTTTAAAGATAACGTAGTGAGGGCACTATGGATATCTTATACCGCCATTAGTGGGCTATTAATTAAAATAATATTTTGGGAGTAAAAATGAAAAAAATTAAATATAATTTTAAAGATATAATGGAGGGCATGTTGGGTACTTTTGGTTTTAAACCAATAGAAGAACAAGGCCCTGATCCTTTTGCAAATCACCCTGACAATGATGGCCCTGAAATAGAACCGGGAGATGAAGATAGTCCTGAACATGGCCAAAACGATGCCGATTATGAGCGTTGGAGGGATGATCAATTAGAACAAGAAGATGATCACGAACACGAAGCTGAATATCAACCAGCCGAACCTGATGTAAACGTACCTGAAAGTAATACCTGTAAACATTGTGGATTAGATATGCCACTTCCAGAACCCGATCCAGACTTTGCACATGATGATATTCCTTTACCACCACCCGCAGATGAAGTAGAGGGTATAATAGCAAGAAATGATCCAGGAAAAGCCAGAAAACAAGCACAGGATCATCCCTTATATCATACAGCACCAGCAGAAGACCCTAATTATGACCCAGACATGCCAAACTTTTCATTCTATCGATGGATGAAACAAAATGAACCAGGAGAGTTTAAAAAAATGGTAGACTATAATAAAAAGAAAAAAGGTATTCCAACTGAAGCAAAAGAGTATTGGAATCTTATGAAAACATTTGCTCAATTAAATGAATATGAGAGTGATACGAAATATGAAGATGAAGAAGCTAATTGTCCTCATGATCTTGGCAATGAAAGAGATGATGATAAAGATTGGGATGAATATGATGAGGTTACTAATAAAGAACCT
>Ga0080013_1006269_pt1 | contig 10673 bp, 5 predicted proteins | sample ETNvirenome_6_85_FD_69236 | JGI IMG/M metagenome (GOLD analysis project Ga0080013, IMG submission 69236) | Marine viral communities from the Pacific Ocean - ETNP_6_85 (SPADES assembly) (version 2) | ecosystem: Environmental > Aquatic > Marine > Oceanic | place: Pacific Ocean | collected 2013-06-19
GAATGAATTAGTGGAACAAGGTAAATCTAAGACCAAATTCGGAAAACACGTTCAAGGTAAGGCCATGGATGTAGCCCCATACCCTATAGATTGGGGTGACAGGGACAGATTTCACTATTTTGGGGGTTATGTTAAGGGAATCGCTAAACGTCTTAATGTGAAGGTTAGATGGGGTGGAGACTGGGATGGTGACTTTGAAACCAAAGATAATAAGTTTGACGATTTAGTTCATTTTGAGATTCTTGATTAATGCCTAAACAACAATTAGTTTTAAATAATTTCTCTGGCGGTGTTAATAATGTAAAAGACTCCAGAGATATTGCTGATAGTGAATGTGCTAAAGCTGTTAATGTTATGTTTGATAAACAGGGTGCAATCAGAACTGCTGGCTCTTTTGCTACTCATGTAACTTCAAATTTATCTGGAGATTCATCAGATAATCAGCCCGGTAATGGGTTGTTTTATTTTGAATCCGATTATGGTTCTAAGGAAGTAACTGGCACAACAACTGATAATGGAGCTGGTGTATTTGGGTATATATATGATGCTCCAGATAATGAAATTAGGCAATCTAGTAATACAATACAGGATTATTTTGACGTTGGTGATAAAATATCAGTAAGTGGAACTGCTAGTAATAATGGAATATATACTATTATTGGTAAGCATACATATGGTTTTTCTGGTCATCAAAAATATACATGGGAAGTTCTTGAACCACTCCAAACTGAAACAGTTGCAACTGCTATGACAATTAAAAGTTATAATCAGTTTGGTGTAGATTTTTGGATGAAGCCTAGAGATTCTGATGGTTCTACAGCAGCTAATCTTGAAATATCGATACATGATTCAGAAAATAACAGTTGGTCTCATGCGGCTGATATACAACCAATTATAAATGATGATTATATATCTGGTACATTTCAGCCTGTTTATTATTCTATTGATAATGCTGTAAGAATATCTGACTCTAATTTTAAAAATGCTTCTAAAATAAAATGGTATGGATATATAGAAAGAAGTCATCCTGACCAATTTTATCATGGTTGGTATACTAAAGATAATGATTTATTAGCTCCAACGGCTGGTGATGATGTTAGAATAGCAGGTAGTAATACATATCCAGATACCGCTGGTGTAGGATTGCATTGGGAAGTTTTAACTCCTGCTGATGCATCAAGTACATGGGATGCTGAGACTTATGAAACTGGAATGACTTTTATATATGATGAAAATCAGGAATCAAAAATAACAGAAATGCAAGCAAGTTATGTTGAATTTACTGTAGATACTGGTGATAGTGTTACTGTTCAAGCTGAAATGTTTACTCCATATAACCCAAGAATAAGTGGCTCAAGATTGTATTTTAGGGTATCTGGTAGTGATGATAGTTGGACATTACTTGCTGAGGCTCATTTTACTAAGGGGATAAGGACTAATTTAGATGCTGAATATACATCTGGATGGACTGTAGCGTCAGCTAATCAATATGCTAGTGCTACGGCAACATCTCTTTCAGAAAATCTTGATACATATGAAACTATTAATGGTCGTTCATCAAGTATTAAGTCTATATCTCTTGGTAAAATTGGAGAACTTTGGAAGTGTGCTGTTGTTTGTAATAGAAGAACATTTTTAGCTAATGTAAAAATCAGAGATGAAGGAGCTGATATTACTGATAGCAAACATTATGGAGATAGAATACTATATAGTGAAATAAATAAATTTGATACATTCCCATCATATAATTTTATTGATGTTGTTAAGGGAGATTCAGAAGAATATATATCTCTTGTAGAATATGGAGACAGATTATTAGCATTCAAACAAAAAACTCTTTTTATAGTTAATGTCGCATCTCCACAAGCTTCAGGATGGTTCTTAGAGAAAACACTTAGATATAATGGTGTCAGACATAAAGAAGCTGTTTTTAGGACTGAAGATGGGGTAGTATGGGTTAATGAGTCTGGATGTTGGTTTTATAATGGTTCTGGAGTGATTAATCTTGTAGAAAATAAATTGGATACAGTTAATGCAACTAACAGTTTGACTGATGGTGGATTATCTTGGAAAGATTTTTATAATTATAATACAATAGTTGGGTATTCACCTAAATATAAACAAATTATTATATTGCAAGACTGTGATGGTTCTCCAGACCCTATGAATGCTTTGATATATGATTTTAGAACTAAAAGTTGGGTTCAAAATTCAGACCAAACTACATTTTTTAATAATGTTGTATACTCTAATTTTGTTTTAGATGGAGATGGTGATTTATCTATAATGACAACAGGAGGTGTATTAAGATATTATTTGCCAACTTCTAGTACATCTACATCTGGTATAGAAATAATTACAAAGTTTATTGATTTTGGAGTTCCTTATAAATTGAAAAAAGTTTATAAAATTGCTATTTCATATAAATCTAATACATCTCAGGTAGACCCTATTGAAGTTAGATATATAAACAGTAGTGGAGTTATGCAATCATTTGCTGATTTAGATGGTAGTGTAGATTTTGCAGCAAAAACTGAATGGGATGTGATAACTTTTACTGCTGGAACACCAATAGAGTGTCAGGCTCTCCAAATTAAAATTAATCCACCATCGGCTGGAACTATAGATATAAACGAAATAATGATTGATTATAGATTATTAAATAAATTGGTAAGTTAATGTCACAACTTCTTGATAGACAATATAGAAAATTAGAAAACGCTAAAGAATCTGGTATAAGAACTATTAACCATGCTATTTCTAAACGTAATATTTTAGATGGTGAGATTGTTATATCTAAACCTAAAAATAAACCACTTAAACTGTCTAAGAAAGTAGATGGTGAACTATGGAATGTTAATTTTTCTAATGATGGTAATCAATATGTAGAAAAAACATTATCTACTCATACATTAAAGTATACTAATAAATTTATAGACTATAGATTTATAGTTCACAATTTTCAAGATGATATAGGTACAACTAAGCATTATGTCCCTTGGTTTAATAATAGTCTTGAGGATACTGATATGAATCATAGTTCAAGGTCTTTTCTTGCCCCTTATAATATGACGCTACATAAATTAATAATGAGACCAGAAACTCTTTCCGATGCTACTGCTGACTTTACATTTGGATTGGATAAGCAAGATGATGGAGACACTACTGTTGATTCTGTGGCAACTGTAACATATAGCACAACATTGGCTAGTAATACAATGATTACTATAAATCAATCAGATTGGAATAATAATCCTAAGATTGAAGCCGGAGATAAGGTTGGTTTATCAATAGACTCAAGTGCAGACTCAAGTGGAAGTATAGATTGGTATATTACTTCTGTATGGCGAGTAGAAGTTGTTATATAAATTTATTAAAAATAGCTGGTATTTAAATAATATTAGCTTTATATTAAAATTGCAAAATAGTATATTTGCGTTAGAGAAGGAATTATAATTATGTGGAAATTACAAGGCGGAAGCTATATACCGGGCTTTTCAGGCCAAGCTTATGGAGCTGGTTTACAAAGAGATGTAACAAAGACTCTGAAAGACCAAGCTAGAAAAGCAAGAGCATTAAATAAATATATGAGTAAGCGTGGTGCTATGGGCAAATGGGGAGGTAGAATTGCTTCTGGTTTACTTGGAGCCGCTCTTGGTTCTACTCTTGGGCCAGTAGGATTAATGTTAGCAAAAAGCGCTGGAGCTGGTTTAGGTAGTAGATTTGGAAGTTCTAAATTCTTATCTGGTAAAGGCCCTGATGTTGGAGCTGGTTCCGATGGAACTGGATTACTTGGTTCTGGTTATGAACAATTAGGTGAAGCTAAAGGTGGTATTGATGAGGCTATGAGAGGACAGGCATTGGGAGCTGGAGCTGCTCAATTAATGTCTGGATTGTCTGGAGCGGCTGGTGATAAGTTAGGAGAAGCATTTAAACAGACAAGAGCTGGTGTAAGAATGGGTGAATTAAAATCTGGATATGGTAAAATGATGGCTGAGAAATTTGGTAAAAATATTGGACAGGCTTTACCCGAGGCTGAGCAAATAACTGATTTAACAGGAACTGGTTTAGGTAGAGGTTTTGATTATGGAGATATGCCCGGTCAACTAACGGAAGATAGAAGTTGGTTCGATAAAGCCGTTGGGGCGATGCAGCGTCAACAAGGTGGATATATGCAAGGGTATCAAGAAGGAGGCCCTACAGATATGGAAATGATGAGGCATACTGAGAATCTAAGAAAGAAATATGGATTAGAAAAGCCTGAAGTAAGTGATTGGCAGCAATCTGCATCTGAAAAGAAATACGGAGCATTAAAATCATCTGAGGAATCTGAAAGAGAATCATCTAGACTAAGGGCATTAGCTGAATTAGGTGGCATGGGTCATGCTGAGTCTGCCGGAGAAGCTGAAGATATATATCAACAAAGTCTTGGAGATATGGACAGAGGTAATTTAAAAAGTCTTTTAGGATTAGTTCAGGGGGCTACTGGTACTCAAGAATCACGTATTGCAAAAGGACGCTCCTATGATTTGAGTCCTTATCAGAAACTTATGTCTGATGAGCAAAATATGATGGTAAATCAGATTAATGATTTGCGGAATAAGAACTACTTCACTAAAAAACGAGAAAAAGATTTTATATCTCAGTATGATTCTAAATGGCAAGAACCGTTGGATATCGGTATGCAAATGGGTGGTATGATGCCGGGTGGAGTATCTAATGCATTACCATATCATAGGGGCGGTAGTGTACACCCGCATTATGATTGGTCTGATGATATTGAATTTGATGAAGATATGCAAACGGGTGGATATCTGTCAAGATATAATTTAGGTGGTTCAGTTACTCAACAGCCAATGGCATATCAATTAGGGGGGCTACTTAAATACAAACGTAGTCCAATGATGGGATAATGAATAAATATAGTAGACAACCGGGTGACAGCATACTGGCTCTATTAGAGCCGGGTGAATACGTATTAAATCGTAATGCTGTGAATGAGATTGGTAAAGAGAATTTAGATGATTTAAACTATGAAGATGCTCCAAGATTTGATATGTCTCAACGTGGACAATTTCAGGTTGGAGGTATGCTTGGAGATATGATTGGTATGCAGGCTGGTGGTGATACATTATCTTATGGTGGTTCTACTACTGAAACACAGAGTCTTGATGATATATATAAAAAAATGGGCATTCAACCAAAACCAGAACAATGGGATGATTTTGAAGAACAATATGCATATGACCCAACGAGAGAAGGTGTAATCTTTGAAGATTATGGTAGGGCTATAACAGGAGCCACTCAAGCAGGACAACAGAATCTTATGGGGGCTGGTCAAAAAATGCAACAGTCTCAGGCTAAATCTGGATTTGCTGGTGGTGGAGCAGGTCAACAAGCTATGTCTCAACAAAGAGGTACTATCATGCAGGACTTCTTATCCCAAGAAGGAGATGCTAAATCTTCATTATTTAAGGGAGTAAGAAAAGAAAGAGATGCTTGGATGGCTGATGTAGCATCGGGGCTGAATAGATTACAGGAAAAAGAAGGTACTGTAGATTATAGTGGTGGTAGTGGTGGCTCTGTGCCTTTTGACCCGCAAGACCCATCTACGTATACTCAAGCAGCTGCACCAACAACTTCGGGAACTACTGTTGGGCAAACATCTGACGAGGGAGAATGGAAGTGGAATGGTTCAGCTTGGGTTCCAACATATTTATATACTGCAGGTCTTGCTGGTGGCTCTAGTCAACCCGGTTGTTTCCTATCTGGCACTAAGGTAGATATTATAGATGGTGACATATCTATTGAAGATTTGCAAATCGGAGATGAAGTAAAGACATACGATTTAAAGAATAGCAAACAGAAAAAATCTAAAGTAACTGAAACATATAAACATAATGTTGATGGTTATTTAATTATAAATGATATTATTAAAACTACACCTAATCATCCATTCTATTCAGATGGTGAATGGATACAGGCTGGTGAATTATCTATTGGAGATAAGATACTTCATGTAGATGGAGCAGAACATAAAGTTTCAAGTATTGAAACATTCGATGATAATATAGATGTATATAATATTGAAGTTGATGGCACTCATAATTACTTTGCTGAGGGTTATCTTGTACACAATAAATAGGATTTAATTATGGGAAAATATGATGCAATACACGGAGCTGGCAATGTAACAGTACAGGCCCCTCCTGATTTTTGGACTTCTGCAAAACAAAGTTTTGATGATGATTATGATAGACTTGTTGCGGCTCAGGAAAGAAAGAGTATTAAAGAACAACAAGATATTGATAATAATAGAGCTGAGCGTCAGTTGAATATGCAGGAAGAACAAGCTGCTATGCAAAAAGAAGCTGTAGATAGACAGAAGTTCATGACTGAATTATCAATGTTTACTGACCCATCTCAAAAAGCTATGTGGGCGAAAAGAACTGGAGTTTCAAAAGGATGGGTTTCAAGAGAACAAGTTGGAGAATGGGAAGAGCAAGGTATAGCTAATCAATCTTATGAAAGTTTAAGAAAATCTTTTATTTCTGGAGACGCAAATACTAGGTCTTTGGTTCATGGAAAACTTAGAGAAAGAGCTCTAGAGGCCAATATTCCAGCCTCTGAAATAAAACTGTGGGATGAATGGGGTGCAGAAGCAGATGAGAAAGTAGGAATGAAACAGGCATTAAACCTTGCTTTTACTGGTATGCCTAAATCTGTACAAGAATCAATGAGAAGTATCATTGATACTGATTATATTAATGAATCTACTGTAAAAATTATTGAAAATAAGTTAAAAGAAAGCGCTGAATACTCATCAGATGTTCGTAAGGGTAAAGTAGATTTATTAAAATCTCTACGTTCAAATATAGCAGAGATGGATGAAATGACTCCTGAATCAGTTCTTCATAGATTTCAATCACTCGAATTACAATTATCAGCAGATATCGCTGGAGCAGTTGAAGAAGATATTGAAACTAGAGATATTAATTTATCATTGGAAGATTTTGACCCTTATCTAACTGGAAAAGATAAAAGTTACGATGTGAATGTAGATGAGGATAGAAAAAGAAAAATATTTAATAATGTTACTAAATCTTATCAAAAAGAATGGGATGCGGCGGATGAATCTGGTCGAAGAGTAATAGGTCAAAAAATTATAGATGAAATAAATAAAACTTCTTATGACTCAGCTCCTAAAATAGCTACATTTGGTGGTGGAGAAATTCAGACGCCTGAATATGAAGGAGTAGAATCACTTACAGAGAAAGTAATTAATGATAAAATTCAAGAAGTATATAAAAGAAGGGGATTTACTACTAAAGATAAGTTGAAAATGATGACTGCTAAAGTTAAAACAGAGAGTAGAAAACAAGCTATAAATGAATTATTATCTCAAAAACGAATGGAATCTAAAAGTAAATCTAAAAAAATTGCGAGAGAAATAAATAAAGAGATGGCTGAAAGAATGCGAAAAGAAGAACTACTGTATGGTGCTGATTGGAATATTTAATAAATGCCAGACCCATATACAGATTATCTAAATATCATAGCTAGGGGTAATCAATCTGACCCTTACTCTGATTGGAAGAAATTATCAGATACTAACGCTCCACAAGCTGGAGACCCATATACAGAATACCTTAACTTGCTTACTCAACAGCAAGAAGCAATAACCCCTACCAAAGAAGAAGCTAATGATTTAATGCCAAGACATTCTGTGGGATTTGGTGGAGCTTTATGGGAAGGATTCAAATCTGGATTAACATTAGGTTATGTGGCTGATGAACCATTAGAAGATATGACAACTGGTGAAATGAGCGGTATGTTAATAGGAGAACTTGCTGGTGCTCTTGGCCCATTGACTTTAGCTAGTGGTTTTACTGGTGGCTTTGGTGGAGTAGCTGCTGGTAGTGCAAGAATGAAACGAGCATATGATATTGTTTCGTTGATAGGTAGGAATAATAAAAAGCTTAAGGCGGCTTCTAAGGCAATTGGTGATTTAGATGAAGTAGATGACGCTGTTAAAATAGCAACTAGACTTAAAAAAATTGGTATGGAAGGAGGTATTAAGGATTTAAAAAAACTTCAAAGACAAGATATATTATATAAAAAGAAACTCCATAAATTTAAAGAAGACTATGTACAAAAACTTTATAAGACTGATAAAGTAAGTGATAAAAGAATAGCACAAATAGTCAAGGCTCCATTATATCCAACAGCATCTGGACAGCTTGGAAAAAGTAAAGCATATCAATCTGCAATAAAGTCAGCAGCTACTCACTATGGATTTCATGGGGCTAATATTTTAAATAAATTTGCTAATAGTGCTGGTGCATTTGCTTTGACAGGAGCATTAAGAAAGAGAGGAGAAGGCACATTTGGTGAATTAGAGATGGCTGATAGGTTATCTGGTATTCCTAAAGATGCATGGATGGGTGGTTTATTTACTGTAGCTGGTATACCTTCTATGTTGGGTACAAAGTATGGTAATACATTCAATTCTGCAGCTTTATTAGGATTGGGTGGATTTAGCGATTATCTTACTGGTTCTCCATCTGAGATGAAACCTGAAGAAAGATTGATGCATGGTATTTCACTCTTAGCATTTCATCATATACAACAGGGACTAAGTAATGTTGGCGTTAAGGATAAGTTATTCAATGGGCTGAAGGAGATGGGATTTTCTAATGAGCAGGCTTTAACTATAGCCTATGAAAATAAACTTGTAGATGCTCAAATGAAAAGAATAAGAGAAGGTGAAACATTTAGATATAGAAGTTTAAAAGATAAAGATGATTGGAGTGTTATAGAGGCTGAAGGGAAAAAAGAATCTGTAGATGCTGAAGGTAAAAAGAAAGTTACTGGAGCTTATATTAATTTACGTCAAGTTCATACTGGTGAGATAAACCATTTTGAAGGAAAAACATTAAGTGAAGCTAGAAACAAACTACGTAAAAAGTATGAAAGATTTGATTATAGAGACCCTAAGTTAAAAGACGATACTGTTCTCAGAAAAGATATGGATTTTCAGAACAGGATGAAAGATGATATTGTTGGTGGTGATATTGAAAAAATAACTCCTGAAATGAGCAAAGTAAAAGAAGACTTAGGTGTTAAAAGAAAGAAAGTTGAAGATGTTATTAAGAAGCCAAGAACATTTGAAATTAAGAAAAAAGATGAAACAGAAGTTATAAAAGGTAAGAAGCCAACTATAGATATAAGAAAAGATATTAAGGGTCAGAAAAAATGGTTTGATGAAGAACTGGAATATCTTGAGAAATTGAAGAATGAAAATCCAGATGTAGTATGGCAACAATTTCAGGGCCAAAATTGGCCATCAAGATATAATTGGATGACAATCGGAGATAGAAAATCTCTTCGACCTTGGGTTACAAGAAAGGGTATAACGTGGGGGCCAAGTCAAAAAGATGTTACACCAGAAATGATTCAAGAAAGAATACATAATCTTTATAGAAAAAGCGCTTTAAAGGACTCATCTAGAAGGGTGGAAGATAATTTTCCTGCTAAAATTAAAGATTATAAAGAAGGAGATACTATTGTAATACCTAAAATTAACAGACATAGAACTTCTGCTGACGAAGGTACTGGAAAAGCATTTGATTATAGCGAAAGTCAATTAGGTGAAATAGTAAAAACTAATCTTAAATTATCAGATGGGGATAGATATGTCCCTGTACCAGACAATGCAACAATAAGAGTTAAAACTGTTGACCTTGTTTCTAATAAAGAATTTGAATTAAATATAAGAATTGGAAGGTCGAGGCCAAAGGGAGAAGATAAGGTAGCTCATTTAGATAAAATAAAAAAGGATAATTGGAAAGAAATAAATAAAATTTATGATGAACTAGAAAAAGAAATGTTATTAGAAGCAAAAGAAGCAGGAATGAGAGGAGAACAGGGTATACACTTTACATATGTAGACCCCATGGGTAACCTTATGATGGATAAATCTGGTAGATTAAGACCTAAAAAACATACTGATATTCCATATGATGCGGCTATTTGGAGATTTCTACATCGCTCTGGAAGACAAGAAGAAATGCAAAAATATTCTGAAAAACTTGATGAATATATAGAGCCAGATGTTTCATCTAAAGAATTTTTAGAATCAGAAGGTAAGATTAATCCTGAAATGTATAATACCAATCTCTTCAGGGATGCTTCACCATTAGTTGAGGGTAAATATTTTAGAGATTTTTATGAACCAGAGATATATACAATAGATGGTAAAGGCAATAAAGAAAAAGTTGATTTAGAAACTATAGGATATAAGGGTGAATATATTTTTGATGATTATTTAGAAGCCTTTAGAAAGATGGAAAAGATTTGGAGCAAGTCTGGAGAGAATGAATTTTTAGGTGGATTAAAAAATAATCTAAAAAGACAGGAAGATAAAATTGATACTAATCCAGATTGGAAAAGATTTAATGATAAAAAGCAATCAATAATAAAAAAATTAAATGAACAAGAGTCTACTAATTGGGATAGAGTTGCTCTCATTTCTACACTATATCCACACTCTCAAACTAAAAGTGTTAAGACTAGCATAGATAAACTTACATATAAGGAGTTATCCAGAGTAGAAAGATTCTTATCTAAAAAAGAATCCGACCCTGTACATGATAATAATATTGTTTCATTGA
>Ga0080013_1006270_pt1 | contig 10670 bp, 4 predicted proteins | sample ETNvirenome_6_85_FD_69236 | JGI IMG/M metagenome (GOLD analysis project Ga0080013, IMG submission 69236) | Marine viral communities from the Pacific Ocean - ETNP_6_85 (SPADES assembly) (version 2) | ecosystem: Environmental > Aquatic > Marine > Oceanic | place: Pacific Ocean | collected 2013-06-19
AAGGATGATATTTCTCGGTTGTCAGGCCTAGCGCACAATCCAATACCAAATCTTCCTCCGATTTGGTCCCCAGATCCTTGCGCGCCAAGCCTGATTCCTACCGTAGATCCTATTACTTCTGATTCTGCATCTTCGTCCTCCAAGGGCATATTGGAGACCCTCAGCAGTCAATATCGACAAGATCTTGTTGCCGGCCAATCCGGTCGACACATTAGCCGCAAAGGGGGCCTCATCAATATGGTATTAAGCTCTAAAAAGGGCGATGGTTTTACGAAGGCTTTTCAGCGTATACAAGATGATCATGATGAAAACAACTTTCCAACAAGAGTCGCTGGCTATCTTGTGGATGAATATTTGACAAGCACAGGCGACTTTATTGAGGTTGAGGCGGTGTCGGACACCATTACAAAAACGGGAATCAATGGAGTGGATTATCCGATAGAATTTGTTACAGACATTAACAGCCTTTTTGTAGGGAGACTTTGTACAACTGATCGATGTGGGCCAAAAACGGTGACAATGAAAAATCCAGATATTACTTTAACATGGGAAGATTACCCAGAATCAACATACTCCGATGGCGGCGCCACCCATTCTCGTGACTTAATTGACCACAAGGTCGAGTGCACTAATTTCGAAATGGACGACGATGGCAAGTCATTAATGAATGACTATTTTTATGTAAAGACATCAGATAAAATACGGCAACTTATTTCCGACGAACTTGCTGATGGAGTTACATTGGATAGTTGGATTCCTTCTTCTGGTTTTGAGGGCATACAGAAGACAGAAGAGGAAATAGCATCTCTTGTTGAAAGGGTGGAGTCCGATGGCAATCTGGTTATGGATATAGATAGTTATCTGGAAGCTTCGAAATCTCCAAAGAATTCTTTATATGCTCGATATATTTTTGAGTTATTGAAAGAGATGTCTCCTTCCTGGGAAGCCATATGGGGCGATTATGCTGAAAGTGTAATTGAGACAAATTACGATTATTGTGACAAGATAGTTCACACATATTTCAAAAAATTCTCTCAAAGAATCGGACACGGATCAAATCTAGCCTTTCAGCATGGATTTCCTACATCATATCAAGAAATCATTGATCAGGATGGGAATCCCACTGGTGAGTTTTTCACTCTCGATTTGGGCGCGCCCGATGTGGTGTGGCTAAATGAAGATTTTATTAATCCAGTGACGGGAGAGGGGCTAGCGCAAGTGCCAGAAGACTTTGGTGGGTCGGACTCTCTGTCACCGTATTATGTGCCCACGCCAACTTTTGATGGTTGGGGGCGCATCATGAAAATTTTTGCTCCAGACCCCGGCGCATGCGAACCCAAAGCAAAATCCGCTTGTAATTTCGGACAATTGTCAGAGTTTCGTGATGAACTCTTTGATACGATAGTGGAAGACGAAAGGATTTATCAAGATAAATCGTGTGCCATTGAGGCGCCATGGGATAAAATATTTGGTAGAGCATCGACAAGTGGAGTCGAGATGTCCCTGCGCGCAATAATGAGGGTTTTTGCTTCTGAATATTTCATGACAGGGTTGTCCGTTTTTTCTATATTCGAAGCAGATTTTTCTTCAACATTTGACAACTCAGTGATAGATCATATAATTAATAAGCTTGAAACAGGCCTCTTAGAAATGAGCGGCGTCAACAATGCATACTATTTAAAATTTGTGGAACAAGCAGTGCAAACATTTGGCAGAATGAAGATTCGCGGGGAGATAGAAGATATCACCGATGAAGAGCAACGAGCGCTGGATGAATTAAATATATTTCAAAGCTCTTGGTTTCAAGAGGTTGCCCCTCTACTCGGCCAAGCTTCCTATCCAGGGCTGGCGGGATCCCAGATAATGGCAGCCTTGGGCAGCCCATATGCCACTGTTGATCCCCTTGCTATATCTAAGGCAATAAAAGATGCCAAAGAGAATGAAAAAGGCTTGAAAAGGTTAAGGAGTGTCTATTGGAAATCCTTTGTCGCAAATTCTGACAACTTATCGCATGCGAGAGTTTTGATGCGCCGATTGATAAAGAGAGAGATTGAATTTATTTCTTCTGAGGTGAAGGAAAAGATGAAGCCTCCAATATCGGACATGCATAATATGTTCCTGGTTAACGATGACATGATACTAGGATCTTTATCTTCAGGCGGCCCGTTGCCCGTTGCCCAATCGGCCAATCCGCCAGCCGGCTTCGAGTCTGAATTGGTTCATTCTGGCTTGGCTTCTATCTGGGATGTTTTGAATTTAGACGAGACAACCGACACTATCGAGACCATGTTCGTATTAGAAAAATATATTAGGATAACTGATTATACTGACGACGAAATTTCTACTGGAGACGCGGGCGATATTTTGCCCAGCTTAATTTCAAGTGATCTGTCCATAGTTCAAAGAGATTTCAACAACCACGCGCACCTCCACGGGGTTGTAAACATGAACGATTGGGAGGAATATCTAGAGGAAAATGCTGATCTGTTCGCCGGAAAACAAATAAAAGATTTGTGGAAATCTTGGGAATTTGGTTTAAGGATAACACAAGCTGCGCCCTTCGACACCTCCGAACTGCAAGCCCGTCGTATCTGGCTGAAAAATGAAGCAACTTCGGGAGAAGACAGACATACCAATAAGGCATTTGAAGTCATCGCACCCGAACTTCATGAAGATTCTGCAACTTGGAAAATGTCATTGATACCATTAGTTTCGACAGAGAAAGAGAGTCCGTCAATCGAAGAAACTGATATATCATCCATAATTGGCTCTTTAGAAGATGTATATGAGAGCGAACTGACATGTCTGGTCGCGGATCTTATAAAAGAGCCAGCATACGAGATGTTGTTTGAGTATTGTATTTCTCTTAAAAGAATCCTTTCTATATTGACTATTTATATCATGGAGACATTTTTGCCATCTATAGGTTCTGGTCCTGATTATGACGATTGGCTACCAGCCGGCGGGAAGAAGAAAAATTTTGGAAATGGTGGATTTTATGGGTGGGACAGGAGAAGTCTCTTCGGCCGATCTAAATATTTGACAAGGATTATGTTTATGGAACATTACCACGCCATAGATTTAGATACAAAACAAACTTTAACAGAGGCAGATGCTGTCGCAACCGATGCTGGAATTAACTGGACTATGTTCTGGGGATTGGCGAAGCTTGAGAAGTTTAATGTTATCGATGGAGAAGGAAATCCTTGTGATGACTGATATATTTTTGAAAAGGAGAAAATAAATATGGCAATTTCAGTTTCAACGCCTTTGGACGGCGCCAACAGCGCTGCCGTAACAACAACGGAGGCAGCATTTCAGCTTGTAAAAACAGTTGTATTGACCAACCCCAATGAGAGAATTCTCGATGGGAATTTTGGAGTGGGATTAAAGAAAGTGTTGTTTGAGCAGGACAGCCCAGTTCTTCGAGCGGATTTGCGTAGCAGAATATCGAGCCAAATAGCAACATATGTCCCGCAGGTTCAGCTTTTGGGTGTTCAGCTTTCCCCGCCCGATACCGCGGATGCCAGCCTTTCAGTCGGCATTACATATGTCATAAGGATAGGAAGCTCCTCTAGTGATCTTCAGGAAATTAATTTTACATATGATGAAGGTGGATCTTTGAGTTCGGTGGGCCTCGCCTCGCCAGTGGCCGAAGGTGGATCTTTGAGTTCGGTGGCCCCCGCCTCGCCAGTGGCCCTCAGATAGGATAGCCGCAATGTAACTGAGAGATAATATATGTGAATACTATTTATAATAAAGTAGGAGCCCCTCAATATGGCAACAAAGAAAAAACCAATTAAATATACAAGCAGGGAATTTGATACTATCAAATCAGAGCTTGTGAAATATGCAAGAAGATACTATCCGGATGTATATCAGGATTTTACCGCTGCTTCTTTTGGCTCTATCGCTTTGGATTCTGTCGCATATGTAGGTGATATGTTGTCTTTCTATTTGGATTATCAAGTTAATGAGCTTTTTCTTGATACGGCGACAGAATATAACAACATTCTCAAACTGGGCGCCCAATTGGGATATCACTATAAGGGACGACCCGGGTCGGTAGGAATCGTTGATGTTTTTGCAATTATTCCTGCCAACTCGACAGGACTAGGCCCAGACGAGAATTACATGCCCATAATGGAAGCAGGCTCAGAATGCGCCTCCATCGGTGGAACTATATTTACTTTTGTCGATGATGTTCGCTTTGACGACCCCAAGAATGAAGTAGTGGTGGCCAGAGTGAATGAAACAACTGGAATTCCAACTCACTATGCAGTCCGTGCTACCAGTGAGGTCATTTCTGGAAAAGTTAAAACGGCCATCAAGATCATCGGCCCTTATGAGAAGTTCAAAAAAGTTAAGATATCCAATTCAAGCGTCTCGGAAGTAATGAGTGTAGTGGACTCTAGCGGCCATGAATATTTTGAGGTTGATTATCTGTCTCAGAATGTCGTTTATAGAAATGTTGCAAACAGAGGATCAGATTCAAACAATGTCCCATCTATTTTGAGGCCCTTTGTTGTTCCTAGGAGATTTGTGACGGAAAGACTGAAGAATGTGACTTATCTACAGTTTGGTCATGGATCCGAATCTGAATTGGTGCAGTCATCTATAGCGGAGCCCTCTGAGGCCACGCTTCAGCTTCATGGCAGAAACTATGTAACAGATCAATCTTTTGACCCTTCGAAGCTAATGTCGACAGATAAATTTGGAGTAGCCCCAGCAGATACGACGCTGACTATCAAATATCGAGTGAACAACTCTACATCTGTTAATGCAGCAGTTGGTGAACTTAGCATTTTAAGAAGTAAGAATGCAAGATTTAAAGATTCGACATCGTTGTCTTCTGTTTTGATGGGAGAAGTTGTAGGCTCTCTAGAAGTATCGAATTCTGCCCCCATCGATGGCGGCCTATCAATTCCGGATACGACTGAAATCAAGAGAAGGATCAAGGATTCTTTTGCAACTCAAAATCGTGCCGTTACTAGGCAGGATATTGAAGCTGTGGCATATATGATGCCTCTAAAATATGGTGCTATAAAGAGGTGCCGAGTGAGGAAAGCCCACTCTTGTACGACAAGTAGAAATCTTGAAATTTATGTTTTATCAGAAGACAAGAACGGAAAGCTTATGACAGCAACAGACACTCTCAAGCAGAATCTTAAGTTGTGGTTGGCTGAAAAGAAGATGATGAACGATACTATTGATATAAGAGATGCAAAGATAATAAATTTTGGAATAGAATTCACTGTCATTGCGCACCCCAACGAAAACAAATACGAAGTATTGAATAGCGCGATAAGGGCAATTCAGGAACTGATGAAGGAGCCTCTTTATGTGGCGGAGCCTCTCTATATTACTGACATCTATGGTGCTTTAAATAAAGTTTCTGGAGTGGTCGACGCCAGGGATGTGAAAATAGTTAGCAAGGCAGGAACTAATTATTCGTCGATGTCTGTTGATATTGATGTTATGCTCTCTGCCGATGGCCTAACGGTTGAAACACCAGAAAATGTCGCGCTAGAGGTTAAATTTCCATCGTCTGATATAAAAGGAGCGATATATAATGGCGGTTAAAAGATTTACGGCAACAGCAGATACGACAATTACTAATACTTTTCTAGAAGATTTGATGACAAGGGCCACCGGCGCCAACCTGGGCCTTTCAGATTCTTTAGAAGTATATTCGATATATGGACAGGCTAGCTCCAGTTTCGGCTCTGGATACTCTTCAGAGCTTTCTAGAATATTGTTGAAATTTCCTGTCCTTACTAGTGATGACGGCAGAAACTCTATACAAGCACAGAGGGCATCTGGGTCTATACCGGTCTCCGGAAGTGTTACATTTTATTTCAAATTGTATAATGTTGCACACCATGAAACCTTGGCAACGAATCCGAAGTTTAATATTTTTGCTGTTTCTTCTTCCTGGCAAGAAGGTCGTGGCATGGATTTGGACACATATGAAGATAAAACATTTGACGGAGAAGGCGCAAACTGGATCAATGCCAATGGAAATGCAGCCGCCGCAACTGCAACTATTAAAATTGTAGGCTCTAATGCTTCCACTATCGACGACGGCTCGCCCCCATCAATTACACTAACCTCGACAGACGGCACAGAGAGAACTTATGCCTTCCAAAACGGAGGCTCTTATGCCAACGGCGCCTCCGCCGGCGACACTACAGTTCGTTGGTATGGCACCGATGGATCTGCATCTACGCAGGGCGGCATGGCTGCCTTGTTAAAAACTGCCATTGAGGGCAGCGCCGGCCACAACGGGAAGCTTACTGTTGCTCTAAGTACCGTCACGAATACGAATGACACTTTGACCATAACTCAAGCAACAAAGGGAATCGGCGGTAACCTCGCGATTCCGGCAGTAACAAATGGGAATGCATCAGACCTAACTGTTAATGGCGCCATTGTTGCCACTAAGTTCGTTGACGGCAACGGCCCATGGGCAAATGTCGGCGGCGATTATCATACTGGCAGCGTCGACGCTGACCTGAATTCAGCAATCATGTATGATCAGACTCTTCCTTTGGGAAATGAAGACATAGAGGTTGATATAACACATTTGGTTGAGCGTTGGATCCGCGCTGATCCTGGCTATTCGAATTACGGCATAGGGGTGTTTTTAACATCAAGCCAGGAAGCTTATTTATCAAGCTCAACTGGGGCTGATCTTCCACGCGTACCACCGGACAACGGAGGCTCCATGTCAATAGTTTCTGGTGGAATCCCTCACAACCTTGAGGGCGCAAAGACATCATATTACACTAAAAAGTTTTCAAGCAGAGGCTCAGAGTACTTCTTTAAGCGTCCAGTTATTGAGGCTCGTTGGGATTCTTCAATCAAGGACGATAGAGGTAGCTTTTATTACAGCAGTTCTCTTGCAAGCCCATCAGAAAACCTGAACACGATCTATTTTTATAACTATTTTCGAGGGCAATTGCGCAATATTCCCCTCACTAGCGGACAAACTGATAATAATCTATTTTATGTTAGCTTCTTCTCTGGAAACCTTGACAATACAGAGCCCACTGGTACCGCTTTGTTGTTGGTTGATGATAAAACCCATGTCAACGCGGCCTCTACAAACATGCAAGCTGTGACCGGGGGTTATGCATCCCCAGGAATATATTCAGCTAGCGTTTCCATGACAGCCGCGGCAACTCCACTAAACAAAATATTTGATGTATGGTGGAAGGGAGCGACCAACGATCATGTGTCATCCTCAACCGCGGTCCATTATTATACTGGATCTTTTGAGCCTCAAAAGCTTGACGCCTCGCCGATTGCTCCTTATACTCAGTATGCATCATCCATCACCAACTTGAGAGATCTCTATAGGAATATCGAGACTGCCAGATTCAGAGTGTACACTCGCCGAAAAGATTGGGCGCCAACTATCTACACCAAGGCGACTTCAATAGCAGAGGTCAACATAGTGGAGAGCGGCTCATACGAGGTTTATAGAATAGTTGACGACTTGAAGGTCCTTCCGTTTGGGACCGGAAGTCTGCTGCATACTCGTATGTCTTTCGACGCGTCTGGAAGTTATTTCGACCTAGACATGGACATGTTTGAGCCCGGCTATATGTACGGGATAAGGCTTTCTTATTATAACAATTCTGTCAGATCTTGGGTTGAACAGCCGGAGACATTTAAGTTTAGGGTAGAGAAATAATGTCAACAAAAGATTTCTTTCAAAAAGGGGCTGCTAGAGTTAGTCAACCAGAGACCCTAGAAAGCGCTTTTGACCTAAAGGGCGTAGAGGTAGAATCATCTGAACACGCTCAAGAAAGATCTACAGAGAAGTCCAGATATATCCCAGATGTAGATTTTATCTCGGCTTCTAATTTTGCTAGGTATGGACTGGCAGAAGAATACTATAGAAATTCTTTTAAAAGAGTCTATCAGCAGTTTCCATATGATGGAACAAGAGCAGAGAGAACGCAATTTGATAACGAATCCACATATCTAGATAGACACATATTTGATAAAGTATATCCTCGAACAACCGGTTATGCAATTTTTTCTCAAACTGATGTCGGATGGGGCACACAGGATTCTGTGACGGATGGTAGCTACCACCTGACTGGCGGATGGGGTACCCCTTCTTCTCTTGAGTATATATCTGTTAGAGGCGGACCTCATACTTCCTCTGGCGGTATGATTGGAAAAAGCTTGTCAAAGGCCTTTGGTGATCCGACATATAGGACTAGTCCCAATTCAAATGTTTACGACACCGACATATATGACACTGAAGGCGTTAAAGCTTCAGAGAGGCAGGGCACAAGAGAATCAAATCTTTTGTTTGACTTGTCCAAGGGAGTTTCTACAGAATTCTGGCTTAGAAAGGGAAACTGGATAACCAGCCTAACAGAAAAAGAAGTTATATTTGATCTATGGAATGGTGAAGCTTCATCAAGCGCCGGATATGGTCGCTTACTGATATATGTAACAGGCGCCGCCGGCCCAGGAAATTCTGGCGGTCAAGATCCGCTCCGAGTGCATTTGGCATCTGGTTCAAATGTTTGGGAGATGTCTTTTGGCGGCTCAACGACAACGACTTCATCTCTTACAAATACTTGGAAACACATTGCGCTAACATTTGTCTCAAGCTCTGTTGATAAAGATCTGCAAACAAAATTTTATTTGGACGGAGTTCACCAAGAAACCACTGCATCTTCTTATATGACTAATTTCGGCAAAGTAACGGGCTCTATGATAGGCTATATTGGGGCTTTACAAACTACTCCTTCTGGAAATTACTTTCACGGAAAAAGCCTAACGGGCACCGGCAAACTTTCTGGATCCATAGATGAGTTTAGGTATTGGAAAACAAAGAGAACCTCAAAGGATATAGGCCGAAACTGGTTCACACATGTCGCCGGCGGCTCAAACGATCATATTGCGAACACTGAACTGGGGGCATACTATAAGTTCAACGAGGGCATCACAGAGACTGCCGCGACTGATTCTATTGTTTTAGATTACTCTGGAAGGCTGACAAATGGTACTTGGGTGGGATATGCATCCGGAGCCCGCGATACTGGTTCTGCGATAGTTTCTGCATCGGCAGCCAAAACAGAATATTTGGATCCGATAATATATTCGCACCACCCACAGGTGCAATTAGAGTTAGATAGGTTGGTTGCTTCCGGCAGCGCATGGGACGAAGCAAACAATAGTTCTTTATATCACTCTTTCCCTTCTTTTATGATGGACGAAGAGGAAGAAAGGTCTGACAAGCATTTAAGAAATTTAACGCAAATAATGTCTAGCTATTTTGACGAGTTGCATCTTCAAATCGAATCTCTAACAAAACTTACATCTCTAAATTATGTAAGTGCTAGCGCCAAACCAGCAACGATGGCCTCAGATTTGCTCAAATCGAAAGGCTTTCTCACTTCAGAAATCTTCAGCGATGTCAATATTTTAGAATATGTGTCTAATCGTGACGAAGATAGAAATTTTGAGCTAGAACTAAACAACATAAAGAATCAAATATATCAGAACATATACAATAATCTTGTTATGATTAACAAGTCTAAGGGTACAGAAAAGGCCTTTCGTAATCTCATTAGATGCTATGGCGTCGACGAAGAGTTAATAAAGATTAATTTGTATTCCAGCGGTATAACTCACACTTTAAAAGATAATTACCGGGCAGCTACATCCAAGAAGAAGTTTGTTAACTTTAAACCAGCCGGCCACCATAGCGCATCTGTGTATCAACATTCTGCATCAGACAACGCAAACACAACAAGCGTGACTTACATTTCTGGCACGAATAGGTATCTTGCAAACACAGCCGAAATAGAAGTCATTTTTCCTAAAGATATAGAAGCGTCATATGGAAATCAAAACTACAACCCTACCCTTTTTGTAACTTCCTCTATTTTTGGCTGCCATCAGGCCGGCTCCATTGGGGATCATACATGGAATACCACGGCATTACATGATTATAACTTTGAATTATATGCTGTACGACCAGTGCCAGAAGAGCCTGATGCCTATTTTTTGTTGAAAGACCGAGCGGGAAACTTTACTCTTACAAGTAGCCTGTATGGAGATGTGTATGATAATCAGAAGTGGAATTTTGCCGTAAGAGTTAAGAATGAAAAATATCCCATAGGAGATTTCATCTCCGGTACAGTAAATACTTCGGCCAGTATAGAATTTTTAGGCTTTAATGCGCTTTCTGATGTTATCGTTAACGAGTTTAAGATGACATCATCCGTATCTTCTAGTTATCTAACCTCTAATCGTCGCTATTATGCCGGCGCTCATTTATTAAACTTTTCTGGTGCTCTGAGTTTTAGTTCTGATGTTCGCGTAAATTCTTTGCGACACTGGGCGTCTTATTTGGACGACGGCGTGCTCCAATCGCACGCAAGAGACCCGGAAAACTATGGTTCTTATGCTCCGTCCAGGAGTCCATGGCTGACTCAACTAGCCCTCGCTGGAACTCATGTTCCGGAACTAGAAACTCTTGCGTTGAACTGGGATTTTTCAGCAGTAACATCATCTGATGTGAACGGCAGCTTTGTCGTCGACGATGTTTCTTCTGGGTCATCGGCTCTGACTTCTAGATATCCTGGCACATATGGGTATATAGTCGGGAATCAATACGCCGGCCGTGCCGTCAATTT
>Ga0080013_1006272_pt1 | contig 10666 bp, 9 predicted proteins | sample ETNvirenome_6_85_FD_69236 | JGI IMG/M metagenome (GOLD analysis project Ga0080013, IMG submission 69236) | Marine viral communities from the Pacific Ocean - ETNP_6_85 (SPADES assembly) (version 2) | ecosystem: Environmental > Aquatic > Marine > Oceanic | place: Pacific Ocean | collected 2013-06-19
ACAATCATATTCCTCACAATGGTTGGTCATTGCTTAATACAGCTACTGATTTATTATGGCATAAAGAAAATCCTACTGTTTCTAGTTATGGACAAAACGCTACTATAGTAGATGGATTATGTCGGGCGGTCGCTTAAAAGCACTGCAAGATATGTTTAAACGTGTTCTCCTTGAGAATGTTGAACTTAAAAAGAAGGTTCGTGTTCTTGAGGAGATACTTCGTTCTTACTTACCAATTTTAACAAGGAGAAAAGATGACAAATAATGGTTCACAATTACGTGATAAAGGTATCAAAAAAGCATTAGATAATGCTAATAATACATATGATAAATGGTCAGATAGAGCTTATAAATTCTTAGTGAATTATATTAAATCTCAATATGAGTTTATGACTGAAGATGTTAGAATAGCTTCGGAAAAAGAAATCCCTAAACCTCCAAGCGGTAGAGCCTGGGGAGGTATTATTCTTAAAGCTTCAAGAGCTGGATTAATTGATAGAGTAGGATTTTCTAATGTAAAGAATGCTAAAGCACACAAAACTCCAGCTTCAATTTGGAGGGTTAATTCATGAATATGAATCTTAAAATACTTGATTTAATAGGTAAACGTCTTACTAAAGGTGAAAAGCGATATGGTAAAGAAAATATTGCATCTGATGGTAGAGATTTTGTTCAAGAATCTCTTGAAGAAGCTCTTGATTGTGCTGTATATTTAGCAGGACATATCGTTGAGCTCCAAGAAAAAACAAAATTTCCAGAATCTCAATGTACCGGAGATGAATGTCTTTAATATTTGTAGGGGGTTAATTGCCAGTAATAAGGATATCTGTCCTACTACAATAGTAGGTTCCGGTGCTTTCCTCTAACCAATTAGCACCAAGTATTATGTATGGAGTAAATGCAAAGCTACCTAGATCACATTTTAAATGCTTTATGTGCCGCACCACAAAAGCACAAGATGTATATATTTGGGGAAACTTTGCAATTCCTCCTAAACATCCTTATGAAGAACAAAGGATTTGTAAGAAATGTGCCAAGAGAGAAAATGGCAAACGTAAGAAACTAGAAGATATAATAGATGAAAGGACTAAAGAATGGCTAAAAAAGCAGCAGTAAAAGAAAAATATGCAGGGCCGAAGGGGCCTATGACAGTAAAGACACCTTATCCTAAGGAACATAAAAAATCTGATGTTGACTTTATTGGGAATGAACTAGTAAAGCTAACTAACAGAGTTAATGAACTTGAACTAAGTTTAGAAACTATGCGATTAGATGTTAAGCGAGTTGCAGGAAGGATGGGTCTATAATGGATGGTGATTCTCTAAAACTCAACTTTGAAATAGCATTAGAGAAGATTAATACATTAACAGATCAAAACCATGAACTAATGAATAAAATAGAGCAATTAAAAATTGAGATTGCTAAGAAAAATGAAATTAAAATTACACCCATTACAGCTGAATCAAGATTTGAAGATATAACTGATGGTGCAGATGCTGCAATGAAAAGATATCAACAATTTTTAAAAAAGGAGTTTCCAAATGCCAAGTCCAAGCAAAGCCAAGGGCAACCGGTTTGAAAGAGAAATAGTTAATACAGTTCTGAGTTCAGGATTTAATAAGTGTAAACGTGCATGGGGTAGCAATGGTGCTGCTTTAGGAATGCATGAAGAAGTTGATGTCCTGATGGGAAATGATTTTAAAATCCAAGCAAAATGTAGAAAGAAATTAGCATCATTTCTAGTGCCAACAGAACATGTAGATGCAGTAGTATGTAAGCAAGATAGAGGTGAAACATTAATTATTATGCGATTCGATGATTGGCTAGAAGAAAGATTTATTAACTCAATGCCGGAGGATAGATAGTGGAATTTGGGAATAAATACTTTGGTGGTGATTTAAGCAAGGATTATGTTAGTGTATTTATAGTTCCATTCGGAATTGAAATATTTGCATATAACGAGGATCTGGAAATTAACTTCACCATATGGCCAGTACAGCTTACATTTGGTATTGGAAGAAACAGGAGTCTATTCAGAGACTAGGAAGAGTAAGCGTAGGTAGTTGTAATCTCCATGCTATCTACGCATACCTTCAAGTACTGCTAAAGCCCTATCAACATTAGTAGGAACACCTCTCTTTTTCCTCTTCTTAGATTTCTTACCAAACATAAATTCATGACCTTTCTTAGTCCAAGTATTAGGATAAAGTTTAAGATAATGTGTTAGAAGATCCCTACCTCTACCAGATGCTATAGCTGGGGCAATCTTATTCTTTGTAACTCCCCAGAATGTAGACCACTGGTATGCATTATATCTTTCAGCCAATTCATCATTTGGATCTGCAAAATCTACATTACCAAATAAAATCTTGTTTAAATCGCTATGATCTATATCTATAATTTCACTAGCTATCATCATATGCTTAATAGAACCAAGAGTTGGCCCTGTAAACTCACCCATAAGTCCAAATGTGCCTCTATCTGGATTGTCATATTCAGTAAGATCATTAACTACACGGCTAATACGATCAACACTTTCATTTTCTAGAATATTAGTAAGATCTATATTAGCAACTGCAGAAGCTAAAGCTACTAGTCCTGATACACCAGCATATCTCATAGCATATTGTATTTCTTCTGATTGTAAACCTTGTCTTGCAAGTATTGATTTATGTATACCTTTTAAAGCATCATAATGAGTTTCCATTAAAGACATAGGATAATGAAGCAAGTGAAATGATACTTCAGACATTGCACCAAGTCCACCTTCTAATTTCTTTACTATCCTACCACTTTCAATTTCTTCAACAGTTCTCCATTCTCCACGTACAACTTTAGATTTAGCATGAGCTGCATATTCATAAGCCCAGCTATTAACCATCTTTAAAGCATATGCTGTAGAAAATTGTTTTGCTTTATCTGGAGAATATCCATCATTAACAAGTTGTGTATATTTCTTATGTAAAGCCGTTCTAAACATCCACTTACGTTGACTATTCTCAGTAAGTCTATGAAAGAATAACCCTTTATCTAATGTCCATTTACCAGCACTTTTAAGCTTATCTACTATAGGACTACCTTCCATAGTAATCTTACCAGTAAGAGGATCAAATTCTATCTTACCACTTTGAAGGTCTTTTCTAGTTATCAATCCTTCAGTATATAGCTCTTTAGCAGCATCTGTAAATAAGAACCCAGCTTCTTCTTCAACACCTGCAACTTTTCTACCTGTAGCTTTATCAGTATATCCAAATAACATTCGTTGAAACTCTGCATCATGAGAAACAGCTTTACGAGTATTTAAAAGAGCAGCTCCACCTACTCTACTGTAAAAATGTATAGCACTAGCAGCATTCTTAACAGCTCCTGTAATATTAAGTCCCATCGTTCTAGCTGTTTGAAATGCGTTAAGAGTAGTGACAGCTTTATTTGCCCAGTCAGGACGACCAGAAGTACCTTGGGTAAACACAGTATATTCTTCATCAATAAACCTTCTTAATCCCTTTTGAAACTGAGTATCTGATTTGGGTAAGTTCTTTAAAGCATCAAGATATGTTATCTGTGTAGATATCATCTTATTAAATTGAGCTGCCTGATCTCCATATTCTTTTAGAACCATGAGAGGATCTTTTTCCCAATACTTATCAAGAAGTGGATTACGTTTCTGAGCATGAGCTGGTATCTTGTTAATATCTATCTTAGCAATTACATTATCTACCATATCAGCAAAAGCATAATCTCTATTAAGTAAATTAGCATTCATAGCCTTAGATAATCTATCCTTAATCTGCATCATAGTTTCAAACTGAACCTGAGGAAAATAACCGCCACGCTCATTACCTTTTTTGATATCAGCTATAGATTCATCAATAACTTCTATCATTCTTGCAGCCTGCTTATTAGCTTTAGCAGCTTTAATATCAGTACTATTTGTATATTTTAAAGCAATAATCTTTTGCAACCCTATAAGACCATTAGTGTATACTGAGCCCATAGATTTAAGATTATCCCTAGCCCTTTCTACAGCCTTATATACATGAGGATTATAATCTGTAAGATCTCCTTGCTCATTTCTATAACTAGGCTTACGTGCAGATTTGAAAGTATCGTTATCCATCTGAACAAGCTCAATAAATTCTTTAAGAGTTTTACCTTTATCACTAGCAATAAAGCTTTCTAATTTACCAATAAATTCAGCTTGTACATGCTCATTAGGATCAGCAGTAGCCATCTCCTGACGTAATTCTCTAATTTCCTTAGTAGCTAAATCCTTCTTACCACCATGCTCCATTACATAAGCATCTAGCATATGATTAGCTATATATGCATTAGATGTAAGAACTTTATTAATCTGAACACGTTCATAGTTTAATATATCATTTAATTTTAAGTAAAATTTCCTAGATGTAGGATCTTGTTTAGATATACCTTCAGGAACTATAAAGGCTAAATTACTAAAGTTCCCACCTAAAGCTTTATCAAAAGCATCAATTTCTACCTTAATACGTCTAAAATCTGCTTGAGTTAAAGGACTATCAGAATCCCAAGGCTTCTCTAAGCGTTGTTCTATAAGCCATTTCATATTCTTAGCAGAAGATTCAGCATTATACCCCCTATAGCCATCAGAAAATCTATCTACTATATTCTTCTTAGATATCCAATAGTTATACATATCGCTCATAACATTCATTCTATCTTGCTTAGTTTTATTGGTAGGATTACATAAGCCCATTTAAAGCTCCTTTATTGTTAAAGTGGTACTTAGTGTCCAGAAAAGAAAGAAACGACCATATAGACCCCTTTATAGGCCTTAAATAAACTATCATGCTCTACCTCTTCCACCAGTTCTATCTTCTTGAGCCCCTCTAACCTTAATCCCTTGTCTCTTTGGAATCTGTAGTTCCTCAAACTCTCTCTCCATAGTATCTGTTGCCTCTTTTAAAAGACGTTCCTTTTCCAATACCTCTTTAGGATAATATTTATTAAACTCACGTAAAAGAGGTAGTCTGGAACGTGGATCATCCCACCATACTTCCTTATCTGGATAAGGAATAGCTATTTCTCCAGCAGCATTATATCCTATTCCTCTTCTAGCATATTCATTCATAGTCCTTCTCCACAAAGACTCTATAAAAACATCATAAAGCGTTGCGGTTCCAATAGGCGATCCTTCTGGAACACTAGGTAATTTTCTTTTTTCCTGTCTTGGTTTAAAATACGCCATAAGGTTTCAAAATTTGATATGCTGGGAGGGGCGACTTTTTATTTCCAAACTGAAAGCTTTGTATATATGTGGAAACATTTTCGTTAACTTTCATTTAACAACCTACACCTGTCTGGTCTGTTTGTATGTTCCAATACTCATCCTTTTGAGGAACTCTACGTATCGGTATCTTTTGACCATCTTTACCTATCACTGTTTCTACTTTACCTCTTCCCTTGCGTAGAACACCCTTTAATTTATCAGTTAATACTGGAGAAGCAAAGAAATAATTTAGATGTTTAGCTAAAGATCTAACTGGATTAGCCATATCTCCAAGAGCTGAATAATCGAAACGATCCATACTACCTCTTTCATATCCACTGATATCAATCTCCGCATCTCTACCTGAAGCATAGTGTTCTACATCTCTAACAAGATCTTTAACAAACCCTCCCTGTCCATTGTTTTCTGCCCACTGCATAACTGTTTTATATAGATGTTCATTAGTTTTATATGCAGGCATTTCATGACCTTGAGCATCCTTATAATAAGATGAAGGTGTAAGCTGAGGTTGTAATAGATACCTAAGTAATAGCTTTGCTGGATCCCCACCTGATACCATTGGTTCCCAACGATCCATAAATTCAGCTATAGCTCTACCTTCTTTAGCTTGTTGCATAGCAAACAACCCATCGCTCAATACTCTGTTAGATAAAGCATCCTGTACTGTCTTAATATAATCTATACTAATAGAAGCTCTAAGCTGACGAATATCATCTCTAAAATCATTTACATTATCCTTAATAAATCTTTCAGGTGTAACTTCATTACCATATGTAGCTTTAAATAAAGCCTGAGAATACCTAGCTTCGTTACCACTCTGAGATATCATTTGTTTAGGCTTCCTATCTATAACATATGAGTACCCTTCTTGTGCAAATAAAGGTTTACTTTTACTATCAAAAGTTCCTACAAATTCTAGCTGACCATAGTCTAACCTCTTCCCATCTACTCCATGACTAAAAAGACTAGGCTTTGCAGCTTCAGTATCTATAACCTGAACATCACCCCGTACACGATATACGGCTACCTTTCTACCTTTCTGAACATTATCAAATCTAATTTGTTTCTTTCTTTTACCTACTAAATATTGAGAATCGCTACGATCAATAACCATATCCTTAGCTATTTGCTGATCCATTATATCCATAGCTGCCTGCAAATTACCTAATCTATCCTGCAATTTTGCAAGCTTAGTATCATTAGTAAACTTCTCAGCTCTAAAGTATTCTAAAGTACCCATAACATTTCTATGCTGACGATGTATTAACTCCCTAAGAATACCATTATTTAAAGCACTCCTTATCTCTGGAGCTACACGCCTGGTATCAAATGAGTCAACAGATATTGATCTTTCAGCTAAGACTGCAACCGGATCATCACCAAACATACGTGCTGTTTCTACAAAGCTTTCAATATTCTTAACAAAAAACCCAGCTTTATTAAATATAGCTTCACTTCTTTCAGCTAAACCTTCATAATTAGCATCCCAAAATCCATTAGTACTAATCAATCCCTTCATTACATGTCCACCAATAGACTTATCAAATGCAGCAATAGGATTGTCAGGTGGAACCTGCCTATGATCGAAACTAAATATCTGCTTCATTATACTTCCCTGCTTACCTTTAAGTATATCGAAATATAGCGATTCCCTACTTCCTTTCCCTTCACGCTTTCTTATATCTATAGTATCCCCATAAAACATATCCGCATATTCAGATATCAGAGCAGATCTTTCATCTACATTTCTTATACGACCTATCTTCCTAGCTAATTGTTTGGCTAAATATCCAGTAGGATTTGTAAAGAATCCTCTCATATCATAATAAGCATCCTTAATTTCAAATGGTTCAGGAGCACGGCTACCCTTTTCATCCCAAGTTTCATTCTGTATCATATTAGCTTTCTTCAGAGTACGTAATATTTCATAAAATACTTCCTTCTGTATTCTTTTCTTACCAAAATTAGGATCTTTAAAGAATCCCAATCCTGGCTGATTATGTTTATCAAATACAACATCTCCAGTAGGTTCAGCATACTGATCTGCATGTCCGAAAAATAGAAAGTCTTTTAATTTCTGCTGACTGGATATAGCTTCATGTATTCCACCATGTATATCTAAAGCATTTTGTATGGTATCATAGAACTTATCTAAAGTTTGCCACTCAGAAGAACTCATATCTTTATTGGCAAGGAAATCTTTTAATACTGGATCCCCTTTCATTTGAAAGCCTAATCTGTTAAGCCATGATATAGCATTTCTTGCACCTATTACCTGACCTACCATCATCTTAGCATTGTGTAGCTTTGAAGCATAATTCTGAAAGCCAACCTGTTCTGGCTTTTCTCCAGCCCTACCATTATTACCTACACCAAATATATTAATATAATTCTGGTCTAAGACCTGACCTCTGTCAAACATTCTAAAGTCATCTTTACGACCATTCTCCTTAGCAAAGTTTACAAAAACTTCCCAAGGTAATTTAGTATGTGTAAATAAGTGATCTCCATCATTATCCCTCTGCATTATAGTACGAAGATCATGTACATTAACTTCAGTTAAACCACTCATATTATCCATTATCTTTTCTACACGGAATATAACCTTATCATGGCCAACAACTGGTACAGCATGAGACATAAGCCCAAACTGCATCTTTAAAGCTTTATCAACTGGCATACTAATGCTCTGATTAACACCATTAATATCCTGTTTTGTAATAGTTTCCCCATTCAATACTTTAAATACATCTTGATAATTAAGATTATGATCCCTTACTAACTTAGATAGCTCTTCCATCTGTCTTTGAGCTCTCTGTTTAGAATTAGCATCCATCTTAATATTAGCATCACGTAAAGCATCGGCACCAGTTTGATCTGTACCTCTATATTCTACAGCCTCCCCAGTTTTATCATAGAATGTACTAAAATATTTAAACTTACCGTTCTCTAATCCTATTACTACATCTACCCCATTACCATCTCTAAAGATAAATCTTTCACCTTCAAGATTAGAGTTAACACCATTACCTAATTGCCTACCCCCTGTATGGGAGTTAATACCAATACCACCATAGTTAACAGACACCCTATCCATTCTACCTGCTACAGGATCCCCTGGGAAAGCACCTTTTCTATTTAAATCTGCATATAGTGGAACTGATAGATCCCCATTAATATTAGGGATAATAAAGTTATCCTCACCACCATTCTGATTTGGCACTTTAGATAGGTGTTTATAGTTTGAGCTCCGTAATAACCTTCTAAGGGCCTTTTGTACTAAGGGGTTGTTAGGCATAGCACCGTAAGTAAAAAGTAGCTTAGAGAGGCCAGTATCGCCCTTATCTAACGGATTGCCTTCAGATTGACCTATTTCATATAGCCATTCAGATAGTTTAGCACCATCTTTATGAACACTATTCCATTGAATGCCAATTTGTTTTAACTTGGCTTCAAATCCCATCCATGTTATAGCTTTATCTATAGCTGCAGGAGATTGGAAATCAAATATAGAAGGAGATATAGCTACTCCACTTTCACTCTTAGATGTAAAAGATATTCCAAGACTCTCAATAGGCATAAGCATCTTATTCCCATTACCCATATTCTTAATTGAGGATTGCCACTTAGGCCCTGCTTGAGATATATCATACGCAGAAAGAGAATTACCATCCATAGCTGTACCGCTATATGTTTTAGCAGATGATTCACCAAGCATTATATCTACATCTTTAGGCATCTGTGCTGCTATATCTGGATGATAAATAAGGTAGCCCTTACCTAACATTTGATTATCACCAACAGCAAATATGATTGTCTTAGCACCATTAGGACTGTTAGTAAAGTCTGTATCAAGCATACCTTTCTGAGCCATAACAAGTTTCATTACTCTTTCAGATGCAAACTTACCACCATCTAATAAAGAGTTTAATAAACTAGGCATATCTCCAAGAGAACGTTGTTGTGCTTGTGCTAATTCTTTTACTAAACCACTAGCTTGATTGCCTATAATTTGCAATTGACCAAGCTCTATAGATTCTATATTTAGAGGATGGGCTCTTCCGCCTGTTCCCTCTGCAGCTCCATCACCAACAACACCTGCTACAAATCCACCATTCCTGATAATACGTTTAGCTTCATCTCTTACATCTGCATTAGGATGATGATTCTGAACCCATCTAAGAACTTCAGGTCTCATTGGCTGTGTAGTACCACCATCTGATAAGAATCCACGCTTAAACATATTGGCTTCAATTTTAGCTAGCCTTTGAGGATTAGCATCGCCTGCATATTCAGCTATCATCTTTTCAAGCTCACCTCTCTTACCAGCATGATCTAAATATGGAAGTAACATTTTAAGTTCTACAATATGACGAGATGTATTGGCTTCATCAAGAAGATGTTTGAACATAGATTCAAAGGTAGTTTTATCCTTACCTTTTAATCTTCCTGAAGTATCATTATACCAAGTTTCAAATTCAGTATCCATAAGTTTAAGATTCTTATCTGTAGCTACAAACATCATCTTATCCATAGGAGAAAGCCTTAAATAGAATATATAATCAGATGGATTCTTTAATATCTTTCTAATATCTTTCTCTCTTAGGCCATGATCAATAGATTTAAAGCCGTCAAGTATTTCTTTAGTGATAACATCTGTACGTAAAGCTTCATTTAAAAAGTTCTGGATTCGATCTACACTAAAAGTACTGATACTAGCATTTCTAAGTTTGCCATCACCAACATCAATGCTCATAGTATCATCTAACCAGTGGACTTTAAATCCCTTATCTCCAAAATATTGAGTATTAGGATGCTGTATATGAGGAGCATTATTATTAAACTCTAATATACCACGCTTCTTACCATCCCTAGTAATGCCAAGTATCTTAGCTCTATTAAGAGGCTTAGAATTAAATATATTTGTTAATAGTTCTATTGCATCTTTCTCTCTAAACCTTTTCCATTCATTAGCCTTTTGAGTTGTGCTCTTATCTTTCTGTGCATAGATCTTCTCACGAACATTCTCAACTAAAGCTTTATAAGGATTAGCACTTACAGCATTTTTAAAGCTTTCATCTATCTTTCCGTCCTTATCTACAAGACCATAATCTTTTAGTATTTCAGTTATAGATCTGTGATGTTCGTGTGTTTTATAGGCATTCTCTAAAGCTTCAGACATACGTACACCATCTTCATTAAGAGGATGATGTTCATTTTTAAGTATCACTTCACGATTAATTCTTTCGTTAACACCTTCTAATAGGTTAACAGCATCACCAAAAAAGCCTTTCTTATTAACTTCAGATATAAGTTCTGATAATACTTTAACACCCTTACCAGATTCACCCTTATAAACTTCAAACCATTGTCTTGACAAATCTTCTACGATTCTCATTG
>Ga0080013_1006273_pt1 | contig 10666 bp, 7 predicted proteins | sample ETNvirenome_6_85_FD_69236 | JGI IMG/M metagenome (GOLD analysis project Ga0080013, IMG submission 69236) | Marine viral communities from the Pacific Ocean - ETNP_6_85 (SPADES assembly) (version 2) | ecosystem: Environmental > Aquatic > Marine > Oceanic | place: Pacific Ocean | collected 2013-06-19
TGCAAGGAACACAAGTGCAAATTCTACATCCAGATTCAGGGCAAGAATCCAAACACTGGTGGGGATGTTAACAGGTTTGATTGTGCAGTCACTTGGTTACCAATCCTTTTGATCGAAGGTTCTCAGCAAACCAGACAAGCTGGATCTGCAATTGAAAGTTTCAGGAATGAGATGGTCAGACTGAATGAAAACCCTAAAACCCTACTGACATGAGCAACAAACTGGAAGAAGTACAAAAAGAAATCGTTTTGTGTAAAGAGTCACTGGCCAAAGCACCAGCAATTGAAAGGCGGCTGCATCACTTGATGGGGATGGAAGAAATCCTAAAAGAACAAGAAGAAGAAAATACCAAACCAGATTTGAAGTTACCAAATAAGTAAGTCATGGCACTGGAAAAAGTCTTGGTCCCGGTTGATTTATCAGGATCTTTAAACACCAAAACCGATCAAAAGATGGTTCTTCAATCTGAGTTAACTGGATTGGAAAATGGGGTTTTTAAGACCGGGAGCACCATCACCAAACGTAACGGATATTCTTCACTAAGAAAAGAAGTGGCAGGATCAACATCGCCAATTAGTGAGGGTGATGCCCTAGCAACTTTCCAAAAAGAGCTGCTGCTTTTCTCTGGGTCAACCCTTTATTCCTATGCATCTGGACTTCGGAAGTGGATTGATAAAGGAAGCACCCAATCAGTAACGGTGGATTCTGATGACATCATTCGTAATGATTACGAACAAAGCCTGCCTGACATTACCTATGGCAATGGACAAATTCTAACGGCATGGGAAGACACCCAAGGCGGCATCCGTGCCAGTGTGATGGATTCTGATTCTGGTGCAATCATTCAAAATAATACCTCTATCAGCACAACGGGTGTATTGCCTAGATGCATTGAATTAGCTGGCCGCGTTGGAGTGCTGTACATCGAAACCAGTGGCACAGATGCTGTTAAGTTATGCCAAATTTCAGCGTCTGATCCAACGACTTTTGATGCAGCCACTGAACTTGCAGATGATAGTGCCACCAGTGGCCATCAGCTTGCTGTAACAAAGAATGGAACGGGGGCCATTGTGGCCTATGCCGATTCTGCAAGCAAAATAGGGGTTATGTATATCACACCAGAAGGGACATTGGGATCTCTGCTGAACGGCTATGCATCTCCGATCAAAATCAATGCCCTGGCAGAAGACTCTTTGGGGATCCTCAAAGATACTGCAAATGATGGCCATTTTTATGTCGCATACTCCAAAAATGCCTCTGGTACCGGGTTAAAAATCACACGCATCAGCCCAGCACTAGCTGAGATCCAAACATTGACGGCGGAAGCAACCAGCACGGTGATCAAGCACTGCACAATGAGTTTGAATTCTAGTGACAACATTGAAGTCATCTACGAACACAATGCTGCTCAGACTTACAATCGACTTATTAAAAAGGGAACCATCACGTATGATGCCAGCAGCAGCAGCATCGACACTCCTGCTGTACTAAAAAGATCCGTTGGATTGGCATCCAAGGCATGGCTATATAACTCAAAAGTCTACTTTGCAATATGTCATGAGTCATCACTGCAGAGTACGTTTTTCTTACTCAATTCCTCCGGTCTTATTGTGGCAAAAATGTATACTGGAGTGGCAGGAGGAATTCAAAGTAAAGCACCACTGGCCAACGCGATAGCAGTGACAGCCGGGGTCTACCAGATTCCACTCCAAATTAAAACCAGATTGGAATCAAGAGATAATGATCTTTACTCTCTCAAAGGCATTTCAAAGTCAGAATTAGACTTCACAACGACATCGAATTTTGACACCGAGGAACTGGGGGCGAATCTGCTTTCCGGTGGAGGATTTGTTTCCAATTATGATGGCCAGGTAATTTCAGAACATGGATTCCATCTATACCCGGAGAATGTAAGTGGTGCAGCAGCTGCGGGCGGAAGCCTTACGGCAGGAACTTACCAATTCCGTGTGGTCTATGTCCACACGGATGCTCAAGGCCAAATCTATCGATCAGCACCATCGGTGGCGGTATCCGTAACCACAGCATCAACAAACCTCACAGCTGCTCTAACCATCCCAACTTTGCGCCTAACCACGCACACAAATATCATCTGCGAAGTCTTCCGCACCGTGGATGCTGGCACAGTCTTTTATAAAGTGGGATCAGTCGCAAACGACACCACTGCCGACACGGTTAGCTTTTCAGATGCAGGGGCCATCAATGATACAAATTTAATCGCAAAAGAGTTGCTTTACTCCACAGGCGGAGTTTTGGAACACGTTGCCCCCCCTGCCGCATCTGTCATCGGATCATTTGCAAATCGGATGTTTGCCGTCAGCAGCGAAAATCCAAAGGTTCTTTATTATTCCCAGAAACGGGCCAAAGGAAGTCCAATTGAATTTTCAGATTCACTCTACATCACGTTCAATAAAGCCGCTGAAGTCACTGCTTTGGCAGAGATGGATGAAAAACTGATTGTGTTTGAAGCAGATCGGATTTTTTATCTCACGGGGTCCGGTCCAAATGCAGCAGGGTTGCAGAATAACTTTTCTGATCCCCAGCTCATCACTTCAGATGTCGGATGCTCAAATACCAGGTCCATCGTAAGGGTGCCAACTGGCATCATGTTTATGTCAAACAAAGGGATCTATCTTCTGGATCAGGGACTTTCCACGCATTACATTGGTGCCTCGGTTGAAGCTTATAATTCACTTACAATAACATCGGCTATTTTAATCCAGGATGAAAACCAAGTCCGATTTACTGCATCGGATGGAGTGTCATTAATCTATGATTATTTTGTAAACAAGTGGAGTACGTTTACAAATCATGTTTCCAATGGTGCAGTCACCTGGCTTGAGGATGGTTCCTATGTATACCTAAGAACCAGTGGCGGTTTGTGTTATCAGCAATCATCAAACTATGACGATGTTGGTGCAGCCATCCAGATGAAGATTGTAACCGCCTGGATTAAGCCTTCATCGATCCAGGGGTTTCAGCGCGTTCGTCGTGCCGTGGTACTCGGTGATTTCAAATCAAATCATACTCTTCAAAGTCGAGTCGCCTACAATTTCCGAAAATATTACAACGAAACCCATCTTTTTGATTTTATCACTGACCTGGGCGTGGAGGAATACGGCGATGAAAGCCCATATGGAAGTGAAGCCTATGGCGCTGGATCAATTGGTGCTGCTGATGGCGTCTACCAGTTTCGTTTCCATCTCAAAGGCCCTCAGAAATGCGACAGCATCCGGTTTGAGTTTTCCGACACGGTTAGCTCTGACCCAGGTCAAGCATACTCCATTTCAAATCTAATGCTTGAGATTGGATTGAAAAATGTTGCAGTCAAACTTCCATCCTACAAGACGGTTTAGCCATGGAAAATCAGCAATTCGGAAACGCAATGTCAGAAGAAGATTTGCAGCGCCTTGCTGCAATTTTACGCTCAAGAAATGAGGGTCTGGCCGCCATCAACCAGGATGAAGCGGATCTGCTCCAGGCACTCGGAGGGTCTGCACAACCGATGGCCGGAACCCGGGGTTTTGGTGTGGGTGGTGGACCGATTAGATCATATTATGATGAATCTACAGAAGGAGAACAAAGCACTGCGAGTGATGATGACGATTACGGAGGATACGGATCGAAACTGGCACAAGAGAGCATAGAACGAACCCAAGCATCAGAAGATAAAGATAAACAACAACAACCACCACCACCACCTCAATACGGTCCAGATGAAGATGGCAACATGCATTCATCGTCTGAAGCACTGAATGCGGCAAACCACCGTATACGCCTCCGAAAAGCCGCGGCAAAACTGAAAACAGATGCTGCCTCCTTCACAACAGATCAATCCTTTGATGCCTGGTATGCAACGAATAAAGCGTCATACGAAGGGGTTTCAGAGGATGAGTTAAAAGATTTGTTTATGAGTGAAATGGCGATTGTTGCTGATGAGGGCCGTACTGAAGTCCCTCGGATGGCGGAATTATTGAACAGTTATCTACAAACAACCGATCCGACCACAGGTAAATACATCAATTTCAGCAAAACCTATGATGAGTTTATAAAGAAGATCACCGAGGACAATGGCGGAACATTCCCATTTGACCGCCTCAGTGAACCAACGCTTAGGGCCATGTGGGAAAAATCGATGTCCAAGGCCATGCGAAAGGAAGCTTTTGAACTGACACCCCAGGAGGTTGCAGAGTTTAAAAGGGATGCACCTCAGATTGCATCATCAGGGAATTTTCAAGAATGGTGGGCAGGTCAAGGTGGCGTCAACGGATTGTATAAAACCGAGGCCGCGGCCAAAGTCGCATGGCAAGCACAACAGGTTACGGATGCAACTGCACCAACAATCGGAGATATTACTGAAGCAGATGCTGCCACGGTTGGTGATGTTGCAGCACCTCAAGAGGTCACGGTTGATCAGATCACCGCCCTCACGGTTGAAGATATCGACACCATCGGCCAGCTTGATGATCTAGCCCAGGAACTCCTGAATCGAATCAAGGGAGCAGCTACAAGCCCAGCGCAGCAGCAACTCAAAACAAGAACAGAACAAAACCTGAAACAGTTGCTTAGCCTTGAGGCCGGAGCAGATGCTGATCCTGCACGGATACGCCAGCTTAGAAACATGCACATGGCCGTCCAACAAGAGGCCACGGGCCAAGCCGCCGAGTTACGCGCCCAGGAAACCATAGACGCCGAAAAAGCCCTCATCGAAGTCTACCGGGTCAAAGGCACCATGGAGCTTCAGGTGGAACTGGCAAACCTGGAAACCCGGCGCCAAACAGCCATGAAGAATGGTGAGTTTGAACAGGCTACTGAGCTGGCCATTCAACAGACGGCACTCACCAGAGTCATCAGCCAGGCCACCCTGGACACTAATGTAAATATGGCGAATCTGGAAGCCCGCCGGATCAAGGCCGTGGAGCAAGGCAGGCTCGCTCTTGCTACTAAACTGGCAAATCTTCAGAAGGATCTGGCCATTGCTCAGGTTAATGCAAACCTCAGTTTACAGAGCCGCAGTATGGATGACGCTTTGGCCATTGCCGCCTACAAAGGAGACATGGCCGCGCAGGATCTGGAAGTTTCCATAGACATAGCCCAGTTGCAGGCCGATGTGACAAAGATGGGTTTCACTCTGCAAGGGGATTGGGAACTTATGCAGGATTCAACAAAGAGATACGTTGCAGAATTGGCGGCAGAGTGGAACCGGGAGAATAACAAACAGAAACGTGATGATACGATTCTGGCCTCTCTGATCAGCCTTGCAGGAACTGCACTTGGAACCTATGCGGCTTTGGGTGGTTCCGACATTCGGATGAAAAAAGATATACGCGGTGCGGATTCTGAAGTTGAGGGATTCCTGGATGCTCTGAATGCCTACCAATACCAATATAAAAATCCTAGCAAACCCTATGCGGAACCCGGTGCATTTGTTGGGATTATGGCCCAGGATCTGGAGAAAAGTTCAATGGGGAAATCCTTTGTAAAGGACACCCCTGAAGGCAAGGTTCTCAATATGAACCATGGCCTGGCGGCAATCCTGGCAGGACAGGCAAATATAAACGAAAGATTAAGGGAGTTGGAAAATGGCAGTAGTCGCTGAGAACCCAAACAAATATGTAGATAACCCTCAGCTTTGGTCTAACCTTCTGGCGGCCATGAAGGGCGATGAGGCAGCTGCACGCCGTAGTATCGAAGGCATGGGATACATTGCACCAGGAGCTGAGCCAGCAATGGAAGGCGGAAAGGATCCGAATGTCCAGCACTTCCTGGATCTCATAGCACAAGGTTCACAACCAGCAGGACCGGATTCAGAATTTGCACAGGGACAATGGACTGACACCCCTCCCTTACTTGAGGGTGACGCGGATCCCATCGAAGCGGATATGTTACGCCGGAGAGATAAAAGGGATATTGGGACTTCAATGCCAAACCGGGATGAAAGGCAAATCATGGCAACCGCACCAGGTCAAAGCCTGGAAGAGTTACAACTTGCAGCACCTGGGGATTTCCCAACTCCAACCGAAATGCAGGCGGCGTATGATCCCGGCAGCGTCTTGACAAAAGGGGCCAGGGACACCGCCGGATTAGGTGCGATGGGAATAGGGGCTGTTCCAGTAAAATCGTTAACTGAAACCGGAAAGCTACTGGAGGACAAGCCGAAGCTTATTGAAGAGGCCGCCGAGGTTGAGGATGTTGAAACAGAGGATCAAGGTTTTGCTGCACGGACTGGGATGGCTATGCCTGCGAGCCAGATCGGAGATTTCAAAACCAATTACACCCAGGCAGTCAAAACAAACATTTTAAACCCTAATGCCGCGGATAGCGCACTCAAAGCCATTGAGTATGTCCAAGCTCAGTATGACTTCATGTTTGATGAATTCAAAATCGACATGGATCTCGATGCTCTCACCAAAAACGTAGACAAAGAAATTGGAGTTTACACAACCAAGATCGAGGAGATTGCCCAGGAAGAAATAAGCCCGCCCTTCGATGGTGACACCACCCGGACGGTCCTGGCCGTGATAGGCGCAGCACTCGGAGCAGCAGCTGCCACATTCGGTGGAACACCTAACTATGCCATGCAGATCATTGATAAGGCAATTGACCGGGAGCAGCAGCGCAAGCTCAAGACTAAGGAAATGAAACTGCTTTCTGCAAGGGAGCAGCGCCGGATCCTCCAGGAGCAACGTGGCCAGATGATTCAGTTTGCATTAAACAAAACAAACCAGGCGATTGCAGCAGCTGGGGCCAAAGGCCAAGCAGCTCAAGCACTGGCATCCTTGAAAATGTTACAGGCCCAGCTTGAGCAAGGCGCACAGCAGAACATTGATAATCTTACTGTCAGCGCCATGAAAAACTACATTTCAATCCTACCTCAGATGTGGATGGCGCAAGGCAAGAAAGGAAGGAACTACATCGATGGGCTTGGGGCGATCATGGGTAATCCTAATAAAGAGGAAATGAACCAGATCAAAAAAGAAGGTCGGCAAATCTCAGGAGCCTACTATGAAATAATGAAAAACAAGGAAACAGCTTTGGAGATGCTTGATAGGTTAGACAAGGCGGGTCTTGTGGACACTACAGTTCAGTCTGGGATGGGAATCAAAGGAGTGAAAGGGAAGGATTTCAAAAACCTGGAACAAACGGCCACCTCCATATTCCTGAAGTTCAAGAATGATATCGCCAAAGTCGGTCAGGCCATGAGTGAAAAGGAAGCGATTTATGTTGAAAGGTTGATGCCACAAACCACGCTGGCCACCATCACCCTGGGTGAGTTAAGAATAGCATTGGAGGGATTGGACACCATCATGTTGAGTTCCATCTATGGTTTCCAAAAAGGCAGCGGGTTGATGCCTGGTCCAAGTGATCTTAATTTCCAAGAATTTTATGGCGCACCCTCCCAGCAGCAGGTTCAACCAGTTCCAGGCGTTACTAAAGTTGCAGATTAATGGCGAGACTCTATTCCTACCGGGATCAAACGGGCGTCACCGTTGCAGATGAACGGGTCCAGGATCTAATTGCATCCGGGGATTATAGTTTCATCAAGGGCCAAGATATATTTTTGATTGGTGCAGATAACGCCCTGTATACAGTACCCGCCGAGAATGCCCGCGTTGCACTGGAAGCCGGGTATACCTATGCACCAGAATCTGAAAAAGAAACCAGGCTGCTCCGAAAAGAAATCCAGGATGATCCCCTCTCTGAGGTGAAGTCTGGAGCGTTGGGATTCGCCCGTGGCCTGACATTCGGATTGTCCGATGGTGCGCTCAAAGGTTTGGGGATGTCACCGGATGAGATCCGAATGTACCGGGAAGAGAATCCAATCAGCTCCACTACCGGAGAGATTGCATCCTTCTTTGTCCCTTACCTTGGAACGGGTGCATTAGCCAGAGGAGCCGGGCGTGTGGTTCAGGGGGCAATGAAAGCCAAGGGAGCAGCAGCTGCCACCAAAGCTCCAGGCATTGGAACCTCAGCACAAAAATTATTAGAATCCCGCCCATTGATGGGGGCCGCCGGGGGGGCTGCCGAGGGTACAGTGGTTGGGTCTATGTATGCGACCAGTGATTTCATGCTGGATGATGAAGCAAACATTCCTTTGTATGCCGAGCATGTCATGGCAGGCGCAGGCTGGGGTGCAGCAGCTGGGGGCCTCTTAGGGGGGATCAGCGGCGTTTTGAAGAAGGGTCAGAGCAAACTGACTGAGGCGGCCAATTTCCGATACTGGAAAAGCCTTGATCCAAGGCAGCCGGAGCTGAACCTGGTCACTTCCAAGATGGGATATCCTGAACGTGTCGAGGAACTGGGTGCATTCATACGATCCATGGACAAGCAGGGCGTCATCAAGAACCTCGGTAAACATGAGGAAACCTGGAGGGAGATCAATGAGGAACTACTGCCAGCCTATGGCCGTGATATTGGAACCATCATCAAATCCATCACGGACAAACAGAAAAACCTGAAAAGTGAAATTGCAGATTTGATGTTTGACCCGCGTGTGGTGGCAGAAGAAATGCGGGATCAGATCCTAAAAAAGATGCTCCAGAAAGGTGTAAGCACCGACCCTCGGATGTTGGCAAAGATCAAGCGGGCCGAGGAGTCAATCAATGCATTTGAGGATCTTGCATATAAAAATGTCCACCCGGTTCTCAAGCAGTTAAAGATTGGCAAGACCCTCACCTTTGAAGAATCAGAAGCACAAAAAAAGATTTTCCAGAAATTCCTGGCCGACTTCAAAAAGAATCCAGATGATGCAGATTATTACAATGTCATGGCAGGGATCATCCGGGAGCGTTCTGAGGATTCCCTGGAAGCCATTGCACAACGTCTTGGACAACAAAGAGGGATTCCTGCGGATCTTATCCAGAAATTCAAGGATCTGAAAAAAACCTATGGACACCTGGCCACCACCCAGAAGGTGCTTGAGGGAGCCATTGCCAGGGAGAAGAGAAACAACATGTTTGGCCTGACTGACTACATCATGGGGTCGGCCATGGGTGGATCTGCCGGGATTATGTTTGGAATGGATTCCCTAATTTCCGGGGGCCTGGGTGCAGCAGGAATGACAGCAGCCGGGATGATAGGCCGGAAGTATCTGAGAGAATCCGGGGATATGTTGGCAGCCCGTATGTTAAGCCGCATGGATGACTATGGTGGAATGCTTAATTTTGCAACCAAGTCAGAAGAAAAAATCATGAAAGGGATCAATGCCATCTCACGCGGATCCGCAGCAGTTGCTCCCAACCCTGCACCACCAACTCCTGAGAAAACCATCTCCCAGTTCAAAACAATCCGGGATGATCTCAACAACCTGGTTGGAAACCCTGAAGCCTTAGCCGCCCGCCTGGCCGCGGTGGTCCCAGCATCCAGTGGTGACCAAATGTTGAGTCAGGAATTGATCCAGACCATGGCCAATGGCGTCAGTTACCTCTATGAAAATCAGCCTGGGAATCCACTGAATCAGAACATGGCTGTTTTCCAGAATGATGAACCGATCCTTCCACCCTTCCCGGACATCATCCGATTCATGCGCCGTGTGGAAATCATGAATGATCCAAATCGTATTCTTCAGCATGTGGCATCCGGCACGCTCATGCCTGAACACATGAACACCATTCAACAGGTTTATCCGAGACTCTACCAAGACCAAATGCGGAAGCTCATGGAATCCTTCATGAGTAAAACGCCGCGGCTTTCACCTCAGATCCGCTCCGGCCTCAGTCGATTCTTCCAGTACAACATGGATCCAACTCTGAACTTTACCGACCAACTTCAGCAACAGTATCAAGCACCGCCAGCCCAGCGGGAGCGGCCACGGGGTAAGATCGAACCTGGACCTTACATGACTATGGCCGACCAGGCCCAGGTGATAGGAGGCTGATGAAAAAGGCATTCATTATATTTATGTTTTTGTTGTGGTCATTTCCTGTCTATGCCGACCAGTTGATGGCCGAGCAATATCAGCGGGTGCCGCAACAGTACCATCCTGACCATCAGGTGACCCAACAATCAAGCAGCCTGAATGAGCTGCCGAATCAGTTGGTTGATATGTTCATGAGCCAGGGCATTGTCGGCGGGATGCTTTTGGTGCTGGCACTTTATTATTTCCGCAAAGAACAGGAAGCCAGAAAAGATAGGCTGAAACTCACGGATGATCTTCAGAATCTGGTCAGAGACTCACTGGATAAGACAGACATCATCGAAGTCAAAACAAGCATTGCCGCGATCAATCAGCAGATGGCAAACCTGGAGCGTGAAATCGAAACCCTCAAGGATTTCATTCTCAGCGGCAGGATAGGAGGAAAGGCGTAATGAAAACATCAAAGGAAAGGAAGCCATGATCGTTCCATTACTAGCCGGAGCAGCAAAAACTCTGGTCATCTCACTGTTATCAGAAAGGGTGGTGCTGCGGGTCTTGGTGATGCTCTGCGAGTGGGCTGCAAAGCGGACCGACAACTCCCTGGATGATAAACTCGTCCTTGAAATGCGCTCCAAGTTGGAAGCGGACGGGAAACTCTAGTGTGGTCAGCTTATATTACGCCGCACTTTCATACTTACTGTTGGAGTGATTATGGTTGATATGATCACGGCCAATTTCTCCAAGTCAGAGATGGCTTGCCGATGTGGGGAATGTGGCCGCTATGATATGGAT
>Ga0080013_1006274_pt1 | contig 10665 bp, 9 predicted proteins | sample ETNvirenome_6_85_FD_69236 | JGI IMG/M metagenome (GOLD analysis project Ga0080013, IMG submission 69236) | Marine viral communities from the Pacific Ocean - ETNP_6_85 (SPADES assembly) (version 2) | ecosystem: Environmental > Aquatic > Marine > Oceanic | place: Pacific Ocean | collected 2013-06-19
TTAGAACAGCAAACTACAGCAATTAAATCTGTTGGTTCGTTTGTAGCCCTTGTATTCGGTTCATTAATCGGATGGTTATATAAAGGAGATGCGTAATGGAATGGATTCAGAATAATTGGGTAAGTATTGCAGGTGCAGTCGCTGTAGTAGGCGGCGGTTTGTATATACCCTTTGTAAGAGGACTTGTAATTACAGGACTTAAAACTGTAGTTAGCGAAGCAGTATTAAAGAAAGTCGCTGTACAAGTTGTCGAAAAGCTTGTTAAATCAAGTAAAAATAAGCTAGATGATATTTGGTTCGCCCAGTTCAAAAAGAATGTATCTGATTCTTAGACTTTACGTCTAACAAAAGTTTTTTATGATTAGTATAAAACAAATTCGTTCATTGATAGAACGTACCTGTTCTGCTATGGGTGAAAAATTCGTGTCCGATGATGCAGTTGAGCTTGTTCTGGTAACTGGAATAGTTGAATCAGGATATAAGTATCTAAGGCAACTTGGTGATGGCCCAGCTCGCTCGTTCTGGCAGGTAGAGCCCGCAACTTGTGTAGATAATCTTGTACATTATCTTAAGCATAGAAAATCATTAATAGTAAGTTGCGCAGAAGCTAGTCGTGTAGATAGTAAGTATTGGCAAGTATATGATGAAGATATTTGGGCTGATATACTTGAAAAAAATATAGCTGCTGGTATAGTTCATTGTCGTTTAAAGTACTGGAGAGTTCCTAAGTCAGTACCAAATACTACGCAAGGCAAGGCAGATTATTGGAAAAAATATTATAACAGTGAAGGCGGAGCTGGAAATCCAGAACATTTTGTTGAAGCTGCGAATAAATGGTTAGTATGAAATTAAATAATAAAGCATATAGAAGTAATGCCTAAACAATTTAAAACATATGATAGATTTGAAGGCGGTTTAAATACTAAAACCAATTCTCGCTCTATTAAAGATAATGAATTAGCTTATGCTAAAAATGTAATGTTTGATGAGTTTGGTCTGATTAAAAATGGTAGCTATTTTGAAGACAATACTACTGATTATACAGCCCCAAGCATTGATGCAACAGAACCCGGGTATGGATTATTTCAAGCTACTTTTGATTTTGACGCAGGCGGTGATAATTTTCCTATGGTAAGAACATTTCTAGCCGATACGGATGATACATCTGATACAAGAATAGATATTGCAGATTCGGACGGGCCTTGGTCTGAGGATCAAATAGATTTAGGCACTGATGCGCACGGTCAAGTCATATATCATATAGCAGATGGTGCTGTCAGAATATGCGATACGAATACTGCAAACACAGGTAATGCTATCAAGTATTATGGATATGTAAATGGTTCAGGTAGATGGTTAGATAGCGCTGGTTCCGTTCAGGCAGTAGGTGGGCATACCGGGGCGAATGCTTGGAATACCTTTGATGTAAAGCTTTCTCCGCCTACTAGTGGAGTTGTAAGTCTTTCAACATTTCAAACCGCTTTAGCTGCTGGCGGGGGTACTTCAACTTTGATATCATCTGTAGCAACAGCTTTTGCAGGTATGAATACAGAGCTTGATAAGGGAACTTATTATGCTATAAATGATACTGATTTAACCGTTGATACGCTAATCTCAAGAGGTAGCGATACTACATTAACTACTGCAGCTGGTGGCGCAGATTGGGGAACTGGCGGAGAGCTTTATTCTATATATCCTCCTTCAGGTACTGGATTTAATCTTGATGTTACAGTTACCGGATCTGAGGGGACTTGGCCTGCTGGAACATATGAATTCGCAAGCACATTTGTATACGACGAAATTCAAGAATCTTTATTATATAATATGTCTGGCACTGTGGTTGTAACGGCAAATGATAAATTAACTTGTACTGCGCTTGGGACTGAATTTATTTCAAGCGTGAATTATAATTACAGAATAACTGGGGCAAGATTTTATACAAGAATAAGTGGATCTGACGATGCATGGGTTTTGCTTGGTGAGGTTCATTTGAGATTTGGATCAAGACCCTCCCTATCTGGCGATTATACATATTGGGTTATGCCTAATGTATCAGGAACAAATTATTACACCTATACACAATTTGTTAGTTTGTCTAAAAATATAGATACATACGAAAGTATAAATACGTTTTCACACGATTCGCCATATAATTCTATTGGGGCAGATGGTGAAAATTATAAAACTAGCGTGGTTGCTAATCGAAGAACATTTATAGCTGGAGTTCAAAGATTTGGCCCAACAGGAATAAGAATTAACAGACCTGATAGTATATTTTATAGTGAGTTAAATAAGTTCGACACATTTCCTACTCTCAATTATATTGATATAGGAATTAATGATGGTGAAAGTTTTATTAAAATTGAATCTTTCGCAGATAGACTTCTTGCTTTTAAAGAGAAAACCCTTTATATTATTAATATAGGTGGTGGATCTGACACTCAATGGTTTTTAGAATCAGAGCATAAAAATATGGGCGTAGGGTTTCACGCTGCGGTTGTAAAAACTGAATTTGGTATAGCTTGGGTAAATAAAAATGGTTTGTTTTTCTATGATGGAAATCAAATAAGAAATTTACAAAATAAGATATTAGAATCTGAATGGTCTAGCTTTGTGAACTCTACTTCATTTACAGATGCAACCTGTGATACGACTAATACAGATGCAACAGTGACTATGAATAGCACTGCAAAATTAACTCCGGGAATGAAAGTTTCTGGGACAAATGTACCCGCCGGAGCAAAGGTTCTTTCTATAACAAATGCTACTACTTTTGAACTAACGCATGCAGCTACTGGAACTGTTTCAGATACAACTTTTACTTTTTCTGGCGATTATACTATAATTTGTTATGAGCCAACAAATAAACATCTACTTATAATAAGAGATTGCGCTGGAACCTCATCTGGAAGCGCAAATACGTATATGTATAGCTTTATTACGGATACCTTTTCTTACAATGGAGGTATTACTCATAGTGACGTTAAACTTACGAATCCTATAATTGACTACAAAAATAATGTAGCTTTAGGGGTTGCTTTAGATGAAATAGAAACTTATGATGGGGAGTCAAATATAACTACAACTATATTACATTTTAAAAATGATGATTTTGGCTTACCCGATGTAGTTAAAAAAATATATGGAATAACAGTTGAATATTCTACTGATCAAAATCAAGATAGCGCATTGACATACAGGATTACTGACTCTTCTGGTACTAGTAATTCTTCTTTTGTTGGGACTAATTTGTCTTCCACTAACTTAGATGATACTAATAACGATTTAGACGTAAAAAGATTTGCATTTACCTCCCCAATATCTGTAGCATCTCTTCAACTTAAGCTTCGTTTTGGTTCAAGTGCAACATTACATACAGTAAATAGAGTTTCCGTTGAATACAGACCTCTATATAAAAGAATTACATAATGGCTATTGATAGAGAAAAAAGATTTTTATACAATTCTAAAGCGGTTGCGACTAAATTGCAAAGAGGATATCCTTCCACGAGTTCTGGGAACGACGGTGAGGAAAGGATTGTTAAGACACCAGATGGTAAGCTAAGGCTATATAGAAAAGAGCTTGGTGCTTGGTATTATTTAGAATTTACAAGGAGTTAATATGACATTTCAAGAAATAATGGCGAAAGCTGGTGCTGAGCAAGCTGCTGGTTGGGGAGAATCAGGTAGGCTACTTACTAAGCAGGTGAAAAAAGAAGAGTTTAATCTATATGATTATATTAATCAGATTCTAGCTGGGCAACAAGCCGCAGAAGAAAAGGATGTATCGAGAAAAAGAAGAAAAAGTGGATGGAGACTCGGCGGTGCGTTACTCGGCGGAGTGGGTGGCTGGCTTCTCGGAGGCCCGGGAGGTGCACTTAAAGGTTCAAAGTGGGGAGCTACTTTAGGCGCAGGTGGAGGAAGTTTATTAGGGTCTAAAATTGCACAAGCAACAGAGCCCGGAGGCTGGAAACTTAAGGGTATTAATCCACAATTAGCTGGTGGTATGTTTTTTAAGGGTCAAAGAGAGAGAGCAGATCTTAAAAAAGAAGATGTCTCTAGATATATATCAGATGCCAATAAATTTTATGAGCAATCTGCGTGGACTGATGCCGTTCAAGATGCTTTTACCGCACGTAAAATGATGCTTCTTGATCCTAGAGATTGGTTTGGAGATGTTGGTGTTGATGGAGATGAATGGATAACTAATAAACTTGGACAAAACGTGAGGCCATGGAAACCCGAATGGGACGAATGGATGCCTGGCCCACCAGCAGAAGATTATATGCCAAGCTATAAATAAGGGGTAATTAAATGAACGAACAACTACAAAAATTATTAGAAGATGCTGGGTTAGGAGATTTTTCCCAATATTTTACTGGCGACCTTAGTCAGATAACTAAATTGCTTGGGCTTAATAAAGATCAATCAACTCAATTTGGAAAATTTTTTCAACAATTTAATCCCCAAACGTATCTTGATGCGGCGGATGCAGCATCAGAATCAAGAGATGTTAGATCTGGAATGCTTTCAGGAAGATTAGGTGAGCAACTTTCTAGCTTAAAGCGTGGAACCGAAACCGGACTTGAGAGAGGTCGAGATAAGTTTAGAGAACTTGGAGCAACATCTGGATTTGGGGATAAATTTGGAGCGTTGAAAAGAGAAGGCGGAGAATCTATTGAAGATATAATACAGAAATCACTGACGCAAAAGAGTGGATATCAAAGAGATTTTCAGCGTGGATCAATTGCATCAGAAGAGCAATATGGAAGTGAGCGCGGCGCTATATATTCAGATCTTCAAAAATGGCTCAATGCAGTATTGGGACGAGGAGAAAGACTGTATGGACTAGACCTAACTGGCGGAGGCGGTGGCAACGGCGGCGGCGGCGGCGGCGGCGGTGTGGGTGATGGAAACCCAATGGGCCCAGGCGATGTCTTCTTTTAAATGATGAAAAAATATAATTAAGGAATATCATGGCAAACGGATATACGACAAATAGATTTAATTATGAAAGCCCAGTAGATAGGCTGCTAAATTATACTATACCTACGTTTCTCGACAAAGAGCTTGATAGACAAGCCGACGATGATAGGTTTGATCTCTTACGCCAAGATAGGCTTGATCAGCAGGAATACGAGAAAGGACAGGATACAAAGAGATGGAATGAGGAGGTTAATAGATACGATGCTAAGATAGCAGAAGACAACGATGATGATCTTTATGAAAGAGGTTGGAATAAGTTTCAGGCAATTAGTTCGGAGCAAAATATACAGAAAAAACTTACAATGCTTGAAACATTAAAGTCTACACCTTTACATTCCGATGTAAATGATGTAGTTGAAGCAAGAATAAGCGGTCTTAAGACTCAGCTTAAAGATGTAGAAACTAATATGAGTGAGTTTTCACCAGAGATATATAATCCTAGTCAACTTAGTAGGATAAAAAATCAATTTATGCTTGGGAATATAGAGGGCGCTCATCAGGTTGGTGATAAAATGCTTACTGATCAATATTCTACTCCGTGGATAAAAACAGAATCTCTACGTATTAGAGATGAGATAAAATCTGTTGATAAAAGATTGGATGCATTGATTGGGTTAGATACCGATGACGTTAGCAAGAGAAGAGGTAAATTAAATGAAGATAAGATTGCCTTAAGAGGTCAACTAGCTGATCTTTATGACCAAGATAGACCATTTGATCCTAAAGTATATGGAAATCAATTTAATACTAACATTGAAAGTCAACTTAAAGAAGCTGGCCTTGAAATAAAAGATCAAAAATCAGCTGATGCATTGTTTGGAAAATATTCAGGGGAAATAAAAGCTTTTAGGCAAGAGTATTTAACTGGCCCAAAGGCATCTGATTATACACCAAAGCAAAGAGATGATGCAGCTCAAAAGGTTATAAATGATATTATAGCAAAAGAAAAAATTTCACCTCCAATACAAGATCCACAATTTAACTATGAAAATCTTAATAAACTTGATGCGCAAGGCACTGCCTTGGCGCTTGCTGCAACTGCATACGCGCTTAAGAATCCTGCTAAAAAAGTTTATGATTATATGGGCAAAAAAACTGTTCAGGCTGCTGGGGCTGTTAAAGAAGTATGGAATATGCCTGCTTCAGATATAACTAAATTTTTACATAATGTTGCATTGGATACTCCCGGAAAACCCGGTGCAATGATGCCTAAGGTGGAAAAATTATTAGATGAAATAAATAAATTTTCTGGGGAAAGAAAAACTCCGAAAGTTAAAAAGGAGTTGGCAGATCTAAACGCAGAACTTGATAAACAGGTAAAAAAAGTTATGAAAAGATTTAGACAGTTAAAAGTTTCCCCAGCTTTGAACGATGCTAGTCTTGAAAAATTAATACGAAATCCTAATAAATGGCGATTGGCTAAGATTAAATCTCTTCTTTCTAAGCCTAAAGCGCTTGCTCCAAGTATGAGAAAATGGGGAGTATTTAGCGCATCAGCTAAAATAGGCGAAGCATTTGGAGATCCAACTGGCGGTATAGCTACTGGCATAGGGCTTCCTGCTGTGGCTAAAAAGGTAATTAATATATATAAGAAAAAAGGCCCAAAATGGTTTATGGCTAAACTTACCCCAGTCGTAGGCAAGGCAATCTCTAAAAGAATAGTTGGTGGTGTCGCTTCTGGAGCTATTGGTGGCCCAGCTGTAGTAGCTACAACTATCGGTGGAACTGGACTTGCCATTCATGATATATATAAATTTTTAGAATCATTGAGCGAAGGAGGATCTGAAGAAGAAGCAGCAGCTATTTTACAAAGTGCAGTGCAAAGAGATTCTACGCAAGCACCAATAGATTCTACTCGGATGCGAAGAGATTCTACAGGTATAGTGCAGCCATTTAATCCCGATGACCCTGATTCTCTTCTTTTCCAGACTCTAGCTCGGTAAATAAATGCCTCAAGATAATTTATTTAATATTTTTTCAGATATTGATGAAGATGAAATAGCATCTCTTCGTACATTTGGAGAAGAAGAATTGGAACAAGATACCCCAATTGATTCTGGTGGCTTCTTTAATATATTTGCGGATTACGGAGAAAAACAAAAAGCAAGCGGTTCCGCTTTATGGGATTATATTCCAGATTTTATAAAAAGAGGATATAACGAATCTATTACAGGTATGGCTCAACAGCTTGCCACGGGTGAAGCGCCATTTGATTTAGAGAGTTACAATCCCGGAGTTCTTGGAGACATAGGTGCTGGTGTAATAAGTTTCTTTATGCCTGCTGATATAGGTTTGTTTGCAGCAGGTGGAGGAATAGGTGGTCAAGCTGCTAAAGTAGCTGGTAAAACTGCTTTAAAACAAATGATACGAGCTGGCGTGAAAAAGGAATTCGCAGAAGATGTTCTCCAAAAAGGTATTTCAACTTTAGCTGGTAGAGCTGGCGTGGCTGCGGGTTCTGGCGCTGTTGCTCTTGGTACTTATAGTGGCATAGCAGATGCAATGGCTCAGGAAATAAATGATAATGATATAGATTTCGGTCAAGTAATTGAGGCAGCCGGTAAAGGTGCTGTGTTGGGAGCTGTTACTGGTGGTGTTGGTGGAAGAGCAGCTCATAAGGGTTCGAGTGAATCTGTGCGCATAGCTCAGGAAATAGCATCGTTTGGTACTCTTGAACCAGCATTAGATCTCAGATTGCCCACGCCTCAAGACTATCTCCATGCAAGCGGTATGATACTTGGTATACGTGGTGCTAATATGGCTATTAAAGGTGGAGTGAGAGCCGCTAAGGGCGAGCCAATAATACAACCTAAGATAAAGGCTAAAGAAGCTTCTCCAGAATTTATAGAGGAATATGCAAAAAGGGAATTAAAATTTACAGAAGAAAGCGCTAAAGAGGGACAAGTTTGGACTTCAGAAAGAAAAGGATTTGAAAAGGCTGAGATAGTTAAAGAAGGAGAAACTGCTGAAGGGTTAAATGTATTTAGAATTAGGAGTATTGACTCAAAGAAAAAGAAAACTATTTCACTTGGGAAAGCTGAATTTTTTAAAGAATTTGATTTATATAAAGAGGGAATGTCTCCCGAGGCTTTACGTAAAAAGAGGGTTGGTGAAGTAGCTGGGTTAAGTAGGAAGCTTACTACAGAAGAATACGGATTTGATAATAAATTTCTTGCTGAAAAGAAAAAGCATATTACCGGGAAGAAAGATAAAAGCACTAAGGACATGAGTCCTCTAGAACTTTTTAAATATAGAAAAGCACTTCAATACGAACAACAATTAGTTGATATAAAAAAACATGCTAAAGCTGGCGGTCTTATGGAGATTGAGCCGGGCAAGACATTGATAGAAAGATTGCTTCCAGAAAAATGGGTGCAACCAATGATTTCCGCAGAGGCGAGGCTGAAGTCAGGCGAAGGACAAACCCTTGGTGTTCGTTGGATTCCACAAGCGGATGCAAGAGCAAAAGAAATTACAGGAACTTTCGTGGAAAAAGCTGTTATTGAGAGTGGGCTTAGGAAATTTAAAAGACCAGAGGAGGTAGCAGATGCTCTTGAAGGTAAAAAGGTAAGTAGAGAGGCAGAGGCAATAGCTAAAGAAATTAGAAAGTCTTTGAAAGAGGCATTTAAACAGGCCGAAGATGCTGGAATAGATGTCGCTGGATACATAGAGGGATACTTTCCTCGCATGATGAAGAAGAGTATTCAAAAGATTATATTTGATGACATGATGCCGTTTTTGGATAAGAACAAAGCATTTCTTGAAAAGAAAATAGTAAGGAAAAGCGAATTAAATATGCTTAATAAGATTGTCGAAAGGGCAATCGCAGCGGGTGAGTTTTCCAATACAACCAATAAGGCTCTCAATCGACTTGTTAAGGAAGGTAAGCTTAGTTATAAAGAGGCTATGGAGTCATTGAGAGAAGACGTATTTGGCGAAATGTATTCTCCTTTTGGCAATTTGGAAAAGAAAAGAAAATTAAAACTTCCAACTGATTTTTACGAAAGAAATGCTACTGAGATCATTACAAGGTATTTTGATAAGTTTGGAAGAAGGATGGCAAACGCTGAAGTTTTTGGTAACAAAGGTGAAAAGGCGAAGGCTATGTTGGATAGTCTTAGATTAAAAAATCCTGCTGAATATAGAGTGTTAAAAGAATTATATGGTAACTTCACTGGCTTATCGAGCGTAGACCCGGCGAAACAGATGTCTCCAGCGGCTAGAAAACTTGCTGAAAACATTATGTCGTTTGAGTACGGAACAAAGATCGGTCTCGGTTTCGCTACTATTCCCAACATTACACAGACTTTAATATCTACTGCGGTTGAAGCTGGGTTTTGGAGAACCACAAAAGGTGCATTTAGACTGCTTGATAAGGGAGTAAGAAAAAGAATAAGACAATCTGGGGCTACTCATCATAATGTTATGGATATTCTTCTTGGTACTGATATGGGGATAACTAATCCCAGAAGTATAAAAGAAGGTATAAAGAAAGTAGTCACAGAAAAGGGCAGTAGATTAGCTCACATTGCTAACTTACTTGCTACAATTACTCAGTTTAAAAATATTAACTACTTCAACCAGTTATTAGCAGCGTCTACAGCAGAAATATATGTAAAGGATTTGCATAAGGTAGCTAAGTCAAATGCTCCAAGATCTCTAAGAGAAGAGGGAAATAGCAGATATAATTGGGCAACAAGAAATCTTACAAGACTTGGAGTTTCTGAAAAAAGTTATAACAAATCATCCTTAAGCACTACTAATATAGAAAACGCAATGTATAGATTTGCAAAAGAGAGTCAATTGCAGAAAGATATTCTTAAAGACCCTCTGGCTTTTAATAATCCAAAATTGAGACCATTCTTCATTTTTAAAAGATTTGGATATAGACAGGCTAAATACGCTAAGGACACATTAAAAAGAGAGATATCGGCTGGGAATGTTTTTGCTCCGCTGAGGATGGCAGCTGGTGGAATGCTTGGAGCAACATTTGTTATGTGGGCTAAAGATAAACTGATAAAATGGTTAAGCGGTGAAGATGTGGTAAGAGAAGATAAAGAAGGATGGGATAGATTTTTTGAAGCCTTTGGTGTTGTTGGCTCTATGGGTTTCTTTTCTGACATACTTGAAGCTGAGGATAAATTGTCTTCAATCAAATTCTTTTTGACTCCTGTTGTTTTATCTGATCTTGAGAAAGGGTACTCCGGAGCGCAGGCATTGTCAAACAATATTGAAAAGTATGGAGCTGAGAATTGGGAGACATATCAAAGAAGCATCAAAGGGTTTGCTCCTATTTTTGGAAGCATTGTAAGGCAAGCTGCTAGGCGAGTAGAGACTCCCGGCCAGAAGAAAAAGGGAGTATCCTCAGCAAAGGGTGACTTAAGAACTAAAATATTTGAATATTATGAGAGTGGTAAGAACACTCAAGCATTCAATCTATTTAAAGAATGGAATAGCAAAAGACCAAGTAATCCATTACTGTTTGAAGATATTAATTTTTCAGCTTATATGGTTTGGAGAATAAGAAAATTAAAAGAAGCGAGTAACCCGTAATGCCTAATCGAGCTGCAAAAGAGCGCAAGCGACGAAGACATAAGATTAATATTTTAAATAAGCGTAGAAAAAGAGAATTAAAAAAGGCTAAGAATAAAGATGCCACCACAGACTAAAACAATACAAGATA
>Ga0080013_1006275_pt1 | contig 10660 bp, 28 predicted proteins | sample ETNvirenome_6_85_FD_69236 | JGI IMG/M metagenome (GOLD analysis project Ga0080013, IMG submission 69236) | Marine viral communities from the Pacific Ocean - ETNP_6_85 (SPADES assembly) (version 2) | ecosystem: Environmental > Aquatic > Marine > Oceanic | place: Pacific Ocean | collected 2013-06-19
CATTGAAATGGACGACGATGCCAACATTGGCATGCCCAAGAACTGGGTAATAGAGGTGCAAGATCAGTTGAAGAAGATGAAAGCCTTCAGTGGAACCGTGAACAAGTATGGTGGAGTGCAGCCCGGCGAGACACTGAAAGGAACGATAGGAGAGCCCCAGCCAGTGGGAGAGTCGATGGAACAACAAATAGCAAGAATAGACAGACTTCTGCAAGAAAAAGATCCAAATTACGATCTGCGCCAATATCAAGCGAACATAGGCGTTTCTATCTCCACAGAACTGGGGGGAGAAATGGCCGAAGTACAAACTGAAATAAGAGCAATCCCTCAAATTACTACGGTTCGAACTTCTGGCGAGTCTGTTAGGCGCGGAAATAGGTATTATGCAACATTGAATGTTAAATTTGCATTGCTAGGCCAAGGCAATCGACATGAATTTATAAGGAAAATTCTTTTGCCGAAACTTGCCACCATCAAAGGCTTAAATGTGATTTCAATCGACCGAGTGGATCTTATAGCAGCTAGCTCGTCAACCATTAAAGAGGACATTGCCGCATTGTATCAAACTAGTCAGGCATCTGTTACGCCGCGGCTTTCAATTGAAGATGTAGTGTCTGATTGGGCAGAGGGCGGCGTAATGGATTATGACGTGCCTATGAGCGCGTACTATATGAGGTATCATGTTATGGTGCCGGTGCAAGAACTGAGGGCGCTGATGTCGAGAGAATTTAGGAAGCCGATGGATGGATTTCAGGGCGGATACCAAAATTTTATATCGCGCGGCCCACAACAACCAGTTGTGGTTGCAATCGGAAAGAATGGGCGCGCCAAAATAACAGGCAATGAAGACGACGTATGGTATGCAATCGAATCGGGCTTAGAGGAGTTGCCGGTATTCTTTAGTTACCAAAATCAAATTTAGGAGATATATACTAAAAGGGAGGCGCGCCCACATATGAGAAAGTTTTTAAAAGTAGTGTGCGTATCTCTGGTGTGCTTCTCTCTGTTCTTCGGGGCCACCGCGTTACTAAAAAAGCCCAATGATGTTGTCCACCGCAGTGAGAGAAAAAAGCTTTTTTCACAACCAGATAGGGCGTCATCAGCATATCGTGGCATTCGAAAAAATTCAATTAGAAAGTCAATTGGGTCCGCTGTACGCATAATTTCGCCTACCGAAGATGAGAGCGCAACTTCACTAGCAACCGGCACATACTTTACTTATAAAGGAAAACATTATGTTCTGACGGCCGCCCATGCCATATTGGGTCCATGTAAAAATTTATTAATTGTATATTTTGAACATACGGCTAGTTGTTTAGAGTTTACTTTGGTAGATTTGCGCATGGATTATGCAATTATTGAAATAGAAGAAATAGAGGACCGCGTCCCTGTGCGAATGCCGCAATCACTGCAGCTTGACAAATATCCAAAAATACTTGACAAAACTTACTATACGGGTTATCCTAATAGTGCTGGACCTTTGACAATCACTGGCACAATTGCTGGCTTTACAGACGATGGTTTAATTTTTCTTCAATCATATGCGTGGACCGGCTCTTCGGGGTCTGGAGTGTTTGACCATCAGGGAAATTTAATAGGGATTATAATGGCTTTAGATATAGGCGTAACACAACATGGCGTTGATGTAATGGAGGATCTACTTATCGTTGTACCAACAAACGAAATTGATTGGTCCAGCATATTACATTAATGAGGAAAATAGTTATGTCCGATGAACTTAAGGAACTTTTAGAGCGCGTCGAAGCCATTGAGCAACAACTTGATTTAGTCGTTGATTTTTTGGAGCTGCTTCAAAGTAATGAAAGAAAAGCTGCCACAGAAGAACGAAAAATGCTTAACGACCACTTAAAAAAAACACAGATTACAGATAAACCCATGGGAGATGCTTAATGCCTGATATAATTTCTTTGGGGCTTGAAGATGCAACAGCCAGCGATTTAAAACCAAAACCCCCGCCTCGCCTCGCGCCACAGGGGATCCGCACGTTTACTGTTTGTCGCCAAAAAGACGAAACGGGCGTATCTGGCGAAGGTGTTGTTATTGAAGGAGTCCTATTAGCATCCGGCCACTGCATAGTTCATTGGCTTTACCCGCCTCCGCGCGGAGGCTTGGCTATCTTTGATTCTCTTCAAGATTTTGAAAAGGTCCATATTAGGCCCCATCCTACAAATAAAACAATTCTGACGTTTGAAGATGGTGAGCAAACTATTTATGATGGTGGTTAAATATGAATGAATGGCAAGAACATATTAGTTTATTAAAAGAAGATGCAAATTTTAAAAAGCGAATTCGCAGCTATATTAAGGATCGGCACGAACTGTTAGGTGTTGGTGGTCAAGAAAATAGCGCCCCCTATACTCAAAAGATGCCAACGCATGTTACCTTTGATAAACAGTTAGAGGAAGAAATAGAGATCGACATGGCTGGATTTAGAATCCATGATGAACTTGATTCGCAGATGTGGAAAGACGATAAGCTACACGATGAGATCCGCGCAAAATTAATAGAAATCGCAAAAGACTTTATCGAGGGACTCCCAATTGATGTGCAAATTGAAGATATAACGCTGACGGGCTCACTGGCAAACTATAACTGGTCAAAACATTCTGATGTTGATTTACATATCGTTGCTAACTTTTTAAAGATTGATGAAAATATAGAATTAGTTAAGGCATTTTTTGATGCACACAGAATGCGCTGGAATGACCTACATGATATAAAAATTAAAGGATATGATGTAGAGGTATATGTGGAAAACAAAGACGAGGAACACCACTCCACGGGCGTTTATTCAATAACGAATGGCGAATGGGCAACTCACCCGGAGCAAATTGACAGAGTAATTGATTTAGAAACAGCTTTGAAGAAGGCAAACGACATTGATGAACAAACAAATGCTGTGCGAGATATGTTTAAAGAAGGCGAATACGAAAAGGTTATGCGAAATGTTGATCGCATAAAAAATAAGATTCGCAGTATGCGATCTGCCGGTCTCGAAAGTGAAGAAATGGAATTTTCTCCTGAAAATATTGCATTTAAAATGTTGCGCCGTGCCAAGGTGTTGAATAAACTTACACGCTTAAAGTATAATGCTTATGATAAATCAAAAACACTGGATGATTAATGGAATTTGAAGAAATAACAGAAGATGCAAAAGTTTTTCCTGGTGAATTTTTATTGCACGTGCCCAAAAAAACAATTGTGGTGTGCGGTGCCTTTAAGGGTGACACAATCCGCGTCCTAGATAACGGCAGGCTTGTTGAAGATAAAGTTCAAAACTTTAAAAAAATAAAGCTAAATGATAATGAAAGAGAAGAGAGATATGTTTCTCGGTGTAAGGGGTGTGGCCGATAAATGGGGGACGAAGCAGACAAAATAAAACAATTTTGCCTGATCCAGCTGGAAATTTTAAAAGAGCGCGAAGCGCGCCTTAGAAAGCAAATTCTCGACTGCAACATCCAGAAGGAATTTTTAACCAGCATCCTTTTGGAATTAGACCACGATGACTAAAATTTATACATATTGTCTTTTTGATCATGATGATAACTTTGAAGGCGTCTACTCATCGCTTAAGGCTGTATATCGTGATGCCCTGCGTCTTTCAAATAGAGGCCATGGCGAAGTTCGCATGTCCACGCCGCAAGGCTGGGAAAAACCTTCATTAACTGGCCTGAGAAACTTGCTAAAAGGCCAGTTTGATGTTATAATATTATTCCGCTCGGGTGCGAGTGGTGCAAAAATTCTTAAAACAAGACTAAGGGAGTAAAGTTGGACGAACACGAAAGTATTGTAAGATACTGCATGGAACAAAATATTGTTTGCGAGAATCCTTTTTGGATGCCTACGCAGCAATTAGACACACCAAGGATAAAGGAGGAAATTTAATGCTAGCATGGCAAGAGGCGCGGTATAATGACTTAGAAGCTGAAAATGACCGTTTAATCGGGCTACTTGAAGAGTCGCATGCGCTGTTGGCAGATTATGCGGACATAGTTACCGCGCAAAAAGACATGCCGTCAGAATATGTCTTTGTGATCAAATCTTTAATTAATAAAATTGCAGAGTATGTAGAAATTCAATGATTTTTAAGATTTATGGCATTACCGATTGTCCATCATGCTTGCGCGCATGCGCAGATTTAATGGACTGCTACCCGGAGAAAGAATATGTTTTTGTTGATGCAGGTTTTTCAAAAAAATATAGAAAGATGCTGCAGCAGAAATTTAAATGGGCAACTTTCCCAATTATAGTCACAGTAAGCGCCGAGGGAAACGAGGACTTAGTTGGCGGATATGATGACTTATCATACGTTCTTGGTAAAGAATTAACAGAACCTGTCTGAAGTATGTGACGTTGTTCGGCGAACGGCATAGTTAATATGTGGGATTAAAACGGGGCGATTTAATAAGATGGGTAGTTGACTATGACGCCTTTGAGGCTGGAGCGACGTTGCGGCCTATCAGGCCAGTATATGCATATGGAATAATTATAAAAGTTTCCAACAAAGAACCAGATTGTGTGGTGGTGTTTCAAATCAGCGGCCTTTCTGGGCTACTTTACAAACGAAGAAAAACGGATAATGCAATAAAACATCTTCACATGGCGCATGATGTTCTTGAAGTAATAAGTGGTGGATAGGGGGTCTTGACATTTCTTTGACTTGACGTTACGCGCGCTTTGTGCTATATTATAGATATGACAACAACACCAAAGGAATATGATTTTGGACCGCCCACAGAACGGATATTAGAGATTAGTGGCCGCATCGCCCGGCATGTTAATCGAGCACGCCAAATTGCGTCAACATCTGAATTTCCAGATTACCGTCACGGTGCAGTCTTGGTGCGCGGTGGGTCCGTAATCAATACCTCCGCCAACAAGGATAGCTTCTGCTCATTTGGCAACCGATTTAGAGTCAAGCAAAAGGGAGTTGCCACAGTTCATGCAGAACTTGGCTGTATTTTGGGCATCGACAAGAGCAAAACCGAAGGCACTACATTGTATGTTGTTCGTGTTGGTAAAAGTGGCGACCTTAAACTATCAAAGCCGTGCCCTATGTGCTATGCTGCGCTAAAGCACGCGGGTATTAAAAAGGTTGTATTTTCATTGAACAGTCACACTTGCGGAAGTTATAAAATCAAATGAGGACATGCTCAGTGTGTGGCGATGCGGGCCACAATAAGCGCACGTGTCCTGAAAAAAGCCCACGACCACTCTCCGCAGCTAAGAGCACAATGGAGGGCTACGATATTGGTGACATTTATTATTTTAAATCGTATGGTATGAAGCAGCCACATCAAGGAGAAATAGTTGCGGTTTATCCGAACGAGCCTGAGCTATGTGTTGATATGCGAGATTGGGTTGATGGCTCTACGCGCGCCGTACCCGTCGCCATTCTCGCTCTTAAAAAATCCGATGCGACTAATAAATCCACCGAATACTTCTTGACAACAAACAATAATTAGGTTATTATAACAATAGGAATTGGGTTGTTAGCTCAGTAGGTAGAGCATCGGACTTTTAATCCGCAGGTCCAGGGTTCGATCCCCTGACGACCCACCATCTTATATAAGGAGAACGAAAAATGATTTTATTGCTATTGATGGCTTTTGACCAGCCGGTGCCGCCAGAATGTGTTATTGATCGCTGCGAAGGCAAGATATGCATAGTTGGAACACCAGAAGGATGGGTGGAGATTGATCGCAAGCCCTACCACCATGAAGGAAAAGAGATTGAGTGCCCCTTTTGGTTGGTTGACCCAAGATAAGCAAGGAGACGAAATGAGGTTTACAGCGATTTTTATGGATATTGCAGGAAATTATTTAACAAAGTTTTTTGTAACTTGCCATGATAAGAACCAAGCGTGGAAGGAGATTCTTTCGCAAACCCCCGAAGGACACAGTCTTGTCTTGATTATACCCGGTGAGCAACTTGTTTACTCACAAGATGACATTTCACTGACAAATGTAGCTTGACAAAAACAGCTATCGTGGTTATATTATATATAGGCTTCGATAGCTCAGTTGGATAGAGCATCGGCCTTCTAAGCCGAGGGCCGCAGGTTCGAGTCCTGCTCGGAGTACCACATGGGGGTGTATCTCCTCCGTCTTATAAGCGGTAGAAAGAGTAACTGGTCACACGTGGGTTCAAGTCCCACCTCCCCTACCATTTTATGAAACTATTTAAAATAAGAGGTCGCGACATACGCGCCCACAAACCAAAAGGAGTGGTAATAACTTTTTGGCTCGGCGCAGAAACTCAAGAAAAAGCCTTGAAAATGTGCGAAGAAAAGGGTATAATAGAAATTGAAAGTATCGAAGATGATACGGAGACTCATCAATGGGCAGAAGGGAAGAAATGTTAACAAAAGGACAAAAGAGATATATGGAAGAATATGAAAAATACATGGATGTTGTAGTTGAGCCAGGTTTTTATTTTAATAAGAACCGCCCGGTCGTTGAATATGAAGTATTGTCCATTGGGCTTGACGAGGCAACCATTAAAACTGTTAAGTCTGGTCATGTTACAACCAAGACGCTGCACTGGTGCAGAAAGAATTTGGCGAGGATAAGCCAATAATTATTGGGGTGTAGCATAATTGGCAGTGCATCCGGTTGTTACCCGGAAGGTTGGTGGTTCAAGTCCACCCGCCCCAGCCATAGGTTTAATAAGTGATATATGTGGAATATATTTTTTAATAAAAAGGAGAAAAAAATGCCCACTACTGAAACAGGTGCCACTAAGGCACTTAAAAATACCGTTAGCCGTCAAAAGGCAACAATTGTTGCATTACAAAAAAGACTTGGCGCGCTAACAGATGACATTCACATGCTGCAAAGAGATTTGAGCAAGTTTAAGAAGAATGTTGCTGCCGATATTAATGAACTTTTTGATAGGGTGGACGCTGACTAACTATGAGCTACCATGACGGGTACGATCCCCGGCGAGAGGGAATCTCGGTTGTTAATCCTTTGATTAGGATTGAAAGAAAGTTTGATAAAATTAAAAAATTACTTGCAAACAATGAGGCGCTAGCGGGCCTCAGTGCCATGGATTTAAAAAGCGTAATCGAAGAAATTTTAAATGAATGAATTTTATATGAAGAAGACCGCAGTCCCACGCGCGGCAAAGGATGCGGCTGGCATCTGTGGTGCGGAATTATTAAAAATTTTGGAACTTTACAACTAAGGAGGAAGCAAAATGAAAAAATTTATTAACTATGCATTTAAATTCATGGTTGTTTACTTAGTGATTAATTGGCTTGCCGATAATCCTAACGCAATTAGTGATGTACGTAATGGGCTCAATGGCGCGGTAAACAAAGGCATTAGTACCGTTAGATAGCCGCTTGACATTTTCTTTACTTGACTAATGTATGTGAGTGACTATATTAGATTATATCCAAAGAAGGTAAATCAACATGAAGGCCGGTGATCTTGTAAGATATATTCCGAGCCCATCGGCCACATTTAAATGGCGCAAATATGAAGAGAGCAAAAAGAGCTTTCCGGGCGTTATTTTATGCCAGGTAGATGCGATAGGCACGACGACTCGGCGCTTTAAGATCCGTTGGCACGATGGAGAAATTACAGAAGAATGGATAAGCCATCTGGAACCCTTTGACAACTCTTTGACTTGACTTAGTGCCATTTGGGTGCTATATTATAGGTACAAGGAGAAAAACATGATCGAAGTTGGTTCACTACTCAGAATGTGGGGCAACCATAGCACCTGGCTCGCTCTCGATGAGATTGCAGGCACAGTGTTGGTTATCAACCAAAAAACAAACTACAAGATGTGGGCAGACAAAGCCGCTTTTGAGGTGATAGGGTGAAAGTTTGGGTTAGGCAGGGCATCCACGAAGGCGACATGTTCGCTTCTACGCACATGACTGAAAAGGGTGCTGTTCTCGCAGCCATCGCTGATGTGCTGGAGTTTTTGGGCGTTGAGGATAAGGAAACTGCGATTTCTGTTATGAATAATCGCTGGAACTGTGACGAGATTGACGGCGAGCAAGAGGAACCATGGGAATGGCATCTGAAAAAGATGCGAGATATGAAGAAAGAACAACTGTGGGGAATCTTTAAGCAGTGGAGCGAACTCACGTGGGACAACACCTGTGGTTATCAGGTCGAAGTTAACAAGACGGAGATCACAGGATGAACATTTGGGTTGTAAGAGAGACGTTTATGTACGATAGTGATACATACCTTACCACGCACCTTACCGAAAAGGGCGCACTGTTACGGGCGATTGACTGTGTGCGTGCGCACGTGCGGAATAGCTGCGACGACGACGAGATTAAAGAATACATTGAGGACGGCACCATACCGGGCGATCCCGACGAGGATCTGATGTGCTATTCCAGCGAACAACTCCAGAAGATTGTCCACGCTTGGTGGAATTATTCAAATGTGATGAACGATACAATGCAGTATGAAATTCATCAGACAGTCGTGACAGCATGAAACTTGTTAGGGATTACATCCCTGATATAATTAAAGAAGATGGTAAGACATGTGTAAGTCGCGTCTGTGTTGACTTGCAAGAGTTCAAGGATCGTCTCCGAGACAAGATGATCGAGGAGACAGACGAGTTTTTAGAAGAACCGTCTTATGAAGAGGCCGCCGACATGTACGAGGTACTTAGAGCGTTCGCAAACCTATATAATTTAGATATGAAAATGGTACACAGCACCGCAGATGCGAAGCGCACCGAGCGCGGCGGTTTTGATGATGGCATCATTCTTGAAAAGGTTGAATAAATGAAGGTAGGCGATCTGGTTCAGCAAGGCACACGTGTCATAAAGTTTAAAGGCGAAAACGCGCCCAAGAAAAGCAGGCGCGTGGGAGTCATTATGGAAATCCACGAAATCCCCGTGGAAATGCTTAATGGGCGCAGCGATTGGGCAGCGACCTTGGGGCGCACTGTTGATGTGCTGTGGGATAACGGCAAGATAACAGAAGGGTTTGCAGAAAACTCTTTGGAAGTGATAAGCGATGAAGGTCGGTGATCTGGCGCGCCCGAAGGCGTGTCAGTTTCAAGAACAGGTTGGGGTTGTTATTGCTATTGGTTTCCTGGGCGCTGTTGGTGTACGGTTGATGAATGGCAGGGTAGCGACCTACAACAAAGGCTCGCTGGAGGTTATAAGTGAAGGTCGGTGATCTTGTACTGACGCGGCAAGCATGGGTCCGTGATCCAGCCGACGATGCCACCATTCCCCGAACAGATGACGAAGGGTGGTCAGAGCCTATTTTAATTATGGAGCGATACCCACCACCCGATGAGGAGTTGTATGTTGGGCTTGATGGCGATGGCGCACTCATAGTGGTTTCAGAAACGCCGGGTCTGACCGACGTGAAGGTGATAAGTGAAGCATAGCGGGGCCCCGAGCATCGGTGATCTTGTTGTCGCGCTTCTTGATGTGAAACGCGACATTTCTTGCGTTGGGTTGGTGACTGAAACGAGAGGAATCGAATGTAAAGTTCTGTGGTCATCAGAGAACAATCCGGTGGGGTGGTGGTCACGAAGCGCACTAAAAGTTGTTAGCCCAAGCGGGAAGACGACAAAAGTTTAACGCACCTAACAATTGTTAGCCCAAGCGGGAAGACGACAAAAGTTTAACGCACCTAACAATCACTTGACAACTTAGAGGTTGACTTGCGCCCGTTTGGGTGCTATATTATATGTATGAAGATTGGCGATCTGGTTAAAATGAGGCACCAGGGTAACGGTCATCCCAATGTTGGGCTGATCGTCACCACCGATGCTGGAGGCGGCCCACGCACCTACACAATTTTATGGGATTTGCCAGAGTGGAATAATTCAAGGTGGGAGGAGCGTGAATTGGTGGTGATCAATGAAAGTCGGTGACATGGTAGAATCCTCGTATCATACAATTCGGGGCATTATTGTGGAGGCAGGCTCCCACCCAGACGCTGCCAACGGCCCCGCTGTGCGCGTCAAGTGGTTTGACGGTGATGAGTCGCTTGAGTGGACAAAGTTTTTGAGGTTGCTAAGTGAAAGTCGGTGATTTGGTAACAGTGGGGATGACTCCTATCGCAAAAATGGAAAAGCCATTCGTGAGTATTATACTGGAGATTTGCTCTCCCGAAGAACATCGGAGCGGCATGCATTTGATTCAAGTTTTGGAAAACGGACAGACCAAGTGGTATCCCGTTGGCTACATTAAGGTGATAAATGAAAGTCGGTGATCTGGTGAGAATGAAAACCCACGATACGGGGCTTGTCGGCATTGTGCTGGAGAGGCACCCGGTAGCTATTTCCACAACGCCGACACAAATAGGCATAAAATGGTTCGGCGGCTCCGGCAAAATGGACTGGGAACCCGAGGCTTGGCTGGAGGTTATCAGTGAAAGTCGGTGATCTTGTGCGAAGCACTATTTCTCAAAACGGGTGTACGAGCGGCATCATCGTTAAAGTGTTGGACTGGGAGACTTTCGATTATCCGGGTGCGATGGTTCTGTGGGAACACGGAGAGGTGTGCTATTCGCCGCTTGACGAGTTGGAGATCCTAAGTGAAGGTCGGTGATCTGGTGACAGACGATAGGAGTCACATGGACAAGGCCAACTGGTTTTGGAATGCATGGATTCGACGCGGAGTGATTGTCGAGGTGCC
>Ga0080013_1006277_pt1 | contig 10657 bp, 11 predicted proteins | sample ETNvirenome_6_85_FD_69236 | JGI IMG/M metagenome (GOLD analysis project Ga0080013, IMG submission 69236) | Marine viral communities from the Pacific Ocean - ETNP_6_85 (SPADES assembly) (version 2) | ecosystem: Environmental > Aquatic > Marine > Oceanic | place: Pacific Ocean | collected 2013-06-19
TGATCGAATTGATACTGAGGATATTCAGTCATTTTATGATACTTATACAAGCTCTCGTTTAGTCAGCGACGAGGATTACAGAAGCTCTGCCAATCTTAGGTATATGTTCGAAGAACCTGCTGCAGTCGGTAGTACAGAAGCCAATCCAAACGAGGCCGGAGTTTCACCTAGTAAAGGAATAACAGTGTAATGAGCAATAGACCTCCGGTAAGTAGTCGTGTACGTCCTTCCACTGCGCGTGGTCTGGCAATGGATACACTTTTTGCTGCTGCCCAACCATATGTTGAAGAAGCTATTCGAGATTATGTTGCACCAGCTGTTGGGAAAGGTGCAAATTTTTTAGGTGAGGTTGTAAAGGGAGCTACAGAGACAATGGGTGGTGGTGTTGAGCGCGGCGTTTATGACTATATGACTAAGGACCCCGAGACTGGGCAGAGACGTACTGCTGATTATCAGAATATTGACGAATATAAAGATGTTAATTGGAGGAAGGGTCATCCTAGAGGAGGAGCTAGAATAGCAGATAATTGGGCTGAAGGATCTTCAGAGATACCTGTGTCTTCAGGGGCTCTCGTTGGTTGGGAAGATAAGCCAGTAAAAGGTTTAGCTCCTATTGGTGAAGAAGGTGTACCTCTAGGTGGTCCAGATAACGTTCAGTATTATACGAATCAAAGAGCAGGTAGTAAGCAAGTTCCAGGTGCTGGTCTCCATGAAGGCCCCGCTCAGTCACGTTTCGATGGACCAGGTTGGCTTGTAGATGATCCAGCAAGAACAGCTAGGTGGGCTGGAAGAGCGGCAATACCTGCTGCGGTAGTTGGTGGTTTAGGCGCACTTGAATACTTTACTCAGGGAGAGAAACCACGCTCCGATTATGCTGTACCAGTACAGCCTAGTGGTGGATACAATCAAAGTGTTGAATCAGCGATGGCATCTGCTGGTGCTAAGTATGAATTAGAAGAGCAAAAGCACCGTCATAATTTAGAGATGCAGAGTTTAAGAGAGCAGTCACGTATTCCCGGAGTTCAAGATACTGCTATAGGTGGATATGGAGGTGTAACTAATAATCTTTCCAGTGCTAATCCTTACGCAGGTATGATTTCTACTGCATTTAATAGTCCTTCTGTTTTTCCCAAGGATCCAGGTGTGACTTCAATGGGGTTTGGATAATGAAGATTATAATGAATAAAAAGGATATTTAAAATGGCAGACAGGTATATAGAAGATTATCTTGCTGATATAAATAAGTATTCAAATGCTTTTGATCCTTCATCACCTGGATATTATTCAGGACCTAGTTTTGGGGATTCCGTAAGAGCTGGGCAGGACCTGGGCCTACCTGGAGATAGTTCAGGATCTTCAGATTCTGATGGTGGATATCAATCTCAATTTGGTAAGTGGGCTGATGCATTCAGTTTGGCTAATAAACATAAACAAGGATCAAGTGTATATCAAGGTGGATGGGCTCAACCATTCGCTCAGGGATCAGGAGCTAATGTAACAGCACTGGGGAATGGTAAGTGGATGCATCAATTCGAACCAGGTAAGATTTCAGGTATTGTTCATCATCCACAGAGACAACAGAAGAGCGGAGGTGTCTTGCCTACTGTAGGTAAATTGTTAACGACGGCTGGTAAAGCAGGAGTAGTAGGACCCTGGGGTATGGCTGCTGGTATAGGACTATCAGCGTTTGGTTGATTATTTTTATTTTTGATTGATAAATAAAGCAAAGAGTTAGAGCACTTAAAATAATTGAATATAAGTATTTAGTAAATTAAATCATGTACGGACAGTTAGCGGGTAAATTACTGCCTTACCTAGTAAAAGCAGGTTCTGCTGCGCGACTACCAACAGTTTTGCGAGCAGCTGGTGGATTAGCCGGTGCTACGCCAGGTCTCATGCAAGGTGACTTAGGAAAAGCTGTACTTGGAGGCGGCTTAGGAGCTGCAAGTACTTTAGGCATGGGCAGCGCTCTAGGCGGGTTAGGTCAAAGAGGTGCTGGTCTTACCGCTAATTTAATTGGTCGTGCAGGATTAGGTGGAAACCTCGCTAGTAACATGGCAGCCCAACAATTTGGTTCTGCATTAGCGGGGGTTGCACTTCCTGCTGTAGGTGGTTATGCGTTAGGTGGTCTTGGATCAGGCATGTTAGGAGGGCCTGTTGCCGGTGGTGCAGAGAGAGCAGTAGGAATGGGGATGGGAATGGGTCAAACTTCAAATACAAATTTACCTGGTAATCCTCAGAATGTTCGTATATCTCCAGAGCATATAAGAATGGGTAGAGGACCAGATGGTGGAGTATTTTATGAAATTGATCCAAGAGGATTAAAGGCAGGATTACGTATTGGTAGTGGACTAGATACTCAGCAGAACATTTCAAATATGAATGATTACTATAATGCTCAGTTACCTCAGTGGGATGAGATTGAGAGACGTAAGCAAGGACGTGCAATTCAAAATGCACAAATTAGTTCTAACATAGCGTTAGCAAGGCAGTTATCTGGTAACAGACAGATTGCAGATCTCGAAATTGCTAAGAATCAGGCAGCTGCAATGGGTAATATGTTTGCTAATACTTCAGTACCTACTCTTGCTATGTAGATTAGATAGTTATGACAATGCAATACTATCCCTCTAATCCATATAACCCACTTGCGAGTCCAGGTGGTGGATATGATTTTGGGTATGGTGGTAGAAGTTATGAATGGGATCCGAGGGCTGGATATGTACCGCAGGTTGGAGGGTATGGGAACCCTTATGGGAATTTACCTCCGATTGTTAATCAATATGTGCCTACCCCTAGACCTCCTCAACCGGTTGGTCAACAGTATATAAATACAGCTCAATCTGCCGCACCAGTTGCTAAGGTAGCTCCTGTACAAGCGCCAGAAGACTATTTAAAAGACCATCAACAAATTGTTGGTGGCAAAGTTATTGGTACAGAGGCCCCTAATAGACTTTGGGAGCGTATTCGTACAGGTGTTCATGATTGGTGGGATCCTACTCAAGATCGTGATCAACGAGGTGGTGTTTGGGTTGAAGATCCTTTAGTACCAAAGAGTAAAGGTATGTATGTGAAGGTCGATCCAGAGACAGGATATGGCGGAACTGTAGAAGATATGATTGCAAACGCTCCGAAGAAACCACAACCAAAACCTCCTGAAGCTGATAAACAACCTAATCAACCTTTACCTGACGATCCAAGGACTACAGCTACTGGTCAGTTAAAGCATTTAGGGATGAATACAGTGTTAGGTAAAGTGCATCAGTACCTTGATAATGATACGCTGCAAAGGGCAAATGATCGTGCATTCAATAATTACATAAGAACAAAACAATGGCTTGATCCAAATACTATCAATTTCCTAACAGCACAGCAGATGACTCCATACGGTAAGTCAAAACTATTGAATGAGGCAACAGATAGGACCGCAACATTGACCGGTGCAGCTACAGATGCTGCTACTAGGAAGAGAGAACTACGTGAAGGTTTATTAGCACTGAAGACAGGTTCAATAGGAACAGCGACGGCTGGTTTAAATAGAACATACGCTCCAGGAATAGGTTAAGTTATAACTTAACCGTTGGTAGAATCTAGATACTGTTAATTAATAAAATTAGAAATGGCTGACGATCCAGGTGGCGTTAAGGCTCAAGAAGCCGCTAATAAAAAAGCTGATAAGAAGTATACGATTGGCGGTAATGTTTATACCGTTGACCAGGAAACTACTAATCAATTAGTACTAGACGAAGCTGCTGCAGCACAAACGCGGATCAACATGAAGTTGGCCGCAGACGAAGATAAATCTCTTAAGACGTATTTTACGACTGAAGAGAAAGGCATGGCGCAAACGCAGTCAGCCCTTAAAAGAGAAGAGTATGGAACGATTGGTCAGCAGGATCGACTAAAAGAAGGAGTCATTGGTTTAGAAAGACGGAAGGCGTTAGAGACTGAAGGAGCTGAAACACGAGAGACTGCTACAACCGTTGGTGCACAAACTCGTTTGACTGAAGCTGAGAAAGGTGCTCAAGAACGAGCTACTCAGAGAGAAGGATTGACAGAAAGTGGTGCACAACAAAGACAGACCCAAGCAGAGCGATATAAAGGAGAAAGAGGATTAGAGCAGACTCGAGGTGCTGAAGCACGGGCATTAACTGCTGCGACTGGAAGGGAAGCTCGACAAACTCAAGCAGAGCGCTATACAGGAGAAAGGGGTCTTGTAGGGGAAGGAGGAAGACAACAACGAGAGACTCAAGCTGAAAGGTATGCTGGTGAGAGAGGACTAGCTAAGACTACTGCTGCAGAAGGAAGACAGACTCAAGCTGAGAAATATGCTGGAGAAAGAGGACTAGTAGGTGCTGGTGGTAGGGAAGCCCGACAGACTCAAGCTGAACGTTATGCAGGTGAGAGAGGACTAGTAGGTGCTGGTGGTAGAGAACAAAGACAGACTCAGGCTGAGAAATACTCAGGTGAAAGAGGATTAGTAAGGGAAGGTGGTTCTGAGACAAGGAAAACTAGACAAACTGAAGGAGAACAGGCCAGGTCACTAGAAAGAACTCGTGGGTCAGAAACTCGTCGTACAGACTTGCAAAGAGAATCATTCCGTCGATATAAAGAGAATAGGGATTATAGTCAGGCACGATCTGGTTCTAGAGTATGACCGAGTGGCTTAAAGGTTTAACCGTTAAAGAGCGGGAAGCCTTTTTAGCTTTTTGTAAACGAACCCGTAGCCCAATTCAAATGTATTTGTATTCCAGGTTTCTTGGTTTTGCAGGTACTATTGTTCAATGTGATAAGTGGGCTGAACGGAAGTTCAAAAAGCGTAATTTCAATGCAGTATTAGAGACTGAAATTGACTCAATGCAACAGGATATCGCTAATTTAAGAGATGGAATTCAAATGGGTATGGTGAAGCAAGACATGGGTACTGCCAGGATTGCCATGCTGCAAAAAGAGTTGAGAGGCACAATTAAACAACTCACGGATGAGAAGGTATTACTTGATAAACAAGGTTTAATTCTCGCTGGTGCTGATAGAGCATTACGTGAGATGCTATCCATATTTAGAGATGATCCAGTTGAGGGGCCTTTATCAGAAGCTTCAATGGGTGTCTGGACAAAGATTTTACAAGAAGAATCTTAGAACTTATTACGCTATGCTACGCCAATGGCAGGTACAAGTATTTATAGCGTCTATCGACGTACTGCACGAGCTGCTGCTAAACAACAGGTAGTTAGAAAAACTTCCACTGTTGATGTTGATAGAGCTCGTGAAGACTTTGCATATTTCTGTGATGTAGTTGGTAATAAACCTCCGGCTGAGCACCACAAACAATGGCATCAATATTTATGTACAGGGGAAAGTAGTGGCTGCTTAATTGGTATTGCTGGTCCAAATATAGATATTCTTGCTCCAAGGGGCTCTGCAAAATCTACTGTTCTTGGTTTATTTACGGCATGGTCAATTGGTGTACATGCGTTAAGGCGAATGCCATTAAAGATTCTATATATCTCTTATACAGTTGATGTTGCTAGGCCAAAAAGTGCTGCAATTAAAAGAATTATTGAAGAGAATAAGATTTACAAAGAGATTTTCCCAACAGTAAAAATTGCTAAAGGAATTAATTCAAATGAATACTGGAGTATTGATTGGAAATTCGCAGGGATTAGATCGACTGGTGAAGAAGAATTTAGTGTTTGTTGTGCGGGTCTAAAGGGTGCTGTTACGTCTAAACGTTCGCATCTATGTATTATTGATGACGCAATTAAAAGTGCAGATGATATAAAGAATAGGGACATTCGTCAAGCAATGGAGGATAACTGGAATGCTGTCATTGTTCCAACGATGTTTGAAGGCGGTAGAGCGGTTTGTCTCGGAACTCGCTTTCGCCACGATGACATTCATAACAGCACTTTCACTCCTGCGAATGATTGGGTGCAGATTATTCAGTCTGCTATTACAGTGGATGAACAGGGAGAGGAGGTATCTTATTGGCCAGCTATGTGGTCCTTGGATTATCTTCGAGACCGAAGGAGGCAAGCTCCCGTTGCTTTTAGCTTTCAGTATCAGAATCAAATTGTTCAAACTAGTGAACTGTCTCTTTCACCTGATTTAATTGTTAGAGGAGGTATTGCTACCCAGTTTGACGCTATGGGGGTAGGCGTTGATTTGTCAGCTGGTGTACGAGAACAAAATGACTTTACTGTTTTTGTTATGGGGGGTCGGATTGGTAACAAGATTCACATTATTGATTGCAAGCGACTTCGAATTATGGGGAACTTAGAGAAGTTAGAAAGTCTTATGGAGATGATGGAAGAATGGGGAATTATCCATGGAGAAGGAAAGAATTATTTTGCTACGGGCAGTTCAGTTCATATTTGGTCAGAAGCCGTAGCCTATCAGGCTTCTTTAGAGGCTGACTTTAAACGTATTTGTTTGGGAGACCATGGTCTTTATAATATGATTTGGCATGCAGTCAAAGGATTTCGCGGGGACAAAGTTGCTCGCTTTAGGGGCATTATGGGTCTATTTGAACAGCGCAGAATTATCTTTAATAAGTATCGAAAATTTACTCACTTAACAGATGAAATAGTCAATTTCGGTGTTAGTTCTCATGATGACTGTGTGGATGCATTGGTATGGCTATGTAATGGATTGATGTCCAAAGGAAAACTAGAGTTAGAGTATTGACGATTTAAACTGGAAAGACCACCTTCCAATGTCAAACAGCTATTACACCTTAGAAATCGAACAGGATGCATATGGTTCTGTTGTTATCCCTCTTCCCGACGAACTTTGTCACGATATGGCGCTTCAGCCGAGTGAACGATTTGATGTCGAAGTTGATGATGATGTGATTACTTTAAAAAGGTTGCATGCTGGGTATAGCATTGACCAATAGACAATTCGTTAAAAAATCATGAGTGATACTGCTATTAAATCTGGTCTCGACACCATTATTAAGTCGGTAGTCAATCGAGATGGTAGTGGATCAGCTGACACGATGCTGGTTAATGCACATTTATCTCAAATGAAAATGTTTGGGATACGGCAGGGTGTTGAGTTTTATCCCAATCAAGATAACTTTGGAACACAAAGATTTGATTTTGTACAGCAGGTTATAAAGTTCAATAAATTAGATGCGAGACTTGATTCAATATGGGATAGATTTTTAGCTTATGGTAAAGGGCTTTTCTATATAAGACCTACACAAAAGACTTATCGGCTTTATTGGTTTGATAAGGATTCCTATAGAACTTATTATTCACCAGAGGGGGATCTAGAAGAAGTTATTATCATATATCCCTATAAAGTTAAAACTTCTAAGGGATTTAAGGGTGCAGGTTTAAATACGGATAAACGTTATATGCGTTTACGTATTACTCCAGAGGAAATTGAAGAATTTCATAGCGAACAAGAGATCACTTTTGATAATGAAGAATTAGATTATTCAACTTTTGATAAGAAGGTCCATGAAAACAGTATGGAATTTATTCCATGTGTGGAAGTATTTAATAATCCAGATGCTTTTGGGACTGATGGAGCCGGTGAATTTGAATGGTTATCTAGTCAGATAATTGCTCATGATGAGATGGTAAAGAACATACGTGCAAACTTATCATTCTTTGGTAATCCAACTCTTCTCTCTTCCCGTCCAAAGCAGGATATTATTGAGCAGAATTCAGACGATGCAGCTCAACGACCCAGTATTTCTAGTCAATCTGGTTTCCAATCAGACTTCAGTCTTTCTAGTTCTACCTTTAAGCAGGATCCTTCAACTAGGCAACAACCAGGTTATATAGGTAAACCTGGAAGTGGTTATCGTGTCCCCCGAGTTATTGCCAACTTGGAGCCAACAGATCGTGTTGGTTTTATTACACCTAATCCAGTAGGAACTGATCAAGCTCGTTATGCAGAACAATTAAGAAGTGAGATAAGACTCGCTTTAGGTGGTATTGATGATTTAAGTATTACTAATGTAACTGCAACAGAAATTAAGTCAGCTTATGGACGTGTTAGCGCCACTGCTAAGAAGAAGTGTCTCCAGTTATATACCTATGGAGTTTGTAAGTGCTTTGAGTTAATGATTTTCCAGGAAGAGCAAATCTTCCGTAAATCTCTTGCTTATCAGTCAGGCATTAAATATCCAATTCCTCCAGAGGATCCTGATGATGACGTTTTATACGATAAGTATATTAAACAGAAAGATAGATATGAGAAGAAATTACAGAAGGCAATTGATTTAGCAGTTGAGACTAAAGAGATTCCCGATGGTGTTGTAGGACTAGCTCCTGACGGGGATAGAACGGTTAGTTGGCGCTGGATGGGACCTGTTTATGAAGACACTGCTCAAGATAAACTCAACCAATCAATCTTTACACGTAACCTTCAAGAATTGGGTGTTGATAGTATAGAAGCACTGAAGTACTTATTTCCATCAAAAACTGACGACGAGATTGCAGGAATGTTATCTGGTTATCCGTTTAGAATGGTAGGTGAGTTACAGAGGTCGTACTCACAATTGATTGACTTAGTTAATCAAGAAATGAGAACGCCACATCCACAGCAACCGAATTTACCGATGGCTGCGGATCCGAGGCTTGACCTCACCCCATTTTTATATCGAACTTTAGAATCTCTTCAGAAGGAAGTAACTTATGCAGGACGCTACCGTAGCGCCGACCCAATCGGCACCCCAAGTATCCCAGACCCAGCCGACCAGCTACGCGGCTCCAGCAGCCCAATCGGCAGCCCAGGCACCGGTAGTGGGAACATCTCCCCAATGGGTGGGGACCTCCCAGCCGATGGCGGCACCAATGCCACAAGCGCCAGCCCAGACGGCCGTACCCTACCAGAATTCAGCCCCTACAGCGTCTTACCCCCAGGTTACCCAGGCGCCCCAACAACAGGAGAATCCTTACAAAGAGGCGTTCAACAGGGTAGTGGGCGCCCTGAGTTCACCAGTCCAATTCCCGTTCCAGGGTCAACAGTCGCCTCAGACACAAGTAATAGACCCGGCCAGTTACGCTTCCCAGCAAACGACCCAGTTCGCCAACCAGGCAGCTCCGACTTATATGCCTGGGATCAACAACAGCCAGGGATACTCGGACAACTCTTCCCAAATCTCACAGGAGATAACAGCAGACCAGCTTCTAGCAAACGGCGTTAGTCCTGCAAGTATCAATGTAATTGATCATTTCGGTCCAGATACTGCTGGTATCCTTAATGACTACTCTTGTCAGTTAGAGGATGCAGTTTCATCTACTCACGGACAGCTTCAAGAAGCGGCAGGACTACTCCAGGAACTTTCTCAAGAGCATAAGGTTTACGAGAGAATCCTTACAGATCCTGACATTCTTGCTGATTACACTTGTGAGTTTTTCGGTGCGAATGGTCCTTTCCCTGTACCGGCTCCAGGACAAGCAGCTCCTCAAGGACAGCCAGTAGGGCAGCAGTTCGCTAATGCTCCACAGCCACAGGTCACAGGCCAGCCTAACGTTACTGGACAGGCTCCAGTAGCACCACAGCGTCCTGAGATGCCAGTTCCTCCACAGCCTCAACAGCAAGGGAATCCACAGGACTTCTGGAATAACTTCGGAAGTGCAGCTGATAGAGATCCACAGAACGCATGGCGTTATCTGAATGCAGCTCAGCAGAGCCCTGAGATCTTCCGCCAGAAGCTTCTGGTAATGGAGTGATCTAATAACTAAATGAGGGGTAGATTTCCTAACCCCTTATTCATTTTTTATAATGGCAAAAAAGAAAGCTAGAGCACAAGATAAAGCAGATGCATTCCTTGCGGGATTAGGTACAGCTGGTGGTGCAATTGGCTCACCAGGATTAGTCATGTTTGGTGCAGGAGATACTCAGCGTCAGGTAATGACTGGCAATATGGATAATAACTGGGCGGTAAAAGAACAACAGATAGTTGAAGATGCGCCCATGCCTCAGAATTTAGATGCTTCATATTTGAAATTAAATCTTCCAGGTTCACCATTACCTATGAATGGTTTACTAGCAAACCAAAATCTTGATGCAAGTATGAGTAACCAGAAGATGTTTCTTTCACAATATCAAATGACACTGGCACAAATGATGCCGCCAGCTGCATTTCAACAGCTCCCAATGGGCTACCCACCTCTTAAGAAAAAATGAGCAAAGCTAAAGCCCTAGAAGCACTTCAGAAGTCTGAAGACTATAAGAATATAATGATGGCGCTCGCTGCGGAGAGTGAAGAAACCTCACAGCCAACTTTACAACCAGCAGATGGATATGTTAATCCTTTAGGAAGGATGGGTGTAGTACCTTCAACGAATTATTCTCAATACAATATGGTTTAATTAACCAGCAGACTTATATAAGTTGGTTGATAAACCCTTGTTATAATTATTTCAATGGATTTATTCCAGATATAGAGAATTTACGTCCTCTTTTTGAGGATTTTGTTCTCAGATATCAGCAAACTAAATAACGCTGAAAAAACCCAATGTTTATTGATAACGATTTCCCTAAGCTGCTGGGTGCGGAATTATACCGTCCCCATCCAGCTTATATCGTGGAAATGGCTGCTGAGCCAGTTGTTGTCCATGATTTCACAAAACAGCCGGGTCAAACTGTTCAGCTAGATCGTTACCGTTTCTTCGGTAACCCTGGCACGAAG
>Ga0080013_1006279_pt1 | contig 10651 bp, 14 predicted proteins | sample ETNvirenome_6_85_FD_69236 | JGI IMG/M metagenome (GOLD analysis project Ga0080013, IMG submission 69236) | Marine viral communities from the Pacific Ocean - ETNP_6_85 (SPADES assembly) (version 2) | ecosystem: Environmental > Aquatic > Marine > Oceanic | place: Pacific Ocean | collected 2013-06-19
TGGCAGCGAAGCGGGGGACAAAACAACACTCCAACCGAAGTGATTGAAGAGATCTACGGGGATTTGCCAGAAGAGGAGCGGCATCGCTCCTACACTTTGGAACGGTTCATCAATCACAAGAACTGCTCGCTTAACCTTGCGCTCAGAATCTCCACGATGCCTGACCCGCCGAAGGACAACTACTATGCTCGCAATTTTAACGACCTCCGACAGAAGGCTTTGCTCAAGGTCGCGGAGATCACAAAGCGCGAAGGCGTGGATTCGCGGTAATTTTTTGCTTGACAGCAGCAGCCTGTTGTGGTATATTATAGACAGTTGGGGGCGATGAAGCCACCGAACGCACACGAGGAATCACTCAATGTCTCGACGCCACAACGGCAACAATGCTTTCGCCCTTGCAAGCGGCTCCCGCCTAGCCGCCGATTCGACGCACGGAGTCACCTGCACTTTCGCAGGTGGCTGCCGTGTGTTCGATGCGAACATTAGCAAGAAGCACGAAAACCACTGGCGCTGCGAGCGTCACGGTGGAGCAAACAACCACGCCCGCGCAAACGCCAAAGATGAGGATTGCCGCGATGGCATCCCCGGCGCAGCCCGACGAGAGCGGATTGCTCGCTTCCGCAACAAGCAGCGGAAGGCCAGCACGTTCACCGGGCACATTCCGACGTTCCTCGACAAGCCCGAACCGAAGCCGAAGCCAAAGAAGGCAAAGCCGACCACAAAGGTCCAGGCGAAGTCTCAGAAGCAGCTTCGCCGCGAGGCCGCATTGGCCGAACTCGGTTTGACCGAGGCAGACATTCTCACCGCTTTCGGAGCTTAAACAGATGAAGATGGTTATCGTCTTTGACACAGAGGACAAGGCCGGGATGGAAAACACCATCAAAATGGTGGATCATCTTGCAGCCGAATACATCGGGCGCGGGCTCAAGACCCACCACAAGCGTGATTTTGGCAAAATTGAGTTCATCAAGGTGCTTCGCAATTTCGCCCAGAAGGTAAAGGCAGAAGCAGCAATCGGCGGTGACGGTGGTAGTCTGCGCTTCGCAAAAGAGTACTCCGAAGAAGTTTGGGATGCGAAAATGAAGGGGAATCGGTACCCGTGACAATCAAAGTTGGCGACTTGGTGAAAGTCCGAGAAGGGGGCGACCTCGATTGTCTGGCTTTCGAGGGCGAAGTTGGGCTGGTGTTGGATATTGAGCACTACGACTGCGACGAACTGCGCGATGATGAACTCCTCGTCGAATGGTGCGGAAGGCCCCTTGCGCTTTGGGAGAAGCCCGAAGACTTGGAGAAGCACAATGGTTGATTTCAAGGTGGGCGATCTGGTCGAAGAACTCGATCCTCCCGGCGGCATCGAAGGAGAATATCCCCGGTCGCAAGGGTTGGTTGTTCGAGTGTGCCCGCCCGAGGAACACCCAGGCTTCCACAACCGACAAGTTGTGGAAGTGCAGTGGGTCGCGACCGGGCACCAGTCGCTTCAGTTCAACGGAAACTTGCGGATAGCGAAACAATGAGAAAACGTGACGCATGGGGAAAGCCCATCTTGAAGGTTGGGGATATTGTAACATCCATCCCGCTCAAAGACGACCCCGGCACAGTAATGAAAATTCTTCAAGTGAACGCAAACGGACCTTTTTATGTTGCCGTCAAGTGGTTCAGTTGGAACAGCGGCAGCACAACAGAAGAAAATGTTAGAGAACTTGAACTTGTGAGCAACGCAGAATGAAAATCGGTGACTTGGTAAAAGTTGGTGCTTTCCCCGGTGTCGGCTTGATTCTCTCGCTTGAAACGGATTATGCCGATTGTGTAGATTACGTCAAGGTTCTGTTGAATGGTGCCGTTAGTTGGGAACAGAGTCATATTGTAGAGGTTATCAGTGAAAATCGGTGATTACGTTGGCTTTCATGGTCGAGGGTATGATACACTTCGTGGAATTGTCTTGGAAGGCCCGCGCATCGCAGAGGGCACCATGCAGCATACCCAATTCCGCGTAAAGTGGTTTGTAGGGACAACACCGCCGCATTGGAACCCGCGACCAAAGGGATCGTGGGAATCAGGCAAGAACATCAAAATCCTTTCGTCATTGGAGACAAAATGTCAGTAGTACAAAGAAAAGCGATGCTAAAAGCACAGGGCTTCTTCCCACACAAGAAGAACGTCAAGGGCACAACCATCATTTACAGCCGCAAACACGCGACAGCAAAGTTTGTGCGCGTGGTTGTGGATTCCGGCATCGGCAAGCGCAGCGGAAAGGTTGTCGGCAACGCAGGCGTCAAGCTCTGCTACGTCAATCGCACGAAGTCGTGGCGCGAGATCACCACAGAAATCTTCACAGACAACAAGGGACTTGTCAGCCTCATCAAGAAGGTCGAGGACTCAGAAAAGTTTGTAAAGACATGCAAGCACTGCAAGGCGAAGAAGTTTACAGCGAAGACGGGCAACGTCGTTTGTTCCAATGCGTGTTGGACTGCTTGGGGCGGCAAGAAAAAGTCAGCGACACCAAAGAAGAAAACTTCTCAGAAAATCGCAGCAGCAAAGACAAAGGCAGCGAGACAGAAAAATCTTCAGAGGAAATCTTCGCTCAACCCTCAAGGCTCAACCATCGGAGGACCGACCAAGAAAAAGTCACAGAAATCTTCTCAGAAAAAGTCACAGAAAATCACAGCAGAAATCTTGCCAGGAGATTTGGTCAGCGTAGAGGAGATTGAGTTCGACAAGATAACTCATGATTACACTGGAAGCATCCTGGGCATTGTGATGAAGACCGACGACTTCGGAGCAGTGGAAGTGAACTGGACTGCCAACACGAGCAGCCTACCCGAATGGGATATGCCTTTCACCGACCACTACAAGGGAGGCCAAAGACGAACCTACCGATTCAAGGTGTTGTCTCGTAAGTGTGAATGGGCTGCTGCGGCTTAGGGGGATGTGATGGAATTGTTTATGTTGTGAATGAGTGCTAGCAGTGTGCTATCAATGTGGAGAATTGTGGGGGCGTGATTGCTTAGATATAGTACAGGCGCAATTCACCCGAGTCAACCCGTGAGTTGTGTGAGTTGCTTGCGTGTTGCAAGCGTAACACCGTGAGTTGCATGCGCCCCACAACTAACCGAATGGGCCGCGAGCACAAAGGCAACCGGGCACAATTATGCCCGATACAAAAGCGGATTTTTCAGGTACAATACTTGTATGACGCTGACGAGAGACGACAACAACAAGAGCACAAAGCAGACAAACAGTTTGCAAACTCTTGACAACAAAAAGGTTGACTTCTCCGCTCAGTGTGGTATTATTAAAACAGTTGAGGGGATGAACCCCGCCAGTCTTGAAAGGACACACAACATGACCGATATTTTTCTCGCAACCGCCGCCGACGATACCCTTGCTTTTAGCAACATCGGCTCCGCTCTAACCTTCATCGAGGACAGTCACGCCGACTTGAACCCGGAAGGGTCCGCGCTGATGCTCGGGTCTGTCCCGGCTACCAATAAGTCCGTGAAGGCTTCCAGCCGTCGCGTGCTGACCTTCACCGCTGCGGGTGCGGATGCTGCTTCGCAGGTTGCCGCCGCTCAGTCGAAGCTGGACGGCGCTCTCTCCGCGTGTGCGCTTGTGGGTGTCGATCCTGACAACGTGGCGACCGTGGGCAACCTCCGCGCCGCTCTCGTGGCTGCTCAGGGCCTCGTGGATACCGACGCCGACGCGGTGGTGCTTACCATCGAGCGGCTGCACCTCCACAAGCGAGGTTACAAGAACAGCTAGTTGCTAGCTGCAAGCAAATCTGCCCGGCTCGCGCCGGGCTTTTTTGTATCTACTGTGAGTGCTTGCATGTACTAAGTAACTCACAGCGTGAGCTCAACAACTCACAAACAATCACAAAACAAAAACTTGACATGTAGGGGGGCACCCCCCCCGCCCCCCGGCGGGGCCCCCAATGTATGTATCATGCAACTGTTGCGGCCTACAAGTTCAACTAAGTACGTTTGCAACGCGTACGCCAAAATCCGGACTTTTTGACATCCTCTGGAAATTAAAGGATATTCAGACATAATTAGAATATGATCAAGACATTAGAAGAAGCAGTAATAGTAGGCGCCATGCTGATAGGCCTAGGCGGCTTATGGGCATTCGCTATAGGCGGAATGGCGCATGCGATATGGGAATCGACCCTAGGTCCGCTAATCGAGCGGATCCGGAGCCATAAGAGGTAGGATGCGACGCGATGACCAACCCCCTTGTACATGCGCTGGTGTTTATAGCCGCGGTACTGATACCCGGCGGCCTGCTGGTATACTTTGCCTGGCGCGCTGTCTCCTTTAAGTGCGCACCTAATCAAACGGCCCAAAAACAGGGATCCGAGAATATTCCAGTAACTCCCGCAGAGGCCCGATCGGCATTCGAACAGATGTTTCCGAAAGATTCCCTGCGCGCAAAGAGCCGCCGCGATCGCCTTAAGGCCTTAAACGCTTATAAAACCAGGCCTAGAAAAAAATCCCAGTAGAATTTTCACAGATTTGGTGTTTTGGCACAACACGTGCATATATTCACAACAACTAATTTAGGCTATGTGTTATACTGCGGCCTACTTATGTTTGTTGTGCGCAATATATTATCTACCAACCCTGATCTTACTGAAGCCATCTTTTGGGTATGCACCGCTATAATTGCTGGATCTGGTGTTTGGATTGCTGTACATATCTGGTAATGTTCCCTGTCCCCTTTATAAGTGTTCGTCGCGCATATGGATGGCTCCTGGGCGTCTCCATACAATACGGCGGTAGAATGTCCCTGCGTAACTGGCGACTAAGTTTGTGCATCAGCCTCTTTTCTCATGAGGTGTGCTTGGGGTTGAGTTTTAAAAGTTTGCTTTAGTAGCTTTGATCTAGACCTTGACAACAAAAAATTTGCGAAGTTTTGACTAGTTACTATTATGGAGCAATTATGCTAATTTTTAGTTTGATCTTTTGCCCGCTGCTTATCTGTCTTGTCGTTCTGAATGTGGTAGGAATTTCTAGAAACAAAAAGCGACAAGAAATTAATGAAATAGTATCTGTTGGCCTGGACACTCTTATTCATCAAACACGAGAACAGCTTCATAAAAACCAAAAATTAATCGAAAAAGCGAAAGTCACCGTCGATGAATCGAAAAAGCTCGTGGCCGGATTGGGCAATGATTTCCTAGATAGCCGAGGGCTCCCCAATTTCGAATCTGCTCCAATGTTGTCGAGCCTGATAACCGTGATGATTAAAAAATACGGCACGACGGCACTCAGCCTCAGTGATTTTACTGCTGTCGACAACGACGATTATGTGTCGGTTTATGTACAGTCTCAGAACGGAAACATCATTTTATCCATCGGCCCCACTCTTAACGAAGAAGATCCGCTGGCGATGATGAATTTTGTCGACTTTGACGATAAGACATATAACTAAAACTACTTAGTAGGTGGAGCCGGGCGATCTAGTCAAAATCCTTCGTTTTAATCGAATGGGGATTGTTATTGAGATATTTGATGATCTTGATAAGGCAAATCCATGGGTCCGCGTTTTATTTACGACGCCCGAAGAAACCTATCAATGGTGCAAAAAAGAAGGTTTAATACTCGTCTCTAAAAAGAAGGGGGCGTGAGCCCCCCTCTTACAAACGCTTTCACTAATGGGAGTTTATGAATCGCGCCATAGATTATTCGAGGCAAACTTCAGAACTTCTTCAGCTGAATCTTCATTGTAGCCATAGTCCTCTATAAGAGTTTGTACCATGGCATTAAACTTCTTCTTCTGTTTGGTGTCGCGGCTCTTAGATTTGGTAACAATACGTGAAATATCTCGTACGGAAGACACAAGCTTACTTTCGATAGCTTCTCGCAGCGGCCCGTAAGATCTCCAATCAATCTGGTCGCCACGCCGTAGCTTCGAGAACATATAAGAAGTAATATCTGCTCGGAAGTTATTTTTGGCGGAGCCCTTGATGCCAATTTGTTCCTCAATAGACTGAAGGAATCTTTCGTCTGGCTCCATGTCTTCCTTAGTTATTCTATCTTTAACTTTAGTATTATTGACGTATGCTTCTGCATGATCAAGGTAGTTGTTGAAGAGGGATTCGGCTTGTTCATCGTATGCGGTAACGAAAGCTTTAGTGATCTCCTTTTCTAGAAGAGATAGGTATTCTTCGTGGAGAGTTTTTTGCAGGAACTGTAGACAGTGCTTGCGCGTCTCAGCATTAACAATTTGTTCTTTGACCTGTTTGATGAGAGCGTCTCGGATAGAGACGGGAGTAATCATATTCTTGGTAGAGTCTGCTAATGCAGCATCAATAGCTTTCATGACAAATCTGGTAGAAATACCTGTCATTCCTTCATCTTCCACCTCTTCACGTAGATCTTTAATATCAACCTTTTTAATTAATCCCTTTTCCACAATTTCTTCACCGTTGTATATCTTCATTTTGGTGAGCGGATCGACCTTATTCGAAGCCTTTAGGCGCGAGAGAACAGCAAACATTGCGGCAACCTCTAATGTATGAGGCGCGATGTGACATTCGTAGTCTGATCGGCCGATTAACTTCTTATAGATTTTTACCTCTTCCTTAAATTCTAAAGTATAGGGCACATTAACGCGGACGATGCGGTCAAGGATAGCTTCATTGGTGTGCTCGGACTTGAACTTGTTCCATTCTGCTTCGTTGCAGTGAGCAAGAATGACACCGTCGAAGTAAATCATCGCCTGTTTGCCTGGGGAAGGGACATTTTTCTCCTGGGTGGCGGTAATCATAGTGTGAAGGAATTCGATTTCGTTTTTAAAGACCTCAACAAACTCTACGATACCGCGGTTGCCGACGTTGAAAGCTCCATTGAGAGAAAGGACCCGCGGGTCATCTTCGGGGTAGAGGTCTAATTTTGAAATATCCTCCGACCCAATAAGCAGGCTTGTATCCTGGGTGTTAGGATCCATTGGGGGGACCACCCCTACTCCCTTCCGACCGCGGACCGAGAAAGAAGATTGTGTGATGGGAAATTTTGTGTAATCACCTTCAAACTCATGGATAAGACGATGTCGGCATATGGGACAAAGATCTCCTTCAATCTTGACATTGTATAGTTCTGAAAAATCATCTCGCAACGAGCGAGGAATTAAATGTAGAGGCTCTTCTCGAATTGGGCACCCCTCCAAAACATAAATGGGGGCAGCCGCCTCCAAGGCACCCTTGATGTGTTCGATGAGGGCAGACTTGCCTGCGCCAACGGGGCCCAGCAAAAGAAGAACTTGGCGACTCTCTTCTCCCCTCATGGCTGCTGAGTGTAAAAACCTCATCACTTTTTCAAGAGGGCGCTCCATTCCAAAGAATTGGCCTTCAAAATAATTATATACTTTTACTGGCTCTCCATCAAAAAGCTTGTTACATCGGCTATTTGATGCATCCAGAGTGACGAGGCCTTGGTCTAGAATTTGTCGATAGAGGCGCTTATGTGCTAGCGCGGCAATCTCTGGTGCTGTTTCTAATAAGTTTAGATAGGACTCCAGCGTACCGGCGAACTTTTCAACTTTTTTGTTTTCCTGGTGACTTTTTATTTTTTGTAAAAATTTATTTGTCGTGGTCATATCTTAAAACTCCCATATTTCATTTTCCACTTGCGATATTAATCGAACTTCATCTCCCCACAATATCCCAATATGATCATAGACTTTGCGTGCGTAGTTTAAGTCTAGGTCACGTCCGTCGTGCTCGTGCACTAAAGAAAGCACATTGTCCTTCTTTATTTCATCTACATAAACTACTGGTACTCTATTTAGTCCAATATTTTGTATTAAACTGTCGCGTACAGAGTCCCAACCTTCTTCGTCCGATATATCATCTATTGTAATGCCTTTCTGGCTTTTTTTGAAGGAATAACTAAAATAGTTTTGCTCTCTCATAAATTCTTCATCAAGATAAAACCTTAAGAAAGAAATATCATTATGGACTTCGCGAAGTGTCAGGGCCTCTTCGAAGCCCTGCTCCTCTATTATTTTCTCGAACATTTTGAACCCTAGATGATAGGGGTTGAGTTGGCCCAAATGAGGGCGCACAACTTGGTTGTGAAGTTTGATGAAAGGAAGATGAAGACTATCTGGAAGATTCAGCTCATTAATAATTTTGTAGTGGATAGTACACGCCCAACCCTCATTCATTACTTTAGTGAGAGCTTGCGGGATAAAATATTTGGAGCTCTCCTCCACGATGAGAATCAGATTTCTTTCCCACTCCTCAAGATGCTTACTATGCTCGGCGATAAACTTAAGTAAATTATATTCAGGTTGTAATGGAATCTTACTAAGATCGGGCTGATGTTTCGGATCCAGTGTCATTTTTAGTTTTTCAAGTGCCAAAATTTCATCGCGACCTTTATATACGATACCCGGGCATCGGGGGACTTGATATTTTATCGCATGAGCGGCGTCTAATATCTCTTCCACTTTGTCGATGCCGATGGAGGGGTCTTCAATAAGTTTTCGAACATATTTGGCAGCAGATTTAAAGCTATCAATAATGTTGTTGGGGTTCGTTTCGGCGAACATTCGATTATTTTTAAAGAAATCGGAATGTCCCACGCAATGTGCCATTGTTAAGATGTGGATATATAAAGCATTTTCTCGCATTAAATATGCGATACTGGGATTTGAATTGATTATCATCTCATATGGAAGTCCAGTTTGCCCCATATTGTATAAGGTGTGAGTTCTTTCGTATTCTTTACCGTAAGACCAGTGTCGATAATGAGTAGGAAGGCCGACATATGCCATGGCGCTCAACATTTCTTGATAATCAATAATCTCGTAATCGATAGGGTGCCAGTCCAGCCCAAGATCTTCGGCTACACGGATGATTTTATCATCCCAGCGCATCAAATCAGCTTCGTCCCAGTCACTCATTTATTTGCTCCCCCAAAAAGCTTCTGAAATGCTCTCCATATATGTTCAGTTTGCCCAATCATCACTTTTTTAAACTTGTAATCACAAATGGGCGTTAAATTAGACCATAAATTATCTAATTCTTCATTTTTCCATGCGGAAAAGCTTGGCCATGGCTCCCCTGTAGGCATAATTGCCTCTACGCCGTCTTCCGTAAAGTTAGAATAGTGCTCATTAATTTCAGCATACCCCGTGAGTTGGCTTACATCTTTTATTTTTTTAAATAAATCTAAACATTTTTCGTTGTCGGCGGACCAATTTTCCCCATCTCCACAATAAAAAGTGTAAATATTCCATGAATTGGGGTGATATTCCTTATCGATAATGTCAAGTTCTTTGTTTAGCGCCGAGGAAATAATGGTGCCTCCATATGTACCCACTTTAAAAAAGTCATCCTCAGTTACGCGTTCGGCAATCGTCGAATGCGAGATAAAAACCACCTCGACGCGCTCGTATTTGTGATTTAAAAATTGATAAAGCAGGAAAAAAAAGCTTCTTGCAAGGTATTTTCGGTCTTGAGACATCGATCCTGACACATCCATCAAGAAAAAAATGACTGCAGAGCTATTTTCTTTCTGTTTTGGTTTGATATGGTGATATTTAAGGTCATCTTTGTGAAACGGGAAGCGCTCGTCGCCCTCTGGGTCATATGTACCGGCCTTTTCGGCCATTTTGCGGCGCCTTATCTTCCTTTTTAGTGTTTCCTTCTTTGAAAGGCGCGGTCGAATCCCCTTAAAACGATAACCATGTCTTTTAACGGTTTCGTGGGAGACAAAGCGGAACTGTTTCTTTTCTAAATCCGGAAGGTCGAGGTCGTTAAAGAGATATTCGGCTAATTCCGCCAAACTCACCTCTACATCATAGTATTCATCGCCTTTTTGATCAGAAGCCTGCCCTTGACCTTGGCCTTTGGCCTTATCGGCCCTCTTTTGACCAATCTTTTGGCCTCTTTTGACACCATGGTCGCCACCGGAGCCTACTGTTTTGTTATTTTCATTATTTCCGTAGATAAATCGATATTCTTTAAGGCCACGGACTGGGATTCTTATCTTTTTCTTGCCATTCTGGCCAATAATGGATTCTTCCGCGATAACATCCTTAATAGAGTCTTTAATTGCTTTGTCTATCTTCTTTTTATGACGTAAGCGGTCGCTAGCGGACCGATCGACGATAGATTTATGTTTTCGGAAGACGCTCATACAGTAATTATCTTAAGAGGGGAACTATTAACAATTATAATTAATAATTCTATAAATGTCAAGCGCAAAAAGACCCATGGATGCTTCCTCTGCTATTTATTGTACAATGGATAAGGATTTTTATAACGAGGCTTCTGCAGCCAAGCTAGGCTGGTATCCTACATGGTTTGGAGAAAACCACTTTGACGAAGCCTTAGTGGAAGCAATTCAGCGCTGGCAGCGTAAAAATAGCCTAAAAGACGACGGATTATGTGGCCCGGGGACGTTTCGGCGCATTTGGACCGAAAGACAAGTGGAAATTTCCGATTATAAACCCCAAGCATGCCGTTTAAACGGCGGAGAGCAGAAATATATCGTTCATAATGGGAAATTCCTTGAAATTGACTGGGATAGGGTCGTTTTGTGGGACGAACCGGGGGGATTGAAGATAAATCCGGGCAAATACTACGATAATTCGGGAAAACCGGAGCGAAAACCCCTTAATTTCGTAAATCACTGGGATGTTT
>Ga0080013_1006280_pt1 | contig 10650 bp, 10 predicted proteins | sample ETNvirenome_6_85_FD_69236 | JGI IMG/M metagenome (GOLD analysis project Ga0080013, IMG submission 69236) | Marine viral communities from the Pacific Ocean - ETNP_6_85 (SPADES assembly) (version 2) | ecosystem: Environmental > Aquatic > Marine > Oceanic | place: Pacific Ocean | collected 2013-06-19
CTTCAGCTAATACCCAGAGGGTTAAGATCAAAATTTGAAGAGATGTTGGGAATAAAAATTGAAGGAGATATCAGCCCAGTTGCTAGATATAAGCTTTTAAATGAGTATGATGAAAAATATGAGCTATTTCCGGTTCAAGAGTCAACATTCTCTCAAAGAGCGAGACGTGGAATAGCCTCTGTTCCTCCGATGGATGCCAATAGCCAGGACGTGGGAGTTTTAATTGGATCAGAAGATATATCAAAACTAGATAAATATTCTGAAGATGATCCTAGAGTATTATCTTTAAATGGCGCATTTAATGTCGGAAATAGGGGGATAGTAGAGCTCGTAGAGGTATTCAAAAATGAAATTGAGTTTCTACATACCGTAATCACAGCGACACAGGAAAAACGAATTCCATCTCCGGGAAAGCATGATATGCTCTATTTTGATGGAGTTATACTTGCTCATTGTAATGAAGCAGAGTGGAATAAATTTAGATCTGAACACACGAACGAAGCCATTCTCGATAGAATTGTCAAAGTAAACGTGCCATATATTTTAGAGCTAGATCAGGAAATTAAAATATATGAGAAGCAATTGAAGAGATCTGATTTTGATTCTCACATAGCTCCCCATACTTTAAAGATAGCCTCTATGTTTTCAATTTTATCTAGATTGAGATATTCACAAAAGTGTGATATTCTTACCAAGTTAAAGATTTATAATGGTGAAGATGTAATTGAAAAGGGCAGAGTTAAAAAGATAGACATAAAAGACCTAAGAGATGAGGCCCGTGAAGAAGGGATGGATGGAATATCTACTAGATTTATAATGAAGTCTATTGATGCAGCACTTTCTGATTCTGATAGGAATATGGTTACCCCAAATGCTATCATGGAATCTCTTATAAGACAGGTCAAGGAACAGGTAATATCTGAAGAAGATAGAGATAGGTATCTTGAGCTGTTACAGAAAATTATAAGAGAAGAGTATCTAAAGATTCTTGAAAATGAGATAGCAAAGGCTTTTGTAGCAGCATATGAAGAGCAAGCCCAGTCTCTATTTGACACCTATTTAGATAATGCTGAGTGTTACACGACCAGAACTACAGTTAAAGATACCATAACAAAAGAAGAGAGAGAGCCTGATGAGCATTTTATGAAATCAATTGAGGAGCAGATAGGAATAATAGGATCCTCTGTTGATGGGTTTAGAAGTGATGTTACGGCCTATATGTTTGCTAAAATGAGAAGAAAAGAAAAGGTCAATTACAAAAGTTATGGGCCTTTAAAAGAAGCAATTGAGGCATATCTCATAATGTCTGTTAAAGATATCTCTAGGATAGTTACCAAAAGCAAGTCTAGAGATGACGAACAGAGAAAAAAATATAATGAGATGATATCTACATTGATAGAGGAATATGGGTATAACGAAGATTCAGCAGAAGAGGTTTTAACTTTTGCAGCCAATAATCTTTGGAGAGATTCATAGATACATGAATATAAAGAGCATAGATGCAACAGAGATTAAAAAAATAATTTTAAGAGATATAGATGGAATTAAAAAATCTGGAATATTAAATTCTAATCATATGATAGTCAAAAATATTTCTACCCACGATCCAGTTCAATCATATATGTTCTATAGCCAGAGTGAAGTTCATGATAAAATACTTAAGCCTATTTTATTAGATACAGCTACTAGAGCTGAGATGATCTCTGGAGGTGCGGGTGAGATTTGTTTAAGATTATCTCTTCTTTTTCTTGAAAGGGCTATATGTCACCTAAGACAGAATAGATCACATAGAGATATTAGCTGTGATTTAAGTAAGGAGATAGATAAGCTTGTTAAAGAGATAAAAGTCCTTGGAGTAAGATCTGATAGGAGCGACATTTATAAAATAATTGATGAATTTTTTAATGATGAAATACATAAAGAAATTATTCATGAAATTATAAAAAATACACAATCATCTTCTCCCATTTTTATAGAGAGGTCTAACCTATCTGACACTATAATAGAATCATTAACTGGATTCAATTTTAAAATCAATATTTCACCTGAATTTTTACCAGCTAGCGGGGCATGGAGAAGAAGTGAAGTAAACTGTATGGTAATAGATGGAATTATAGAGTCTGTTGGAGAGATTCATCATCTCTTAGAGTTTGCATCGAGTTCCAAAGAGCCCTTTGTAATCTTTTCAAGAGGGATGTCAGATGATGTTAAAAGCACACTATTGTTTAATATTCATAGGGGAACGATAAATTTAATTCCAGTATGTGTAGGATTTGATGAAAAAACTCTCAATATTTTAAATGATATTTCTATAGCTTGTAACTCTGAGATAGTTTCATCGTATAAGGGTGATCTAATATCATCTGCGTCCAAGGGGCCGTTTGATAAGATAAAGAGAGTATCTATATCAGAAAAAGAGGTGAGTATATCATCCGACTTTGATTCTACAAAGCTATATCAGCACATTAGATTTTTAAGAAAAAAAAGAGATGATAGTGAAACATCTGACTTAAAGAATTTATTTGACGATAGAATTAGATCATTATCTTCTAACAGGGTTACTGTTAAGATTGGAACTGACATGATCAATAAAAATTCACAAACACTAGAGTTATTTGATAAATTTTTTAGAGAGTTTAAGATGATAGTTCAAAGAGGTGTGATAACATCTGAGTCAGTTAAAAAAATTTTTAAAGATGATATAGCTATGTTAGATATAGTTTTAAAAGATAATAGATCAATTTTAACTATGACGTCGATTTGTGCAGCACTCAAGCTATCATTATCATGTACATCTTCAGTAATTTCTGTAGGAAATATCCTTCTAGAAGATCAATAGTTTACATTTTGATATAACTGTTTACCTTTATGATATTAGGAGAAAAATATGTCATTTGAATCAGATGTTGGAAAGAGCGTATCTGAGCTTGTTTCCTTTATTAAGGAAAAGGTTTCATCAAATCTTGTAGAGTCTAGAAATGAGGGCGGTTTAGAAATAGACGACATTACATTTGAAAGAGTCCTTAATTTAGTTGATCTTTCAACTTCACAAGCCCTGTCACTGGGATATGTAAATGTGGAGTCGGCACTAAATGCCGGAATCAAAGATCTAAAAAAGACAACAAAGAAAAAGAAATAAGAGTTGATATTTTTAAGATGGCCGGCATCAAACATCTAATTCAGTGTCATTGTATTCTTCCACAGTACAAAAAATTACCTGATCCGGTATTTCATAAATTTGTAACATTTTCTACAATAGACGAAGATGGAGATGTCATACCTAGCGTATCTAGATGTAATAATTGCGGAGTAGTTCACAAGATTGTAGATTTTTGTACGTCAGAGTTTATCTATGGGCTAGAAGACACGTTTGCGATAACAGAAATAAAAGATTTGAGGTCAAATATTCCAGAAAAAATATTACAAATTCTTGATGATAATAAATGTGATATTGCAACGTGGCAACAGGTCGATGATATACTAAGAAATGAAGAGTGGGGATCATGGGTGATTTTATCAAAAGTTGCTCTTAAAGGATCTACACAGATAAAGCAATTGACAATAGATGGTATAGATAAATTAAAAATAGAATCTCATTTAAGAAAAGATGAAATTGTTGGGTGATAGGATATGAAAAAGTATGGAAAAACTGAAGAGGATGTTAAGGTAGAAAAGAAGGTTGCATCTAGAGAAATTGTCAAGGAAATACTTGATTTTGGTGTAAATGAGGAACAAAAAATTCAAATAATACAATTAATTTCAATGGAATTAGAAGATATTAGTCTGATGAAGAGAATAATTAATTGTATTAAATTAAACAATGAGGAACCTAAAAAATTAATAGAGGTTTAACAGGAGAAGAAAAATGTCAGATCTATTAGAAAAATGGAATGAGTTAAAGGTTTTGGTTGAGAGTCTCGATCTTGATCTTCACAAGAATGCAAATGGGAATAAGTCTGCAGGCGTGAGAGCTAGAAAAGGACTTAGACTTATTAAGAAACAGGTGGGAGATCTGGTAAAGAACTCACTATCGGTTGACAAGGAATAATGGGCCCGAAATGGCTTCGACAGGGTAGCGAAGGAGTATAAGAGTGCAGGTGACCTCAGGAAACAGCTGGTCTAAAGAGCGGTTTCAAAAAACTATAATTGCCAATAACAATTATTACTTCGAAGACGTCGCTTTAGCGGCTTAGTCGGGTGGCTGCCTAAGGCCATCTATCCAATTTAGGCTAAGTGCACTAGCATCACTGAAATAAAAAAATGCTTGATTCTTATTGCCGTGAATAAGATGGTTTAAATAGCGGAAATTTTTGTCCGTTTAGAAAAACTGGACCAAACCTGTGAATGACTTGATCCCTGAACTGCTTTGGACGCGAGTTCGACTCTCGCCGGGTCCACCATTTTAACTTGCGCCATATTTTATTAAAATATTAAACCTTGTTATACTTAGTAACAAGTTATGAGAGGACTTTAAAATGAGTGTAAACGACCCAAACGATCCTAACCAGCAAGATGATACGTATATTAATCCAGTAGACGATGATTTTGGATTTTTAGGAAATTATGACGACGACCCAGTACTACAAGATGAGCGTATGCTCCCGGAAAACACCGCTCAATCAGCAATCAGCTGCGGGTTTATTGGCGTCGGTGGCGGTGGTGGAAAGTTAGCCAAAGCATTTCTAGATTTAGGCTTTAATAAAACTATATTAGTTAACACTACAGTAAAGGATCAGCCGGGCGGTGTAGATCCAGCTCATTTTCTACTAATTCCAGGTGCTGATGGTGTCGGAAAAGATGTAGATCTCGGGAAGAAAGTTCTAGAAGATAGCAGCGCACTGGTGGAAGACACCCTGCGTACACGAATAGGAAAGGTCGACTGGTTATTTGTTCTTGCGGGTGGAGGCGGCGGCACTGGTAGTGCTTGTCATGTTCTTCATAATGCTCTAACTCGTTATCTAACATCTAGCGAATCAGCTGGCAAGGTAGTTTATGTTGTAAGTAGACCAACAGCTCAAGAACTATTAAACCCAACCATCAAAACAAACTACACTACTTTGCTAGAAGATGTATCTAACCATCCTCATCTAGTTGTTGATAATGAAAAACAGCTACAGCTGTTGCGCGGCAAGGTGGGTATGTTAAACATGTATCCTGCTGCAAACTCTACTTTTGCTAAACTTTTCCATCAGGTTCTAAAATTAGCAGATGAGAGTTCACCAATCCAAACATTCGACACTAAAGATTTAGAAAGATGCTTGAGAACTGATGGTAGAATGTTTATTGGTAGTACAGTAGTTAGAGACGCAAATGATATGAATCTTGGAGCTACGGTATTTCAAGGATGCTTGAGAGGTTCTCCTTGTCCGCCACCAGATAGAAATCCAGAGACAGGCGTGTTGCTTTTACTAGTAACATCCACAATGGCTTCTAATCCGGATGTTAGTAAGAGATTAGAGTCTGCATTTTCATATGTCGGTGGCAGAACAAAGACGCTATTCTCAGGCGTCTATATCAATGATAGAATTCCTGGACTGATTGGAATATCTTTGTTTGGTGGAATGCAATAAAATAGAGAAAGCATAATTTATTTTTGGTTTATGTTCTTGTCATATAGAAGTTTGCCGAATATAGTTTTCTCTATCTGACATATTCGCATGCGAGTAACATTAAAAATGTCTCCTATTTCCTGGAGCGTTTTTGGACCGTCTTTTGCTGCTAGAATTGTGCAATTATAATTTTTTTCACTATCTATCCATAATCGACACTCATTATTGCTACAAGAGACACTACATCTCTCGTGCTCAGAGAAACACGTCGTGTTTAATCTTATTTTATCTGAACGTTTTGCCACTTGAGCTCCTATTTATTTTTGTTAATATTATTATTGAATTAACAATATGTACAGAGGAAAATTTTTATGGGCAATAGAAAAATCTTGGTAGTGGACACTAGCGTGTTATTGTATGACATGAACTCTATTCATTCTTTTCCAGGAAATGATGTAGTAATCCCGCTTATAGTTTTAGATGAATTAGATAGATTTAAAGATAGGCCGGGTCTATTGGGAGAGTCAGCAAGGTACGTTAATCGTTATCTAGACCTTCTCAGAGATCACGGAAAACTAAATGAAAAGGTTACCATATCTGAGACAGAGCAGACTATCAGAGTTGAACTACGGAAAAGTATAGAAGTAGCTGCTAAAGATTTAGATTTAGATTTATCTCGTGGAGATAATAGAATTATTGCAACTGCTTTACTCTTAAAGAAAGAAAATCCAGATAAAAAAGTAAAAGTAATTACAAAAGATATAAACTTAAGAGTCAAGTGTGACTCAATTGGGTTAGATGCTGAAGATTATTTTAATGACCACATAGTTCTAGATGAATCAGAATATGTTGGGTGGAAAGAAGTTTATGTGTCTGATGATGATGTAGATAATTTCTTTGCTGACGGCTTAAGCGCTGTAGATGAAATGGAATTATTTGAAAATCAATTTGTTGTTGGGAAGGGCGGTACTAAGCACTTTATAGGAATGCATCGCGATGGAGAAATACAAAAAATAAATTCTAAAGTTTCTAAAATTATAAATTTAGAGCCAAGAAACAAAGAGCAAAAATTTGCTATAGAAGCTTTATGCCATCCTGATATTCCTTTAGTAACTCTTACTGGATTGGCAGGATCGGGAAAAACCTTTTTAGCGCTGATGTGCGCGCTAGAGGGAATGCAGGCCGAAGAGAGATATTCTAGGATAGTTTTTACTAGATCTATACAGCCTGTTGGGAGAGATATTGGTTACTTGCCTGGATCAGTAGAAGAAAAAATGAATCCTTGGTTAGCACCATTTTTAGATAATTTGCGCCACGTTTTTAAAGACACCACATATTTTCAGATGATGACTGATAAAAACAAAATAGAAGTTGCTCCTTTAAGCTATATTAGAGGAAGAACTTTTAATGATTGTTTTGTGATAGTTGACGAGGCACAAAATGCAAGTATTCATGAGCTTAAAACTATTATAACACGAATCGGAGAAAATTCCAAAGTTGTTCTTCTTGGAGATACTGATCAGATAGATACTCCATACATTGATAAGAAATCTAATGGGTTAAGCAATGTAGTAGAAAAATTTAAGAAAAGTCCACTTCACGCTCACATTCATTTAAATAGAGGCCAGAGGTCAGATTTAGCATCTGAAGCTTCAAGAATCCTCTGAAGTGAATAAATAATATTTGGAGATAAATTAAAATGGGTCGAATTACCAGAAATGCAAATGCTTACAGAAAAGTATACCCGGGAATCCGAAAAAGATCGATACTTCAGACAGTTATCGATATTCAAATGGAGGTTGCAAGAGTCAACTTTTCAAACCAAGATTCCTACGATTATTATTACAAAGAAGTTTATAACATCATACCAACAATAACAGCCACCGCCGCACCCACGGGGACCGGCGCTGCTGCTGGTACGGAAGATGTTAACGTTTACATTAGTTATGTAGACACAAAATATGTAAGACTGAATACAAGCGCCATATTTAATGGAGAGCTGCACATTCAAGTAATGGCTCAATCAGGGTAGTTATAATGGCTTCTGTTAGAATAGAGTCCCGTATAATAAGTTGGGATTGGGACGATGACGAAAAATCAGTAAGCTTTAACACGGTTTTTGAAGGTGTACCAGTTGTTTGTGTTATGGCGCAGATTTACTCTGCTAGTGATGCGCCGCATCCTATTCCTCCAGCTAACGTGAATACTTATATTTCGCAGGTAACTAAGACTGCAGTGTCTATAGGAACTAGTGGACATTTCAGCGGAAGTATTCACCTCCAAGCAGTTGATAAAACATGGTAGAGAGATTTTAAAACATGGCTAAAGATTTTAGAGCAGACAGGATAAGAACAGGAGTTCTAATTGGTAGCGCTTCAAATGGCCGTCCAGGTGTCTTAATTTATAGCGGAAACTTTGCTCAAAATTACGATGGCGGCCTATCTGACAGCAACATGCTAGAAAATGTTGGTTGCGATGTTGGTATATTTGTATCTGGAAGCAAAGGGCAAATAACCGCAGCCGGCTGGGAGCCGCTTGGAAGAGGTAAAACCGGATATTCATATCAACCAGGAGTGATGCTAGTTGGCGGCGACTTTCACGTATCTGGTACTATCCGTGCAGAACATATAGTCGGTGAGCTAGACCCAACAGCTACCGGCAGCCTTTATTTATCGGGCGCGCTGTACGTAGGGAAAGGCGCCACAATCAACACGTGGGTTGGTGGAGATTCATCGCACGACTTCAAGGTAATGGGTCCTGGACCACATCCAGAGTATGGAACCATCATATTTGGAGACGCGGGAAGTGGTAAAGTCTCCATTGGCGGATCCACACATAATGAACTGACCCCACGCGGGACATTAGAGCTTGGTTCAGGTAGTACTGGTAATTCCAATCTTGTTATACACTCTTCGAATGCAAAGAGTTCAAGTATAGAATTCTGGCACGGCGGGATCGGAGACGAAGCCGGCGGAGGCGGCGCTAGAATAGTACAGTCTGGTAGTGGCGGGAGTGAAGATCTATACATAGATAACCTTGCTAAAGGTGAAGCAATTATTTTTAGAACGAAGGACTCTGACCCGCCCTTCGGAATACATGAACGGATGAGGGTCTGGCACGGTGATACTGCTGGAGAAGTTGCTGTAGGAATCGGTGGTGCAACGGCCCTGACTGCCTCTGTGCTACAGGTCGATATTAAAGATGGCTGGAATAGACATGGTGTGGTCGTCGTGGACGACGAGACTAGCATCGGCAGCGCTGCGGTATTAGTGGACAGCGCTGGTGGATATGGGTACTACGGTACTGGGAAGCTTGTGGCGGCGTTCAATCAAAATATTACTAACGGTTATGGACTCTATGTTTATAGAAATATAGCAGAGGCTGGGACGTATGCGCTATCCATCTTCCACGATGATAACGCTTCTAATACTCAAGACACTGTTTCCATTCGCCAGGATGGAACTGGCAATATTCTGAAGCTTAGCGATGACGGAACCGATGTATTCATTGTTGAAGATGGTGGTAACGTTGGTCTTGGAACTGCGGCTGGTAGTGCAGGCGCCAGTTTAGATGTTAGAACAGGTGGTTCGACAACAATTCAAGTAGGCTCACGCGACCAAGCATCAGCATCGGTATCTTTTAGAAAACATATCAGTGAGGTTGGGGCAGCACTAGTATATGATAACGACAGCAACTTTGTCATGGTTAGTTCTGCTAGCAACAAAGAGTTCCTATTTAAAAATCATAATGATACTCTGTTTGCCAGATTTAGAGAGCCTATAGATGATGCGGCACAAGTATTAATATTATCTGGTGCTGGTAATAACTCTGCAGCAGGCAATAACCCAGCAAACTATGCTGATGCAAACTTCGTAGTATCTGGTTCAGTTAATAGTAGAACTGGTAGTACAAGGGGTACAGCCGTCTTCATGGGAGATATGCATGTAAGTGGAAATATCTCCAGTGATCTAACTAATTTTGGACAATGGGGAAGGAAATCCGCCGGTGGTGCTCATGTATATCCGTTGACTACTGGGGATAGTGTCGCTATTGGAAAGTCTGCCGCGGGCGCATTGCCGAGCACCGCAGATATCTGGCTTGGTTATAATGGCAGCGCAATATTTAATCAACAGGGCGGAGCACAAGATTTTAGAGTAGAGGGAGATACACTAACTCACCTGCTTTATGTCGATGGCACTAAAGACAGGGTTGGAATTGGAAGCAATGACCCGACTGGATTCTTTGAGGTAGACACAAATGCTCAGGGTATTGATAGACGGCCGGTATTCTTTGGACATAGCTACGGATCTTCCGGATCTTATAAGCCATCGGGTGGAACACTGCATCTCAGGTGGTTGAACAATACAGATTCTCAAAAAGATACAAGTTTATTTATTGAAAGCCAAGAAAACAATAATACTTCTTCCGGCTCTATAGTGTTTAAGGACTATAGTGTTGGGGTTAACTCCAGTGCTGGGTTCGTCCACGGTAGAGAGGGAGCTGCATCTGGTACACCTAAGTTTACTATGTATAACAGCGGCGGCGGTGGATCGCTAACATTTAAGGCTGGTTCTAATAGTACCCATCCCAGCACAATGCTAAGGATGCAGGGAGTAAACTCTGGTATTGCTGGCGCAGTGTTTAATGAAGATATGGTTGATTTAGATTTTACAGTTAGATCTTCTAATCGATCAGGATCCATTTTCTTAGACTCTGGTAATAGCCGTATTTTCTTTCTCTCAGGCTCGGCTGCTGATAGTGGCTCTCCAAACGAGGCAAATTATGCAGATGTAGCATTCTTCGTTTCTGGAACTCGTGGAACTAAAGATTCTACCACTAAGGGAACAGCTTTATTTGGTGGCGACTTAGTTTCATCTGGAAGCATATACGCTAATAATAAATTATTTGTAGGTGTCGGTCAAACTGGCAACAAGCCTGGAAGCAAGCCAGGAACCGCTCAGATATATGATATATTAGGACCAGAGCTTTCACTTTCTAAAGTTGGAGCAACATCTGGTAGTTTATACTTTAGAAACTTAGGTGCTACATCAAACACTGTTGGCTTGAAGCTTTCATACACTACTGCAGAAATGGGCCTGCT
>Ga0080013_1006282_pt1 | contig 10645 bp, 4 predicted proteins | sample ETNvirenome_6_85_FD_69236 | JGI IMG/M metagenome (GOLD analysis project Ga0080013, IMG submission 69236) | Marine viral communities from the Pacific Ocean - ETNP_6_85 (SPADES assembly) (version 2) | ecosystem: Environmental > Aquatic > Marine > Oceanic | place: Pacific Ocean | collected 2013-06-19
ATGTTTACAGTACCGATACATCAGAAAAATGATAACTTCTTTTTATCAGTTTTCTCAGAAACACCTCTACCAGTATCCATTAACTCAATGGCTTGGGAAGGTATTTATTCACCAAGATTCTATCAGAGGAGTTAATATATGAATAACAATTATTTTGGAGAACAAGTAGGTCTACCTGGAAATAACTTCCTAGATGATCAGATGAAATCATCAGGGATTTCTATGAACATTGAACCTGGTACAGCAGCTCTGATAGGTCTTGGCATTTCAGCCGTTGCTGGTGGTTTTTCAGTTGCTGGTGGTGCTGCACAAGATAAAGCAAATAAAGAACAAGTTAAGCTACAATATAAAAAGGATAAGAAGCAACATAAATATGAAAATGCTTTAGCTTTAGATAACTATAATTACGAAACAAAGACAGTTGAATTTGCTAGAAAGAATAATGAAAGGGAGATAAAGTATAGACAGGCATCTGATAAGCAGCAATATGAACAGCAACTAGCAATACGACAAGCTAAATTTGATGCTGATAAATCGGCATTTAATGAAGCAGAGAAAGAAGCAACACTTCAAGAAAAAGTAAATAAAAAGTCGTTTGATCTAGCTGAAAAACAATCTGATCAATGGTTGGAAGATCAGAAGACTGATAAAATGTTTAAAGATGAAAAGGCTACTTTAGAATTAGCTCAAACTATAGATAAAGCAGCAGATTTATATGGACAGGAAGATACTAAATTTAAACAGGAGAAGAGAGGTTTAAGAGATCAGCAGCAGAAAGCAAAGTTAGGTCTAAAACAAGAGACAAGGAAATTAAATGTAGAAAACAGATATCAAGAAGATATGTCTGAATTCGCCACTGAAGCTGCTCAAGCTGATATAGACGACTTAGATACTGATAAGAACTACCTTAAAGCTAAAAGGGAGACTGATCTCCAAGGTTTGACAGCTGAGAAAGCTCAATCTTGGCATGATACTGAAAATGCTATAGATCGTAAGAATCTAGATAGAGATGAACAGCAGGCTATGCTTGATGCTGATGCTGATCTTGCTTCTTATAATAATTCATTTGACAAAGATAATGCTCGTTTAGATACACTTCTTGCAACAAAAGTTAAGGATCATAAAATTGATTCACTAGATAATACTGCAGCACAGCTTAAATTAGATAAAGCTTTTAATCTAGAAACTTCTAGAAATGCTCTAAATCAAGAAGGTATTGAATCACGTAACTCACGTTTCAATAAGAGAGAGAACTTAAAATTAGAGGAGCTATCTAATGATCTGACTAAAGATAAATTAGATTCAGAATTAACTCAAGAAGAATTAGCTTCTGATATATCTCAAACTACTTCTCAAACTAATATAGATGATCTTGAGAATAAGTTTAAAGCACTATCTACTGCTGAACTTAATTCTCAAGAAGATACATTGATTAAGAAGCTACAAGCTAGTGGGGATCTTGGTGCAAGTGGTAGGGCTGGTGCGAGTGCAACTGCAGCTATTCAAGCTTCTAATGCACAAATGAATAGAGATATAGCACGATCAGACGCTAGAATAATGGCTGGACGTGAGTCGACAGATAATCTACAAGGATTAGAAGAAGCTAGAATAGTTAATGAAAAATCTAAGATAGCTGACAAGAGAGATATTAAATCTAAGGAGAAAAAATATCAAGATGATCAGTATGGTATAAAATCTGATCAGACTACAAGAGATATAGAAGATGAGAAGAAACTTTATACGAAGAAAAAGGAACAATCTAAGAGAGAAAGACAGAAAATAAGAGACGATTCTAGAGAAAAGCGGGAACAAATTGGTGATGATAAATCATTAGTAAGAGCTGAACATAGAAATACAACTAGGAAGCTAGCTAATCAAAGGAATCAATCAGAAGGTCAAACTAGGAGACTATTAAATAGAATAGGAGATAAGAAAACGTATGTTGATGCTAAAGCTAATTCTGATATAGATAAATTTAGAGATGATTTCAATCTGAAAGAGAATGCAATTAAGGTACAGAAACAAGAAGTTAAGGATCAAGCTAAGCGTGACTTAGCTAAAAATAAAGGGAAGATGGATGCTGTACAAAGAAATCTAGATAAAACTCTAATAGAAGCTGGTTATAATATTGTTAGAAATGATAATGCAATAACAGCTAAAACTGATAATTATAATCAAACAGTATCTAGTTTGGCTAAACAAGAGAAGACTGCCCTGGAAAATATGGGTATGAATAAAGAGAACATTGAACGTGAAGTAACTGTTGCTGCACAGAATGAGGAGCTTAATTCTAAGATCAGGGATGAGTCTCTTAAGAGTGCTAAAAAACAGAATAAGTTTGATGTTAAGAAACTTAAACTTGATAAATTTGCAGCTGATGTTAAGGCTGATGGTATCAGAAAACCTGAACCTAGTATAGGACCAGAGGTTCCGAAGCCAATCGCTTATCCGAAAACTAAATTCCAGAATCCTAATAAACCAATTCCAACACCAGAACCTATTAAAGGTGCAGCTAACACCAGTAATACACTAGCTGCAGTTGGCTCAGGTTTAAAATCCATTGCTGGTGCGGATTGGGGGAAAATTCTAGGCTAATAGAAATTTTAAATTATGACACAATATCAATCAAAAGCTAGGAGGGGGGTATTTTCCCCTCCACATGTTGGAACAGCTGCATCAAGTCATGCTGAAAAAGAAGGTCAGAAAAAAATCAATGACCTTGAACGTCAGATGGGTTTAATGTATCGTAGAGATGCGGAGTACTTAGCTGTTATGCAAGCTAAGCATAGAGCTGAAGAAGATAATAGAAGGGATATCCATCAATTTGAAAAAGAATCTGATAAATTAGTTCAGAATGCTGTACAAAGAAATTTTCAGAAACGTATAGAGAATGCTCAAGTTGTTGGTGAACAGAATAAAACTATATTCGATACATTATCGTCTTTATCTGCTACTGCTGCTGAGCAATCTATAAATATAATGGCAAAAAAGCAGGATGAAGTATATGAAGAGTGGTTTAATAAAGCTTTAAATCCAGGCTTATATGGTAAGGAAGGTGAAGAGGAAGAAAGGCGACAGGATGAGGAATTCAACCGTGGCGAGGCAGCACAGAACTATATTGCGGCAGACGTAAATGACAAGGCTGCAGGAGCACTAGAAATGGGTGTCCCTGCAATTCAAGTGAGGGAAGATTACCCAAACAGCATTGCTAGAAGAGGGCACTTATCAGGTCTAGCAACTAATCATGCTAGAAGTACTTCATTATATTTACAAGGACAGGATTTCCCTGACAGGGAGTTTCCTGATCTTAGTAAAGGTGCAGCTAAAGGTGCCACAACAACATTTGCTAAAGAGATTAGCAAAGGAAATTATTCTTCAGCTTTTGCTATACAAGATGCTGTTGTTGCAGCAGTAGGAAAGCAATTAACTACAGCTGGTTTAGGACCAGCTGCTCTTAGAAAATACTTCCTTTCTAAAATTAATCCTCAAGTAGATAGGATAAGATCTCAAATATACGCTAGTGCGAATCAGGTAGCAGAAAGAGCTATAGAGATTGAAGCTGGCATTACTGCACAGAATATGCTGGATACATTACCTCAAGGAACTGACTCGTTAGCAACGTATCTTTTAAGTGCAGGTGGTAATCCAGCAGTTGCCATGGATAAATTTCTTTCATTTTTTACAGAAAGAGTGAGTAATAATACACTACAAGATCCAGAAACAACGGTAAGGAATTTCTTTGAAACCCAAATGGGGGAGTTTGGTGGTAAGGAAATGAGTTACGCTGAATCACTAGGGAGCACCCCCGCTTACCTAGATTTGATGAAACTTTCTCAGGAAGTAAGTAGGCAACAGAAAGATGACGATATAAAAAGATTAGAAGCATCAGCTAACGCAGAGGTGCAGCAATGGTATACAGTTGGAAAATCAGAAGGTGGTAGATTTAGTAGGACTGACTTAAGAGATGCAAAAAATAGTTTAAAAAAATATGCAGAACAAGGGGTAAATACTGATAAGCAGCTGAAACAATTAGAACTTTTATATCAAAATAGTAATCCACAATTCAAACAAATAGAAATAGCAAATGAACAGTTACAAAAAGCTTATGATGAAGGCGACTTGGATGTACCACTAATTGAATCATATGGTTTACCTTTGTCAGTAGCAGATAACTGGCTGAAGATGATAGAGGAAAATAAGAGTTCTTCTGGAAAACAGTTAAATAAAGTTGCTAAAGATACTATTGCGGATCAGATAAATGGAATGAGTGGTGGTACATCAACTACCAACAGGACACATTATAGTTTCGTAACTGCTAAACAAAAAGCTTTTGAGATGTATCTTGATTTTCGATCATCATTGGGTGGTGGCGGTGCTTCTGAGGCTGAGATGCATGATTCAGCTTTGAAGCAAACAATAGCTGCAGTTCAAAAAGGTATAGGACCATTTTATTTAGAAAAGGACACTGACAAAATACAGAATATTGCTAATAATATGCATTTTTTTCCATTATTAACTATTGGAGGTCACGCTGGAGCCCCTTCTGCAGCACTTAAAAATAATGGTAGAGAAATAAGAGAGAGAATTATCAGAGATCCTACTCTATTAAAAACAGAACAAGTTTTATCTCAATATAACTTAGAAGATATAGCTTCAAGAATAGAGTCTAGAAAAAGTTTCGCTATGCCAGAAATGATAGTAGAATTGGCTAAGGGTTTGCATAGAACAGAAAGTGATGTATTAAACGAAGTATTAACTTCTAAAGGTTATGAAGCCAGAAGTACTGCAGTGCAATATGAAGCACCACCCCCTGAATTAAATCGACCAATGGCTGAAGCACTTTCAAAGAATTATGATGCTAATGGTATAAATACCTTAGCTATTATGGGTGGTAATATACCAGCAAGAATTAGAATGGGAGCTAATGGTGGTATGGATGTAAAAACCATAGCATCAAATTTAGCTTCAGGTGTCCCTGAAATATTTGTAGCATTGAATGGTTTTAAATCTGATAACTACTCTATGCCAATTAAACCAGGTAAAGGTGAAAATAGTGTCGGTCAATTAATTGCTAATCAGATGCTTGATTTAGGAATAACAGGAGATTTAACTTATGGAGAAGCCTTGGAAAAAGTACCACAAGAGATGAGAGTATTTGTCAAAAATCATTTAGAATCTCAAAATATAAATTTAAATGGAAGGAAGGTGGATGGTAGATCATATTCAGGATCATCAGCTACTATCAGACAAATTAGAATGGAGAGGTACTATAAAGCTAGAGGATCTTCTCTAGAAGCGTATCACCGAGCTGAATTATCCGACCCTGAAAATTCATTAGATCAGTTAGCAAGGAAAGAAGACGACCCCTGGGATCCTCACCAGTTCACCTCCACGGAGATCGCCTCAACAAGCACAAGAGGACTAATACCAAAACATAAACGAGATAAATTCTTTAACAGCCCTGAGTCAAAACAAGCAGATGAAAGTTTGGCTAGGGTAGCTGAAACTGCTTATGGTATGAATACTTCATTAGGACCAGATAATGGTAGAAATGCTTGTGCATGGTCACTCAATCAAGTATTTAAAAAAGCGGGTATTCAAGTACCTTGGTTGAAGAAAAATGGTAAACCCATGGTATATGTACCAAACATTAAAAGAGAACTTGATAGAGTAGGTTATCAATTGAAAGGACCGAGACCAGGTGCAATTGCAATTATGAATGATAATTATCATGATCCAGCATTAGCTTTCCCTCATATAGGTATTGTACAGGATGATGGTAGGACTATCCTTAGTAATAGTAGTGGTAAAGCTAGATTCAGTTGGCGCGGTTCACCTTCAGCTTATACTAACTATTATGGTGGTACAATATTGTACTATACCATTCAACAATTAAGGAGTAAAGATAATGAATGAAGAAGAGTATACAGCAGAACCAATCAGACAAGAACAGGTAATGGAACCACCTGAAGGTACTGAATTAGTACCAATTGAAGAACGAGAGTATTCATACGAACCGGTATCTAAATTTTTTAACCCAAAAAACTTATCTCCTAAGAAGGGCGCTAGAGCTATTGCATATATACCGGACAGGAAAGGTGATATGATAACATATGAATTACCTGATAGAAGGAGATTTATTATTCAAAGAGAGAACACAGCATGACAAGCACACCTTTAGGTGGGACACTAGATGATCCTGATTATAAAGCAGCTCAAGAAAAGAAAATCGAGAGAGCATTGGAGGAAGCTGATCAATTAAAGCAGGGTAATACTCCATATCATTATGATCCAGCTACATATAATGTAGATGAAGAAGAAAGAGAAAAGGAGATCAACGAACCTGATCCTATTCCAGGTACAGTATTACCTGAAAATCAACAACAACAACAAGTAGAAAATAGTGTCATACCTGAAGATGCTGAATATGCTGATGATCCTAATATAGAATATATCAATGGGAAACCATTTTATACGAAGGAAGCTCAGAAAGCAGCAGCTAAAGCTGAAGTAGGTAGAAGTATCCAGCAAACTAGTATTGGTATTGGTTATTTAGGGTCTGCTCCTGTTTTAGGTATGCTTGATTTTGGTATGGATGCTATTGGCAATATACCAGGTGGAGCAAGTATTGATAATTGGTATGATGAGAAGACTAAATTTGATTCTAATCCTAACCTACAGAAGGTTAGAGAAGCAATGTCTGTCATCGTACCAACTGCTGTAGCTACAATGACTTTAGGACCGGCAGCAGGGCAAACAGCGGCTAGGGTATCAGGTGGCAGTGCTATTGCTAAAGGTTTAGCTACATTAGGTGTTACAGTAGCGTCTGATGTAGCTGTAACTGCTAATTCAGACTTAGCAGGAAGAGATGATAATCTAATGAGAGGACTAGGAGATTTCCTAGATGATATGGGCAATCCATTAGGTATGAGTATACCTAATGCCATTAAAACTATGGATGGTGATAGTCCAGCTGTCAGAAGATTTAAGAATACAGTAGAAGCTGGTGGTCTTAGTATCATTGGAGATGCTTTAGGTTATGTATTGAAAGGTGCGATGAGACCACCTATGCAATGGTTTGAGCCAAAAAATGAAGTAGCAGCTAGATATAAGAATGATCAAATTAAAATAAATATGGAGCCTGATACTGCTGCTGAAGTATCAAGGTTAGATTCCATAACTGAAAATATTGATATTGATATTAAACTAACTGGTCCTGCAGTAAGAAGATTACAACAAGCAGGAGCTTTAACTAATGCAGATTTATCTACTGTAAGAAATCAAATGTTAAGATTCTCTCAATCTAAGAAAGCTTTTCAAGAGAGAGAGATTAATCTTATTAATGAGTATATAGAAACTGGTAAATCTAGTGTAACTAAAGATCCATTAGAGTCTTATGTAAAACAGAGCCAAGTATCTAGGGAATGGCAGATTGATGATTCAGCTGCTTCTAAAATACACAATGATGTAGATAACTCAAATTTCGATGCAGATGTTATGTCAGAAATATTTCCTGAATCTGCAACTGCTAGACAAAGTATACCACAAGGTAATATAGCAAGGAATAAAGCTGATATTACTGCTATTGAAACTGGTACTAGTATAGGTACACCTACTCCTATTATTAGTGAACCTATGATGAGAAAAGGTTTCACTGAAGATACAAGAGAAGTAATAGCTGATCTAAATGCTAGCGATAAAATGGCTGGTAAATATAATGCTGTAATTGATTCAGTTAAATATGAATCCAGACAGATGGATGAAGCTTCGATGAATCTTTATAGAAAAATCGTTAATTCAACTGATCCAGAAGAAATAAACGAACTACTCTTAACTAAATTAGATATAGAAGAACTAGCTACTATGACGGTTGGTAAACGTCAAGCCGCTAGAGCAATAGAAGAAGATACTCAAACTAGAGCTATGGCTTTTGCTCTAAGAGAATTAACTGAGAAATATTTATCACAAGATGTGAATTTACAAAGTGCTAGAGTAATTAAAACCTTATCTTCAGAAGTCTCTGATATTGCTAGATCCACTGAAATCTACGCTGGATCAGCTAATGAAGAAAGGGTTAGTAATTTAGTTCTAGATAAAATCCAGTTCCTTATGGAGGAGTATGGCATTTCTAAATATATCTGGGGATGGTCAGGTAATAATAAGAAATGGTGGAAACAATTAGAAGTTGCACCTCCTGAGAAAAGATTGGAGTTAGTTCAAAATATGAACTCTCAGATGGAAGCTGGTATTCAAGAGCGAAAAAAAAGGGCACAAAATTATAGATCCATGTTTGAAACATTAAAGCAAAAAGGTGATCATAATACTGCTATGGCTATAGTCAAAGCATACGACTGGAGTAATGGAGATATAGATACTATAGCTGGTTTAAACGCTTGGATTAACAAGGAAATGAGCCCCTTAGGGATGCTATATAGCCGTGATAAAGACTTAAATATGTTCGCTGATGGTGCTAAATCAGTGATATATAACCATATATTATCTGGTAGAGCATCTTTAAATGCATTAAAAGGTAATTTAGGAGCTACTATAGTACAACCTATCAACGGTATGATAGGTGCTGGATGGGAGGCAATAGAAAAGAAGAGTACTGAACCTATTAGACGTGGTTTGTATGCTTATCAAGCTATGTGGAGAAGCCAGCAAAAGGCTTGGGCTAATGCTTTAGATGTATTCTTACAAGCTTCAGATGATCCAACTAAATATATGGATAGATTGAGAACTGATTATAGATTTGGTAATCCTGATAAATGGGATATAATGGATACTGCATCTAGACAGTTTGCTAAAGATGGTGAAATGGGTAAAGTAGCTATGTATAGCTTTATGAAAGCTCAACAGCATTGGAGTTTACATGCATTACCTAGATGGGGCATGAATGCAATGCTAGCTGTTGACAAAGCTACTGAAATTACTCAAGCTACACTTGAATCTAGATTTAGGGCATGGTCTGAAGTATTTGAAAAGGCTGGTAAAGTAGATCAAGAAACTTTAGAACTAGCTGAGAACAAGCATTATGCTAAAGTATTCAATAGTGAAGGTATTGTCAAAGATGATTTCGTGGACTATAGGACAAGAGAGATTGCATTGAATTTAGATAATGATGTAGCTTCTGTTTTAACTGCAGTTACTAATAAAGTACCAGCATTAACACCTTTTATGATGTTTCCAAAGACTGGTATCAATGCTATAAGAACGGCATTATCTTATACACCATTAACTAAAGCTGGTTTCGGTAGATATGGTAGAGTAATTACAGCTAAAACTGATGAAGAGATAAATGCAGCACTACTTGAAAATGGTATAACTTCTTTCACAGAAGACCCTGCTATGGGTAGAATGATGCATCAGAATTTAAAGAATGAATACCATGGTAGAGTCGCTATGGGAAGCTTCCTTGCATTAGGAATGGCTAATTATGCAATGCAAGGTAATATAAGAGGGCATGGACCTTATAATCCTTCAGAGATGAGGAAGATTAGGATGAACTTCCCTGGATGGAAACCTAAGCAAATTAAGGTATTAGGTCAATGGGTATCTTATGAAGGCTTACCAGTTCTAGATCCAATACTAGCATTAGTTGGTGACTTCGCTTATAACGCTAGAGATGTAAGTTCTAGTCTAACTGAAGATTTATTGAGGAAAGTTGGTTTTTCATTTGTAGAGGCATTAGGAGATAAGGCTGGACTAGGCGGATTAGAACCTATTATAGCTATCGCTAAAGGTGATGAGACGGCATTGAATAGATTCTTCGCACAAGAAACAAGAAAAGCCATACCAATGTCAGGTGCTATAGGTGTATTAGCTAGATTAGACGATTCACATAAAGATATATACCAAGATTATAGAGGTTATATCATGAATACTATACCTGGTTTAAAAAATCAACTACCTAACCATATAGATCCTTGGACTGGTGATCCTATTAATGATGTAGATAACCCAATCTTAAGAGCATTTAATGCTTTTAGTCCTATACAAGTTACTGATGGTAATGAGGACTGGAGAGAATGGCTATTTAATTCAGGTTGGCAAGGTATGTCTATGCTAAGAAAAGATGCTACTGGTATTATTGATTATGAGCCATCTGAAAGAGAACAGATTCTAAAACTAATGGGTAAGGATAAATTATGGGTACACATTAAAGGAGGTGAACTACCTGATGGTACTAAGATTTCTACTAAAAGTGCTCTAATGTATAATGAACATTATAATGATGAAATCAACGAATTAAGAACTTTCAGGCAACAAGGTATGAAATGGGAAAAATTGGAATTGAAGATGAATCAAATGGACGTTTATAAACATTTGAACGCTATAATCAAGGATTCACAAAAGAGAGCACAACAAACATTTATTGATAATAATCCTGGATTAGCTGCTAGAATTAATGCTCAAAAAATGGTTGATGAGAAATTAAAGAATGGTGGTGTATCTGCTGCAGTAAGAGTAGGTAATACCAAAGAAAAAGAACTTCAACAACTACTACAGTATAAATAAATGGCAACTACTTCAACGAAAATAACAGCTTCAGCTGCTAATCAAGTTACAAATAATATAAACTGGTCTTATGAAACAACAGGTTCAGTTAAAGCTAAGGTCAATTCAGTAGCTAGGACTGTAACCA
>Ga0080013_1006283_pt1 | contig 10645 bp, 4 predicted proteins | sample ETNvirenome_6_85_FD_69236 | JGI IMG/M metagenome (GOLD analysis project Ga0080013, IMG submission 69236) | Marine viral communities from the Pacific Ocean - ETNP_6_85 (SPADES assembly) (version 2) | ecosystem: Environmental > Aquatic > Marine > Oceanic | place: Pacific Ocean | collected 2013-06-19
TCCTGTTAATGTAGGGTCGACTAGTCCTGTTCTCGCTGACGGTCAGACGGGCGCCGGCGTACTACCTACATCAGCCAGCTACGCCCCTTATACTCCTCCATATTATGATGGCTATAGCCAAATAGTGTTCGCTTTTAAGCCAGACTTTAAAGGCAAGCATGATTTGGCAGATATTTTTGCCAAAATAACCGCGTCGATTGATGATATCACCTCTTTAGCGCCTGCCGGTGCCAACGATGCGCGTATCGGAAGGACTTATTCTCGTGCTACCACCGGATATTCATTCGGCGTAAGTAATCAAAATTCAGAAGCTTACAGCTGGAGCAACGCAATGCAATTAACCGCTTCTGTTAATTATCTGCAGGCCACAAATCTCAAATATGTTGATTATAGTAAGTCTGGTAAGGTTCAGGTGGTAAAGGATGATCCGAACCGACCAGCGCAGTGGATGATTCAGCCTAAGTTCGAGACACCTATTCTTGATTTTAAAGACGTAGAGTTGGCGCTTCCGTTGAGCGGCTCTGGATCTGTGGCGAGAGGCATGTGGCATCAATACGGCGCCCTTCCTACTAGTTCGCAGCAGGGCGTCTTTTTGCAGATACAAGATCTCAACCGATTTGAAATGGGGAATCCGAAGCTCACTGGTTCATTGGCGGATCTTGTTGGGTTTGATAAGACTCCCAAAAGGATTGGTAATGTCGCACAAAGCAAGGAAATTGCCGAGGCAGTAATTGCTGTACCCTTTAGGCAAGAAAGTTCTACTCAAAAGAGGTTCCATATCGATAGACAGGTAATTGATTTAGCTGAAATGTACATTGATGGGCAGAAAGATGAATATGATCTTATTGTTAATAACAATCCAAAGTTACGACCGTCCCCGAGTATTATCGACATGGTTACAAAAATGAGAAAATACGTTTTGCCTCCTAGAATGGATTTCTTAAGAAATAAAGAATATGCAGATGCGAGAGGTGGCCCGTTTGCAATGTACATTTTTGAGTTTAAAGCTAACCTAACACAGACTGATTTGTCTAAAATGTGGCAGAATCTGCCTCCCGACATTGGCGAGACAGCCCAACAACAAGAGGTATCTATTCCTCATAATATTATTTCAGCATCGGAAGAAGAAGATTTCGGCACCGAAATGATTAAGTTTATGCCGCAAGATATTCAGTGGATGGTTTTCAAGGCGAAGGTGAGAGCAAAATACAACTACTTTGCGCAAACAGCAGATTCTAGAGACGATACAAGATTTAAGTTTGATTTCCAATCTAAAGGCGACACTGTAGACGCCGATCTTAAGTACAGTTATAACTGGCCTTATGATTACTTTTCACTAGTAGAGCTAGTTAATTTAGACACTAAAACAAAGTTTTCAGCCAAAACTAACGTCCTTCCTGCTGGTACTATTTCAGCGCTTTCAACCGCCATCAAAACGCTTGGTGGCTTACCAGAAGCAAAAATTGAAATACCAGAAGAAGAGGCAGCTGCCGGCCCAGGAGAAAGTCAATAATAAATGGAATTTCTAGACCCAAAAGAAAGAGTCATCGATCTAAAACTGACCCCATATGGAAGATATCTGCTTTCGACTGGTAAGTTCAAGCCGGCCATGTACGCGTTTTATGATGATGACATTATATATGACTACGAATTTGCCGGTATAACAGATGAACTACAGAATGAGATAGAGCCACGAATTCAAGAAACCACTCCTAAACTAACGACACAAGTATCATTTAGAAGTGCAGAAATAGGAGTCTTTTCAAATTCACCAAACATGGTAGAAGATTTAATGCCGGGTGTATTAGCCGATAAAGCAAATAAAGTAAAGATTCAAGATAGCCCCACAACAGAATATGTCTTGCAGAATCCTTTAGGAACTTCTGCTTTTAATTCGAACATGATGCCGGCCTGGAATGTTAACTTTCTTAAGGCAGAGCTGTCTTCTTCCGCATATGCTTTGACTGGCTCTAAAGTTCCGACAACAATAATACCTCAATTAGAGTGCGATATCAAATATGTCTTAAGCAAGTTTGGGCCGAACCCAGAGGACGAAGAATTGGGGGTCAGCAAAAAGCTTGCGAGAGAGGTAGAAGACTCAGAAATCTATGATAATGAGATTGTCTTTGAAGATGGCTCTAGGCTAGAATATGAAGAAGATTTTGTGTTTTTACAAGTAGAGGAAGCCAATACCGAGTTTCTTAAAGATAATTTTACAGTAGAGGTGTTCGAAGTCGTTGAAATTAGTGGAGATTCTAGCTATGGAAGCGCTACGAAGACAGCACTAAAAAAACTATATTTTGATAATGGCCCCCTCGAACCGGATACGGATAATGTAGACTTTTATTTTGAAATGACCATGGATAATGAGAATGACCCAGACGAGTACTGCAAGTTGGTTAAGGGCCTCAATAAAGTGAAAAATGTATTTTTGGATGACACATTCCTTTGTCCGGAGAGAATATTCATCGATGAAAGTGTTGCTGTTGATATTTATAATACTGGTGAAAATGCGGATGAGGATCCCTGCTAATGGCTAAAACTACAAAAAAAGATACAACAGGAGCCACGCCACCCCCGGTACCAGGAGATCCGGTAACTGTACAACAAGAAGAAGCTAATATTATACTGGACAACATGAGCGTAAATAGCTTAATGGAGTCGACTCTTCCAAGCGTGTATGTAAAAAAGATTGTATTGGAACAGAGGGATTTTATGCCCGAAAAAACTGATAACTTTTTAACGCCGTATGTTGATGAAGATTCTCCATCGACAGAAGATCTTATAAAAGGGTTTAAAAAGAAGCAAACGTTTGAAGAAAAGTTGTGGATTACATTTAATTTGGCAGTCAAAATCCCCAATATTAGACAAAACGATTTTTTAGATTTCATATTAAACGATGACTTCATAAAATATATTAAGGTTTATCAAGCTGTTTTTTATAATGTTGGAGGCAGGGATCTTTATAAAGATATATTGTCTTCTTCTGCAAAGCTTAATACCTTAAAAGAAAATATAAATAAATACTATCTAGGCGACGGCTCAGCGATCAACGAATACACAGACCCCGCGAAGGGCTATAGCAACGTTGGCTTGAAGGTTGGAAAACTAGACGTCCACCCTTATGCCGATCAATCAAAGGTGCCTTTAAAAAGTTTAAAAACTACACTTCCTAATGGTGCTCAAGTATATGAAATTCCCATAACACAACCCTATAATATCGACAAGCTTAATCCAACTAGTTTAGCTACGATCCTGTTCACCTCAATAGATTTCAATGCTATGTGGGAAGAATTTTCTGATACAATGGGGTCTAAAGGCTTTAGTGTACCAACTAGCATAGTAACCAATGCGACTAGTCGCGCCACCGGTGAAGTGATTATAAAAAATGGCAAAATTCAAAAAACTGGAATGATGTTTGTGATATCCCAAAATCAAGAAAGCGTGGCCAACAATCAAAGGTTCGGAAAGTACGCTGGCCAGCCATGGTTAGGTGGTGTGCATCGCGTTACAGCCGGCGGCAAAGTAAGATATATGGCCGGTGATCAGCACACTCCACAGCAGCCGCACCCATACTTAGATGTTTTATTTACGGCCAATAATAAAATTCAAGACTTTAGGCAAGTTCGTAGAATACAAAAAGAAATGGTAGATTTCACTGCGCAAGAAAATAAGATTTTTGGTGGAGATATAAGAGACTTAAGTAGAAAAAGAGAATCGCTGGATAAGCTCGCGATATTCTCTCCATTGTTATATTCCAGAGTACATCCAAGCCAAAGTGTATCTGGTGCCGAAATGTTTTTTGGTTTAGATTTCGGGAAGTTGGTTAAACAGTATTGTGCCGTTCCCATGCTTATCGACAAGATGGCGGCCGAGAACAATTCAAATAAACTGTTTTCATTGTTGAATAGCTCTAGGCTTCTTAGTCTTAAAATCTTTCGAAGGAGACTCGATACGGCTAAAAATGTCACAAATGAAGTTGGGAATAAAAAATTAGTTTATGCTAGCGACATCACTGGCTTTCAAGGTAGCATAAAACTAAAAACACATTATAGCCCACAGCCTTATGAAAATACCATTTCCTCATTATATCCTGTTGCTATGGACTCTGCAATAACTAATTTAAATGGGTTTTATTATCACTTTACATTCAACGATCATGAGAAAAAAGTGCTAGCCACAGGAGAGTTTGAGTACTCGCTAGAAGTAGAATATACCGATCCCACCGTTGGGTACCTTAATAGCATATATCAGACTATTTTAGCCGCCATCGATGGTGACGGGGCTAAAGATGGCTTGAAGCAATACTTTAAAAAAGCAACGTTGCCCGGGGTGTTTAATTCATACCTTGGAACGTTTGAGTCTAATTTTGTTAATAATATCAAGGCACAGCAAGATATATACACTAACAAGGGTGTACCGAAAATTGTAAGAAGTGTATTGATGGATGATAAATTAAGAGAAATTTTAAATCTCTCAACCAAGAATCCAATAAGCAAAGATGAATTTATAAAAGTAATCACAAATATGCTGGATCTAACTGCAGCAACACCAGATTCAATCGCAGCCGCAATTCAGATTTTCGAGATGATTGCTGATCAGTTAAGAAGAGTCATTAATTCTTTCTCTACTGCGAAAATACCGAAAGTTAGTGCATTCGGAGGCTCAGACGCCACGACGCAAACGGCAACCGGCGTGAAGGCGTCATCCGGCGGCAAAAGGATCATTTCTCACACTCATGTTTTTGACACCAAAGTCGATGTTAGAGGCAACGATGCGGGCTATGATTTTCTTTCTGATGTAAAAACCTCTTCGATTTATGGATTTTACGCGCCCAAAACAATTGCCCTTGAAGACTTTGTAGCTAGGGTTGATAAAGAAAGTAGAAAGTATTTTACTGACGACGCTGTTGATAAAGATAGTCAACTTGAACTGGGGCCGCTAAACACGGAGAATTTTTCAACGAGCGCTAAAGCAGCAGTTGGAAATAAAGAGGAGATAATTCCTAGTACGCGCATATCCACCTCCGCATACTCCTATTTAACAGTCCCAAAAATGGGTACAAAATTACCAGCTTATATTAAGAACCTTGGAGAAGAAAATTCATATTCAAAATTGATAGCAAATGTTATTAGATATAAGAAGGGTATTTTAGGAAATTATTCCGGTGGAGAAAAGATCTTTACAGATCCGAGAATGGCTGATCAGACTGCCTCTGAATTTATGTTTAAAATGACTCAGTTTTTTGCCAACCAATCCGTATCCTTTAAGCAAGACAAGACTTTACAAATGGAGACAGTCAAGAACCAGCCTAATACACAAATACTCTCGACACCAGAAGGGACGTTGGACAGTCCAAAATTAGGGGGCCAAAACGATCCGGTAGAGACTCAAAACCTTGGAGCACAGCCAGAAGTTCAGAAAATTGCTGGACAATTAGGTGTGCCTGATTTAGATTTATCTAATCTGATGCTTTCTTTGTTTAATGGTAACGAGTTTTTACTTAATAAAACAGATATCATAGAAAAAGAATACGATCCTAGCGATCCAAATTCTAAATTTAATCGCTTTGTGGCCCGGGCCTATTCCAGAGAGGGCACTCAAGCTATTAGTAGCATGCCAAATCAACTTAAAGCGTTGGCAGTGAAATATACAGACAAAACACCGCTGGGGTTATCTATGTTTGCATTCTTTGGTGGTGAACTGGCCCTATCGCGATATGGGGATTTTTGGTTTAGGCATCAAAACATTGTAGAGGTACAATATTTAAGCGGATACGCTCCTTATGATTTGGGCAAAGCGACGGATGCTCAAACCTATGAGAAAAAATATGGAAATAGCATTTCTTCAATGGAGTGGAAAAGAGTAACTCCGGAAATATTAAATCAGATTACAGCTGGGAAAGTTATTTTATGTCGATTACATAAATATAGAAATACCTTATCCAACGATAAAGCCTATAACATGCTGGACCTTCCTATTTATAGACAATACTTTTTCATTCAGGGCGGCTTGATAGACCTTCCGGAAGAACTTGTAGCCCTGGCTAGCGCAGAAACAGCCACAGAAACTCCAGTATTGGAGTCTAGTTGGGTGGAAAGCGAGGCAACTGAAAAAACCAAGCAAGAATCTGCAGCCTTAACGCAGGGCGGCGGTGAAGGCGGGTCAGCACAAGGTGTTGCTGGTTCAATGGGCGCCCAAGCCAAAGCCGCAGCTGAAGCCGCAGCGAAGGCCGCCGCCGCTGCAATTGCCGAAGAGGCAGAAAAACTTGGCTTAACGGAGGAAGAGGTGAAGGAGGCTATAAAGCATGGCCTCGCCCTGGAACAAGCCAAAAAAGAGCAGGAAAAGAAAATGGCCAAGTTGGAAAAGGAAGGAAAAGAATGGGAGAAGGCTGTGGAAGAAACCGCCCAGAAGGCGTCAACAGCGGGCACTCCAGCTGAGCAGGTAGGTTCTACAGAAGAAGCCACCGGCGGGGGCAGCGCAAGCGAAGGTGCGTCGGCCGAGGAATCTAAGTCAGGCGGCGCCTACTATGGTGGTGGTAACGCCCCGGGCACTAATTGGTAGTTTTTTTAAGAATGATTCCGCTTAAGCGAAAAGATAACTTTACATACAGATTACTATTTAGGATAAGAGGAAAATAAGATGTCCTTTGATTTAACACAACTAATGGATAGCAGCGATATGAAAGCGGAATATGTATGTACTGCACACATGTTTGATGTTTCTGATACGACAATGGGCCTTCTACTCGCTGAGATGGGGACCGATATGGTCATTCCAGAGGCAGCTGCGATTGCTGTGGCGACGAGTCCTCTAGATGAAGCTCGAATGCGCGTCAAAGCCCAAAGAAGAAAAGAAGAAACCAGAGCGCGAACACAAGCCCAAAGAGAAAGAGATTTAAAACAAAGGGCAGAACTTGGCTTGGGCCCCACAGATCAAGAGAAGAAACGCATGGCCGGCCAACTTAAAAGTGGTTACAGACCAGAGGGAGAGTAATTAACATGTCAAAGGTAACTACATATGCCTGATTTTCCTAACGACCTGTTTAATAACAATCAGGGCGCCAACAACGGCAATAATCAGGAGCCGCTACAGGGCTCTGAGGCAGATCTGAACGCCCCCCAGACAGACACCAGCGCAGCCGCCCAATCAGATCCCATCGGCTCTCAAGGCACTCCCACAGGCCCCACTGGCTTGCCGAAAGGTACCGGAACAGTTGTTGCAACATTTTCTAACAAAGTACATATTCTAGGGTATGATACCTTAGTTCAGTTTGCGATTCCTGAAATAACAGCCTATAATCAAGGGTGGGATATGTACAACGAATGGTTAGACCATATAAACATTTCCACTGCTTACTTAAGCGGCGATGTTCAAGATCCCACTTTTAGAGCCTCGCGCATTTTCAAATTGTATGATAGGTTTCCGGACAGCTCTGCGTTAACTTCAAAGTATGTATCTACTTTGGATGTTGTCCGCGCCCTCCTTGGAGCCTATTGGAGTTATTCTGTTTTAGACAGAGGAAAGGGATACGAACGAGGCGCCATTGAATACAAAAAAGGAAAAGGTCTTTTAGCTACGCCAAAGGAAAAATGGTACGGGCAAGGCCCCAACTTTGAAACCTTATTTACACATTATAAGCAAAATATATTTCCAGCATTCGATATTAACAACAGCCCATTGACTCTTGAGGAAACAAAAAACCTTATTTTACCTTCACTGGACCTTTCTTGTGTTGATATAGCTACTGCTTTAGATCTTCCTAAATTTGATGGGTATGCTATTTCAATATACGAAAAATACGGACTAAATTCAAATTATCTCAATTTAACGTCTAACTATAATTTTTATTTAACGCCTTATGAAAAGATAGTAGATACTAATGAGGGCAACGTTTTCCCAGAATATATACTTCCCAACATTTATACATTTTTACATGAAATAACAAACGAAAATGAAAATATAAATTTAACTAATTTAAGGCCATTAATCAATTACCATCAACAACAAATATGGCCCTCTGATGAACCTATTAGCCTTTCTAACATTAGTTTTTATTTAAACAGATATGCAACGTTTTTTATGAAAAATCGTGAAAAAGCTTTTCTTTCTGATTTAAAAAATACAAAACGAACAGCCACTACTGGAATCTCTATTAATCATTTAGATTTTCTAAAGCAAGCAGAGGATTATAAATTTACATTTCCAATGCATGTGGAAATGGAATTGCCGGTCACAAACGCTGGTCCTGTTACGAACATGTTTAAGAAAGCCAAGTTTTTCGATAAGTTTATGAAGACGATAATGATGTCCTTGTCCTCGAAAGTTGTCGAACCTAGCGGAGAGGTAAAAACATTGACTGGCGCCCCCGCAAGACAATTTTTGTTTTTCAATGAACAGGCTCAAGTGACCCAAGAAGACATTCAGAAGCAAACAATAGATTTAGATGGAGACGCTATAGCGAAGAGGAAACAAAGCGTCGTATTTTTTGATCTTAATGAGGTTTTTGACTCGCAAAATGCAGATTTAAGCATTGAGGCGATGGTCAGAAAGCTTAATCCTGAAATATCCGAAGATAAAACAGTGGCTTCAGCCGCAGAATCTATAGTGTTATATGGTGATGAAAACTTCACCACATCAGCCGCTAGCGTCATCGATTTTATTAGAGAGACTAAATTCAAATTGCAGTTTGCTGAATTCGTTGATAATCACTTGAGAGATGTCGCCGCCGTTTATAGCGGCAAATTGGCATACTCAGAAGTATTGTTTTATGAAATTGTGAAGTATAGAATTCCGAGAAACAAGAACGGATATTTTGATAATAATAGTGCGCAATTTGTACAAAATATATTTATCCCTAATGATGGGAGCTTAAACGTTTTAAAGTATATTGATACTCAAGTTAAGTACGGGGAACACTACTATTATCAGGTATATGCACATACATTTGTAATCGGCACCTCATATACAAATTATAATAATTACGAGGGAGAAGGCTCGATAGAAACTGGACAAGTGAGATACAAGTATAGCCCCTCGTTACAATTATTACGTTTTCCATATTTTAATACACTGACGACGAGCGCAAAAAACACAATCCAAGTAAATGATGATACGCTAGAAGTTTCATATCGATATACAGATCTAAAGAAAACGATAATAAAGGACAAGCCACCAGTCTTTCCGGATATAAACATCTTACCGTTTAAGGGTGAGAATAAGCAGATATTGATTAATTTTAATTTTATGGGTGGAGAATATAATTTAGACCCAATCGTTTTATCTCCTGATGAGGAAGAGGAGATGAAGTATATAAGAGAGTCTCAAAACAAAACAGGTGGCCCGATAACCTATAAAACAGATGAGTTTAGTGGCTTTTTCGAAGCCTATAGAGTTGAAAAATGACCAACTTCATACGAAGACTTTAAACCAATTGAGAAGACAAGACGACCAAGAACGCCATTGAACTCCAATAAAGAAACAGGGTTCATAGACACTCTTTTACCAAACAGAGACTATTTTTATATGTTTAGGGTGAAAGATGTACACGGAAATGTATCAAATCCAACCCCAGTTTTCCAAGTTAGGATAGTCGATACTCCGGACTCGGCGCCATATATGGTTCTTGACATGCTTTATATAGGCGATAAATTCTCAGAAGCAAGATCGGAAACCACCCAGCTTATGAAATATATTAAAATCAAGCCGTCTTTCGCACAATCGTTTATTGATCAGAATCATTTATTATCTAATTTTTCTTCAGCTGAAGAGATCAATGGTTCGAATCTTAGCTTTGGATTCAAGGGTAAAAAAGAAGATGTTTTTGGGAAGAAGTTCAAGTTGCGCCTCACTTCAAACAAAACGGGCAAAAAAATGGACATCAACATCAATGTAAAAAGACCAGACATTATAGAAAAAACGGACAAAACTTCCTAAATACAACTATTTAATAAAGTAAAGGAGTATTATTATGGCATTTTTAGATAATAGTGGCGACATCATTCTAGACGCAGTTTTAACTGACACTGGAAGAATGAGGCTCGCGAGAGGAGATGGATCGTTCAAGATCGTTAAATATTCTTTCGGAGACGACGAAATTGACTACACCACGTTTAATTCGAGCCATGCTAGTGGGTCTGCATATTATGATCTAGAGATTCTACAAACTCCCGTCCTAGAAGCCTTTACAAACAACACAGCGACTATGAAATCGAAACTAATAACTGTTTCGAACAACAATCTTCTTTACTTGCCGATACTTAAGTTGAATGAGACTGCGAATACCGTGTATGAGCCAAACTCTGATACAGGAATTGCGTCGGGCTCTTTTGCAGTTTTGGTTGATCAAGACACGCTGGACTCTCTTGGAAGTGGGAAAACTGATGATGTGGGGCAATATTTAAACGGTCTCAACCCACAGGGCGGCAACACAACAGTAAGAGTAGATCAGGGCTTAGACACTACAGAGATTCCTGCTAGTTATGCGATTGATCCCGAGCTTAGGGAGTCGCAGTATATCGTAGAGATGGATAATAGGTTTGGTTCTCTTACAACTCCTGACGGATCTACAAATGCTACGCCGGCTTTCATTGACGATGATAACATTGCTAGTTATTATATCTCAGGCGCACCCTACATTGGTCAA
>Ga0080013_1004680_pt1 | contig 10644 bp, 16 predicted proteins | sample ETNvirenome_6_85_FD_69236 | JGI IMG/M metagenome (GOLD analysis project Ga0080013, IMG submission 69236) | Marine viral communities from the Pacific Ocean - ETNP_6_85 (SPADES assembly) (version 2) | ecosystem: Environmental > Aquatic > Marine > Oceanic | place: Pacific Ocean | collected 2013-06-19
TTAGATATATTGATTCTAATAGCCTTTTTTTTCTCTCTTCTTCTGTCATATTTTCTGCCATATTAGTCCTTTCTAAAAACGTCAGTTACAGTCTTACTCATGGAACACCAATTTAACCCAGACCATAAACATAGCACATTAACCGTAACTGACTAAATATCACCAACCCAATTTGCCTATGTTTTGTAGAACACCCACACTTGATCAGATATTATCAAGCACTGAAGGTGTATTAGCTTTGAACGCTGCTGATTGTTGAGCAGCACCAAACGTATTGTTTAAAAAGTTAGGTGCTTGCTGTGTGGCAGTTGATTGCATATTTGGCTGACTAAACTGCTGCGCACCAAACTGTGTTGATGGACGACCAAGTGCGACTTGCAACGGATCGAAACCACTACGAGACGCAGGAAGGAATGAAGTAGCTTGTCCTAGCGCACGGCCTAGTGCATCACGCCTGTTCTGTACGCCTTGGCCAAATGTCATAGCATTAGCAACAACATCTGACATAGCACGTGGGCCAGAGATAGCACCAGTTCTAACACCTTGTTGTGCTAGGCCGCGAGCTATCTCTTCCCGCTCACCACCGCTCAACGCACCAGTAAATGTGCCAAAAGGATTCTGCTCAGTTACCGTCCCCTGTGCTGCAAAACTCCTAAGCAAATCACCCAGCATACTACTGGTCTGTGCGCGACGTCCGTAGAACTCTGGATCAACTTGACGAGCTTTTGCAAACGTCTCATCTATCATCGCCCCTCCCGGCCCACGCATAACATCTACGCCGGTAGCAGCATCAGACATCCTATCGTAGTAACTCTCATCCCGGCCTATTTGGCCGTACATGGGCATATACTTGTCAGCCAATTGAAACTGTTGTGCTGCCGCTGCTGGGCCAAACTGGTCGCGCAACGCTTGTTCTGCTAGGGCTTGCTTAGGTGCTTCGCGACGAAGCATTGCAAAATACTCTGGCAACATCTTTGTTGTTGCGTCCACAGTCTCCCCGGCCATCTCACCAGCAGACGGCTGTGGGCTTTGCGCTAAACGTGTTGCACCATACGTTAGCCCCAAAGGCAACAGAACATCTTTAAATAAACCACCTAGTTGGTTAATCATAATCTTATCTCCTTAGCTACTAGCCATTATACCGGCTTGTTCCAGCCGATAAGTTAAATAATTTATTTTCTCTGCTAACGTAATGAAGGCTGTTTTAACATCAGCATCACTAGTAAAATCTAATGTACCCATTGTAAGTTGATCTGCGGCAGACGCACCTGAGTCAACAGATGTGCCGTCAATAGCCGTCATATCCGCCACGTGTGTACATTGCTTAACAACGCCTTCCGTTGATGTCGATGCATCAAATACGGTCATTGATGTACGCCACGCATTCGCCGCAGTTTTATCTGCGAACAGTTGTGTAGCATGAGTGAACTCTGAACTATTTACATTAGCTGCCATAAGCCTGTGTCATTAAAGAATTTTTAGATGTAATGTCTTGTGTTTCCACGTTTATAATTGAAAGTGTTGCAGCGTTATCCCACTTAAGCGTATAAGAAATCTTCCAACCAGTACGTCCCGACTGAAAATTAAACATCAACGAGTATAGTTTATTCTCCCCATTCCATATTGCGGGATAATTTACTGTGTAATCCATACCAGCAAATGTAGGTGCTGGTAGGGTTTTAGCTGCTACTGATTGCGCTAAAACACCATTACTTATTGGAGTACAATAAGCTGTTCCACCACCATCATATTTAATGTATGCAGGGCTGTTCCAATGAACAAATGATTTTGTTGTTAACTTACCAACAAGTGATGTAGCACCAACAGCAGCAGCAGATGTTAATTCAAACGTACCATCTAGGCTATCATCTAAATCGTTTGGAATACTATAACCTGACACAGCACTATAACCATAAAAACGTATAACAGTTCCAATAGCTAACGTATATGGTATTGCTTTAACTGTTATAGTTATAGGCGACGTTGACGTTGTTGGTGGTGTTTGGAATACTGGAACCGTACCAGTACCCATACCGTCATGAAACAAATTACCCACTGACGTACTCCACGGAATTTGTAATGCAACAGATTCAATCGGTTTATTGTCCGTAAACAACGCTTTTAAAAACAATGGCTTCTGATCCACACGCGAATCACCTGTGCTAAATGCCCTCGTCTGCATGTGAGCTACAGAGTATTTTATACCACTCCACATCTTAACAAGCTCACCGTGCATTGTGACTGCATAAAGCTCATGCGTATCTGCGGAATCAATCTTTGTGAATTGCACTATAGGCGCACACGTCGTATCATCATCTTTAGTAAAGTTATCAAAACTAACAAATTTCTGTAACGTAATATCATAAACAAGTACACCATGCCCAAACACTGTTGTAACAGCAAAGAATGCATAATTATCAAACGTAATTGCTGCACTAATTTTAGTGTCTTGTGTAACATCCCCAAGTAGTTTAGCGACTTTCAGCGAAAATGCGGAGTTACGTCCTTCGTTACGCAACTGTTGTACTGCGTTAAATGAACGTAGCCCTTCAGTGTCTATGAAAGCAAAATCACCTAACACATCAACAAACGAATATTGATTAACAACTGATGCACCAAACAAATACTTTTTTGTAAACATCGGCTCACCAAACAATGTTCGTGTATAATCTGGTGTAACAGCATAAGAAGCTGTGCGTGTGCTGACGAAAAAACTTTCTGTATTAAGTGGTGCAATACACGTGATAGGTTCATAGCTTATAGAATAACCAACAACTGATGCACCGTGATCGTCTTCTACCGAAGAAATTTTATTGCCGTCAGTATTTATTGCCACGACAAAATCAAGTGGACGACCGCTTACGCTATGGTATATCGCCTTACCGTCAGGGCTGATGATATACAGTTTACCGTTGAAGTACATCATCTGCTTACCTATAGGCACGTATTCACGTTGCACAGCCTCTTCCTTTGTGATAGGATCAGTTAGCGTAGTACCATGCTGTGTTAGTGTATATGCTTTACGAACAGTAATTGTAGCAGATACTTCCGTAGAAGAAAAGTTAATAAGGTTAGGCTGGTTTACACCATCTTGCACAACGACAGCCGCTACAGTTTTTGATAACTTTGTTGCACTTGTGTCTAATGTTATTTGCTCAGACGTTCCAGCGGCTTTATACGCAAAACTGCAAGTGCCGGGAGGTACAGCTTGTACGTATATAAAGTCTGCAGTTGCGCTCATACGCAACGTAGGTTCTGTGCTAGCATTCCACAATGTAACCCACACATTAGAAAGCCGATGCTTGTATTTCGCATCACCATTCTGGAATAATATTATAAAATCACCAACTGTATAAATACCTTGAAACCGCTGATTAGCAGTAAAACCAGTGTTAATAACAAGCGGCCTTTTGATAGGCGTTAGCTCACCGAAACGATTACGCACATTCATAGCAAAAGAATATTCATCGTCACTAAGACGAGAATCATCAACTGCCATATTCATTCCACCTAGGAACGATGTCTGTGAGTAGTTAGCCATGCAAGTTTATCGTGATTATGACGTTTAAAAACAACTTTTTGCTCTTGACCACGCTCCAAATCAGCTTGCCTTCGTGCAAGCGATCGCGTGGCTTTACGGTCATGCAAGATTGCTTCTTCTAACTTACCTTGCTCTTCAAGAAACAGCTCCATACACTTGCTAACGAGAATGTTGTCATACCCCGGCGCAGGAAATTCATCTGTATCATTCTGCAATCTTGGTAAAGCTTTTTTGTATAGAATCTGTAGCGTATGTGCATCATCCTGAGCGGCAGATGATGAAAAAGGAAACTCACTTACGTCTACAATAAGATAGCGAGATTCCATACTGTTTGACAGTATTTCTGCATACACTGTACTATCCGTATAGTCAATCAATTGTACTGCACCTACTGTATTTGTAGGCTTATTTGTTCGTGTGAAGCTGACAATATCTGTAACAACTACAGCATTGCTAGGAGCAAGTGTAACGTTTGTTGACGAGGCAGCACTTGCTACAGCAGGGCCAGCTACACTTACAAGAAGAGCTTCACTGTGCGGAGTCTTAACAACAACTTCATAATCATCGTCTGTCGTTGTAATACCATAAGCACGAACAATAAGTTTATCTGTGCTGTTAGCTGCTTCTGTAATAGACGTAGGCAACGATACCTTCAACGGACTGTAGCCTTTTACACGAAACTTAGAGTGTTTTGTTTCCCAATTATTTTCGCGATAACGTGCTGTTAGCGGCTCTGCATCCCACATTGCATTACCGCCAGACTTCTCACATATACCACGCACAGCATAAACATCTGCTGGCATAGCAACAGTTTTATCACCTTGCACATAAAACTCAGCTTCTTCTAAAGAACCCGGCATATCAGACTGCTCGTAAAGTTCTTGTGCTGCTTCGTTCAGATAGTTAAGCAACAAAGCACGTTGGTTGGTATCACTAGGAAGCATACCAACTTTCTTGCCAAAGCGATCTAAGATATATTCTACACTCATCTCTTAACCAATGCTGTAACAGCAGCTTTATCGCGCTTTACGAGCGCAGTTTTTGCCTTCGTAGGCGTTACTTTAACTATTGCAGACGTTGCCATCACTTTCTCTCCAACTCATACTCCAAACGATTCACTGTCTTTAGTGCTTCCTTCACGAATGCGGGGGACGCTAATGCGGCCTTTCTGAATCCTGGATGTTGTATCAGTCTTTCGCTGTTGTTCAACTTCGTCGCTACGCACCCGCTCGTTAGGACTAGCAAGAGCATCAGCGATAGCGTCATCAACCAGCGCATCTTTTGCCGTGCGCCGCTTTGATGCGCTAAGCTCCCGCCCTTCGCCGAAGAACTTGTCCAGAATCTTCTTGAGGGCGGGTATAGCTTTAGCGATTGCATAGAGGAGTTTTATCACTTTTTCTTTTTCCGTAACACACGCCGCACAGCAAGATTGCCAACAGCTACATATTCCCAGTTAGGGTCGTTAGTTTTTGTAACACTCATTTTGGATAACGCCGTTGGGTTTTCTTTTTAGGAGTTTTTGTAAAAGCAGACTTAGGTTTACCGTAACCTGCAGCCTTCTTAAGTATGTTACTTAAGAATTTAGACGGCCCACTCTTTCTTTTGGCTGGTTTCTTTTTAGGCGTTCCTTTAGCTTTACCAAGGCCGCTTGTACGAGATGCCGCAGATGCAGCACGTGTCTTACCAATACCAGCAGATGTACCACCTGTTTTACCAGAAGCTAAGTCTTTAGCTTTCTTTGCTTTGTACATCTGCTGCGCTTTTAAGGCAGCAGCACCTAGGCCAGCACCTATACCAGCTTTAACTAAACCACCGCCAGAACCAAGCTCCATAGCACGTGCCATATCATTCTGCTCTTTCTTACCTAACTTTGGTATTTTGAACTCAGAACCATACCTCATACCAGCACTTTTTTTCCGAAGCGTCTTCTGCTCTGCTAACAACTTCTTCTTAGCAGCAGCACGTTGAGCAGGAGTACGAGTTGGTTGTTTAGGCGTTCTCTTAGTAGGATCAACCTGACCGGCACGTGCTGAAAGGTTTGTACCGCCTTTCATCTTACGTAAAGGCGGCTTAACTGCACGTATAGGTCGAAGCGTTGTTCCTTTCGGCGTGTTCATTTCTGTACGCGTACGCGCTGCCTTGCTAACAGGCTTCTTCGCTTTTGCGGCACGCCTTGCTTGAGCGCGCGCTCGGCTTTTCTTCGCTAAGTCAAGCAGCTTACTACGTTGACCTTTTTTTCTGTATGCCATAACTTAACCTTCCACCTTCTTCTCAACTTTACTCACGCCATGACGCACAAAGATTGCAAGTACCGCAGTGATACCAACATTCAGCGCCGCGCCAAGTTCTAGTTCACCAGTGAAATAACCACTAAGTGCGCTTATCACACCGACAACTCCTGCCCATAATGTTTTACTTTTTAACATAACAAATTACTTACGCTTCTTTTTAGACTTCTGCTGTTTTTTCTTCTGCCGCCGTGCAGCAACTTTAGCTTGCCTTACACCTTCTTCAGTATACGGATAATGCTTTCCTCCCACTTTCGGCATCTTACTTACGCTTTCCTTCTAATAGTTGTTTAAGTTTTATTCCAATATAAAGTAACGACAACAAACTTATACCAAGCTTTAAAAAACTATCCATAGCAACAAGCCAACTTCCTAGACCCGTTACACTTGCGATTGTAACTTTAAGATCATCAAAATTCATTCAGCTTGCTTACCCTCATACTCTATGTCAAAGAAAGGTGTATCAATCTCTAACTTTCCCGGCAAGGACTTACACCCCACACTAAACAAAACTATCACAATAACAATTAAAAACTTTTTCATTTTTCTATAATCTCTACTTGCACAGGATTTGCTTCGCTCCCTTTCGGCAGATAAGGCAAACCACCATTTTCGGGTAGCTTCTTCTCAATCGTCAGTTGTTTCAGTTGGCAGTTTGGCACAATCATCTTCGTCTCCCTATCCGTCATAAAGAAGGTGGTGCTGGTGAGTCCGAGTCGGATAACCCGCGCTTGCCTTCCGCTGATGTAAAGTATTTCATCGTTATCAAAATCACTCCCCCAATAAACGACCAACCCCTGTGCGAAATTGAACAGAATATCCTTGCCCATCAACGCCGCAAATGCTGCGAGCAGCAACCAGCCATAATGACCAACTGCTTGCTCGGCTAGTCTCTCCAAATGCGCTACATCGATGGTGTTTGTCATTCACATTGACAATCTACATTAATTCAAATCCGCATCAACCGCATCCCAAGCACCTTTCCAAGCCGCAAAGTCTGGATTGGTAATCGTCTCGCCTTTCACAACCGTCACAACCTCACGAGTCTCGCCCGTGTCGTTGCCCTCTTCATCTAGTATTGGCTCGGTGGTGGTTTCAGTTTTGGGCAGCGTCTCGGTCTGCACTCCCAAGCTGCGAACCAAAGCAAATTGATTCGTCGCCTCAGTCGCTCCCTCGATAGTCGCTTGTGCCGCATCGTATTCAGCCCACGCCTTGAACGGTCGCTCGGTTTCGTTGCCGTCAATGTCCGTTTCGGTAACGGTCTTTGGCGTTTCCTCGGCTGGTTCTGGCACTCGCTTCGCAGCTTCCAACCCATCCACGGCGGCAAGTGCCACGCGAATCTTTGCGTTGCTTGCGGTGGTAGCGTCGAGCGTTGCTTGTTCCGTGTCAGCGGTTGCGTGTGCGTCTTGAGCGCAGATTGCTTGACCGCTATCCGAGACAGACCAGACGCGCAGAAAAGCACCGCCTTTGTAAGTATCTTCGATGTCGGTGCTTCGTATCATCACTCGCCTTCCGCTGCCGGTGCTGCCGCTGCTTGCGCCGCTGCGTATGCCGCCACAACTTCCGTTGTCCAGACTGCCGCCGCGACTGCTTGAACTTTCGCATCCTCGCCCGAAACGTCATCGCCGGGGGTGAGAACTTTGCGGTGATTGGAGCGACTCAGTTCTTTGCCGTTTTCCTCAATGACCGAGTCCATCTGCACGCCAAGCGTGTTATTTTCGTTCACCGAAAGTGAACCCAATATCGTCTTCTTTTCTAATCCCATAATGTTAAATCTTAAAATGCGTCATTTGTTTGGTAACACCCGCTCACCATTATTTTTTGGCCGGAACCGTCAACATACGTTGCGGCAGACGTTGCTCCATCATCCATAAAATACATCGTCGTTCCGTTGCGCCCAATGTAGCCGCCACGCGAGTTGCCATCGACTGCGTTGCCATATTGGTATGTAAATGCCGTGTAGTTTGAATCGCTGGAGTTGGCGCAAGTATACGGCAAACCGAGAAGCGTTGCACCCGCGCTGGACGAGGCGAATGTCGCCCCGTTGTTGTAGTAACTAAACCACACAAGACCGCCGATACGGACATAAATGCCGGTTGAATTTGTCACCGCACTTGCTGTTGTGCCGCCGTAGGTTACGGTAAATGTGCCTTCTTTGTACCCATCCAAAGTTGTCGCCGTTGCGCTGGCTACGTTGCCCAAGTTAATCCCGTTCGCGAATGTCGCGAGGCCCGCGCTGTCGATGGTGAGTTTCGGTGTTCCTAGTCCGCTCGATTTCGCAATCTTAAATGAATCGCTATCGTCTTGGTCAACGCCGACAGACCAATCAACACCATCGGAGTCAAATTTGATGTGCGGGTCTGCCGTTCCGCTGCCGCCGCCAGCGTCGATTATCAATCGCGGGTTTGCGTTCGCGCCCGTGCTTCTGACGGTCAGCGTTGCCGCCGTCGCATCTTCTGCTGTTATTTTCCCCGCCGTTAATTCTGATGCCATATTAAATTACCTTTCGTATGTTTTCTCTGAAATCCGCTGCACCTCGACGGATGCTTTCCAGACCATTCTGGTTGCGCCTCGCCCCGTTACCTTCACCATAGCGTAGTTGTCGCTTGCCGCGACACTTGCTGGAACATCGGAACCGCCAGTCGTTGTGACTAACTCAACATCCAAAGAATCGAGCGACTCATTTACAAGTTTTCGAGTTGAGCTTCTGGCTAGAACATTTGCCCCTATGCTGCGGTGAAACACTACATCTTCCTCAATCGAGGTGTAGAGGAGTCCCATTTCGTTGTATTTCTGGCCAGACGTTTTGGCGCGAACCGTGTATTGTTCATTCTCCGCAATCGGAATGAACCCAACAACAGTCGGAGTCGCATCCGTTGTCACTCCCTCAAAATGAAACTTCCCATCGTCGGGAATCTTCGACTCGCCCTCTTGAAGCTCGGCGCGTACATCGAGTGCGGGGAGGTCAACCAGAACGCCAGCATCGGAGCCGGTGCGAACGCGAGCCGCAACACCTCCCGCAGCAGCGTTGTAGGTTTGCGAGCCATAACTCCACCCGTGAGATTGTCCGTCGAACGTGTCCACCAATTCCAACCCTCGGAAAATTGATTCGCCGGTTGCCGTGGCGGTGAGTGACGAAACGTGAAGTAAGTCCGTTGTTTTGTCGTAATCCAAATCCGCGACTGCGCTTGAGTCTCCCTGCAAAAGACACTTCGCATCCTCCGCGAAAAGCGGTTTCTCTGCCTCGTAAATCTCTTTGATTTGTTGCGGCGTGGGCGCGGTTGCGCTGATGCGTAGGAGGGAGAGGGATGCGCCGTCAGCAGCTTGGGATGTTGTGTCCAATCGCGCACCAACAGTAAGTGCTGAACCGCCGCTAGGGGTAAAGCTGTCTGTATTTGCGGCTGAATCTTCCAGCACACCATTGCAATACATATTCAGAACGCTGCTTCGCTTGACCAAACAAAACTGTTTCCACTCGGTATTGACATTTGATGTGGTTTCCACTCCGAGAACCCAAGTCGCTGATGCGTTGTAACGGTAAAACTGCATCACGTTGCCCGACTTAACCAAAGTCCAATCACCTTCCTCTCTAGTTGCGTCAGCGCGGCAAACGTAATCCTCAATGTCCGATGTGTCCGTTGTCTTGCACCAAAACATTATGCTAAAATCGCCCGTGCCAAAGTCGAAGTCGCTTGAGGATGCTTGGCTCAAATAGTCGGTGGCTGAAAAGCCGTAATATCTCTGCAACTCACCCGTTCCACCATCGGCTGAATCTTCATCAATCGTTCCAGTTGTGGAAAGGTCGTTGCCCTTAACGCACTTGTCATCGGTTGCGTTGTTCGCCAACCCCGCGAAACGAATATCACCAACCATATAGCCGGTGTTGTAGTTGCTGGTGATGTAGGCGACTGCACTTTCGGAGGCATTGCCTTTGTTCTCTTTGTAAAGCAACAATCCAAGGTTAGCGTCGGCATCGTAGCCAATCGCGCCATCGGCCACCGCCGTTACGTCATCCCCTCTTGCCGCAATATCAACATCTGTGCCGCCGCCGGTTCCAATATAAGTAACATCGCCTTGTGCGCGGTAAGCTGTATGCGCCACATCGGCAAAAATAACCGGCCCGATATAAACTATTTCTGACTCTCGGCCCAATATCATACGGTTGTCGGACTGAAATCCGACTTTGCCAAACTCACAGCCGGACACATCGTAAACGCTACCATTTGGGTGAATCACGCTTGCGCCGGAAGCTGTTCCACAAAGCACGGTCGGTATAGGCAACCCAAGTGCGCCTAGCTCGGAACCCTCAAGCACGGTCATTGCAACATCGTTGATGGTGGACGCTACTATGGCTTTAACAGAAGCATCTGCATAAACGCCATTGCCAGCATTTCTTTCTGAAATGTTGCCTTTATATCTAGTCGCCTCGGAAGCCGTGGGGTCGTGATTGACTCCAGACTCAAGCGCAAAATTGATAACATTCAACCCATAACCGTTGCCGTCGAAGCCGGTGCATAAAACTCCGTTCAACATTGCCAGCGAAGTTATGCTGTTGGTGCTGTATCGCCGAATTATATTGGTTTCTGCTGGTGCAAACTGCATCCACAACGGCATCGCGGGGTCGTCAAGGTCGTAAATTGTGACTGTTTGGGGAGACGCATTATCCGCAACAATCAAAGCCATCGCGGGGAACTCGCTACGCGCCGAACGGGTTGCGCTTGCCGCCTCGTCGAACCAACTCAACCCCTTGCACTTCTTACGCCACGCGCCAGCGTCTGAGTCGGTATTTTTGGTGTCGTATAAAAATACTGCACC
>Ga0080013_1006284_pt1 | contig 10644 bp, 14 predicted proteins | sample ETNvirenome_6_85_FD_69236 | JGI IMG/M metagenome (GOLD analysis project Ga0080013, IMG submission 69236) | Marine viral communities from the Pacific Ocean - ETNP_6_85 (SPADES assembly) (version 2) | ecosystem: Environmental > Aquatic > Marine > Oceanic | place: Pacific Ocean | collected 2013-06-19
AGTGCCTGGTGATTAGTAACCATTTTTTCTATACATGAATATTAAAAGATTTCACATTCAGCTAAACATGATAGAGCTTGGAATAATTCCAGCTGTTACAAGGTCAGACTTTTACACTATGTCTCATAGTCTGTGTGAAGATGATCGCAGAAAACTTAATAGAAAGTTTAGAAAAGTCTGGAGAAAAATTGCTAAAACTGATCCAACGATGGCAAAATTCCTCGGTTTTGGTATAAGAGATCCAGAACCCAAGTATATTAAGAGAAGATTAGCAATTGTTGTGAGTAGAATTTCAGGCCTTATTGACTCTATTTCAGAAGATCAACTCCCAGTTCCGATTCAGCCCTGGTAAGAAATGTTCTTATTGCAGTTACGCCGACACCCATAGCTATATTTTGCATGTAGTGTGTTGCCATCTGGGTCATGCCTACTATCTCCCCTCTATCATTTAATATTAGGCTTCCTGAGCTTCCTGGCGCAGCTGGAAGTGTGAAATAGCAAGTAAATCCATCACATCCTGAGAATTGCCCATTGAAGTGAGGTGCAGCACTATTTCCACCAATTCCCAATGGAGAGGCTATAGAGTGAACCTGGTCTCCGATACCTGGCATACTATCTGCAACTGATATTTCTCTTGAAATTGGCATATTTGTCTCTATTAGACAGAGATCCTTTCTAGAATCCTGTGCGACAATTTCTGCATCCCATTGGTTTCCCTGAAAGTCGTATATTGTTAGTATTGACCCAAGGTTTAGTGAGTTGTGTGTTATAGAAAGCTCTTCAAAGTTTTCACAAAAGTGATCTGCTGTCAAAACATATGTTTTATCACCATTAGATGCTATTGCCATCCCCGATGCTTGCCCTTCATAAACATCTGGATAGTCAGACTCATTCATACCTGTGTCCGAAAACTCAATGTCTGACATTGATATAAGATATATCTTAACAAAATTGTCTTCTGGGTATCTTGCTTCTTCTACATAGTTTACAGCACTTGGAATGAGTGGAATGGCAACTATGGGAATTAAGCAGACGATTATTATTATTACTTTAAATAAGTTTGAAATAATAGAAAGAGAAATTCTTTTGATTCTTCCTAGCCATTTCTTTAACTTATCCATTATGCCAACTTGGTTTGAAGCCCCTATATTTTACTTATAGAATCTAGAGAAACCAGGCACGATAAATTTAAAAATGATAATTTTTATTTTTATATTAAGAGATATTTAATTAAGAAATTTTATAAAAATTAATAAATGAAATCCAATAAAAAAGAAATAAATCAGCTCAAGAGTATCATAAAAGAGGTTTTAATGTTGGAAAAGTCTTTTTCAGGTGCAGCTGGCATAGCAGTTGTAAAAAAATTTGACAATTGCTGGAAAATACTAGGGCTAAGATCATCTAAGCCAAAGCACAATGGTTTATTTGATCTCACAAAGGGAATGATAGATAAGGGTGAGTCTTCTTTTGAAGCTGCCGTTAGGGAAACTTATGAAGAGTCAGGAATTAGACCAAAAGATCTAAGGTTTGAGTGGGGAGAGGTGTCAAAGCCTTGTAATGATGTTATAATGTACATTGCATCAACAGAAGCGGAACCTAATATTAGGCCAAATCCAAAGACTGGAAATCTTGAGCACACAGAAGCAAGGTGGATGGATATTGATGAATTTCAAAATCAATGTATTGGCTATCTCAAGCCCGTAGGTGACTGGGTAAGAGATATTGTAAATAAAAGTTGAATCTATATTTTAAATTTTAAGATGTGATTAATAATTGTTACCATCTAAATATCTGAAATACTTATCATAGATGTCTACATTCAAAGAACATAAAACTTCTGCTGATAGATCAGCTGCCGACAGAAGCCGCCATAAGAAAAAAATTGAAAAGGCAATGAGGGACGGTATTTATAATATTGTCTCTGATGAATCCATCATCGGAAAGGATGGAAAGAAGAAGATTAAAATTCCTGTAAAGGGAATAAAAGAATATAGATTTGTCTATGGGACAAATGAAAAAAATAAAAAGGTCGGATCTGCCCCTGGAAAAGATGTCAGAAGAGGTCAAAAGATCTCTCAGGGAAAAGATAAGCAACAGGCTGGCGGTGAAAGAGCTGGAGATAAAGAGGGAGAGGAGCTCTATGAGGTTGAAATTACCCTAGAGGAGCTTTCTCACTATTTGTTTGATAGCTTAAACCTTCCAGAGCTGGAAAAGAAAAAGTTTAAAAATATAGTTGGTGAAAAATTCAAGAGATCTGGCTATAGAAAGATGGGTATCAGGCCTAGACTTTCAAAGAAAGAAACACTTAAAAATAAAATTAGAAGAAGAAAAGCGTCAGAAAGAGCTGGAACTTTTGATCCTGAGAATGATGAAAGATTTCCTTTTCATAAAGATGACTTAAAGTATAAGCACATTAAGGAATTTCCAAAAGAAAATAGTAATGCTGTTATATTTTTTATGATGGACACCTCTGGCTCAATGAGCAAAGATAAGAAATTCATGGCCAGATCATTTTTCTTCTTACTTTATCACTTTCTAAGATACAAATATAACAATGTTGAACTAGTGTTTATTTCTCATGACATCAAGGCTAGGGAGGTAAATGAAGATGATTTTTTTGGAAAAGTTAGCAGCGGTGGAACATTTGCCTCATCAGCTCTGGAAAGATGCTTAGAGATTATTCAAAAGAGATATCATCCAAGCTCTTGGAATATTTACTCATTTCACTGTTCAGATGGTGATAATTGGAATGATGATAACGATAAAGCGCTAGATCTCTCTAAAAGATTAAAAGATCTATCTCAGCTTTACTGCTACACAGAAGTTACACCAGAAGCAGAGAATCTTGCCTGGGATAGCTCACCAACCACACTATATAGCCTCTATACACCAATTGTTGGTGGTTCATTTAAGATAGTGAAAATTAGCTCACCAGATGATATTTGGCCATCCTTTACAAAGCTTTTTGGGGGACAAAATGTCTAATTGGAACTTTTCTGATCTTGAAACATGGGACGATAGGATTTGTAAAATAGCAGAAAGCTATAACCTAGACTGGTTTCCAATAATATATGAAGTTGTCGATTACTTTGAAATGATGGGTCACATGGCGTATCACGGAATGCCCTCACACTATAGACATTGGTCATATGGAAAGTCATTTGAAAGAACACATCAAATGTATAACCTTGGAATGGAAGGTCTTCCGTATGAGCTTATTATAAATTCAAATCCATCAATAGCATATTTGATGAGAGAAAATCCACTATATTTGCAAATTTTAATAATGGCACACTGTGTAGGTCACAGTGATTTCTTTAAGAATAATAGAATTTTTTCTAGTACATACCCAAATTCTACAATTATGAAATTTAAAACTGCAAGAGACAGGGTTAAAAAATATATTGAGGATCCCAATATAGGTGTAGAAAAAGTAGAGGAAATTCTAGATGCTGCACACTCTGTTAGATTTCAAACAATTAGAAGCGGAAAGGAAAGAATCCCTCATAAGAAAATAAAGAGTGAGCTAATTGATAAAATAAATAAAAGCAGCGGAGGAGATGTAGAGAATTCAGATAGGTTAAACAAGGTTCCTATTCATCCTGATCAAGATCTTTTAGGATTTATAGTTGAGCACGGTCATCACCTAGAAGAGTGGGAAAGAGATTTAATTGACATAGTTCGTGAAGAATCTCATTACTTTATCCCCCAGATAAAGACAAAAATTATGAATGAAGGATGGGCTAGTTTTTGGCACTATAAGATTATGCATGAACTAGACCTACCAAGCAGCTTGCATGTTCCATTTTTAAAATCTCATAATCAAGTAATTAGACCGCATATAGGTGCAATTAATCCCTATCATTTAGGCTTCTATCTTTTCAAAAAGATTGAGGAGACTGAGGGTTTGGAAGAATGCTTTTTTAATAGAGAGATTCATGATGATGAATCTGCGCTAAGGTGTCTTCTTGAGAGAAAGGATTGTGAAAATCTTAATTTATTTAGCTACTCTCACAAGAAGAAGGGAATTACAATCGATGAAGTTTCAGATGAAGACGGATGGAAGATTGTTAGAAATGACCTTCTTTCAAGTGTAGGGACAAATTCAATTCCAAGAATTTTAGTCAAAGATGTCAATGATGGTGAGCTAATATTAGAACATGATCATGATGGAAGAGACTTAGAGTTAAACTATTCTGAAGCTGTGGTTAATCACATACTAAGACTCTGGAAGGGTGGTGTGAGATTCTTTACCATAATAGAGGATGAAGTTTGGGAGATTTGATATTTATTATCGGATCGGTTGCAGTACAATTTTTTTATGGGGAAAACCATGTCTAAAAAAGACTTTCTAACAATTATAACAGACCAAAGAAAGAAAAAGAAAAAAAAGAAGTTCTCTGGTACATTTTTACAGTATCTTGAGCTAATAAAAGATAATCCATCTATTTCTCAATCTTCGCATAAAAGACTAAGATCTGCAATAGAAGCAGACGGTGTTGAAAAGATGGATGAGTCAGACCCTAGATGTAGAAAGATTTTTGATGGAAATCAAGTCAGGGTGTACAACTATTTTAAAGAAGAGTTCTTTGGAATGGAGTCTGTAATTTCTAAGGTTATGAGATTTTTAAACTCTGCAGCATCAAAGGGAGAAGAAAGTAGGCAAGTTTTACTTCTTATGGGACCCGTCGGTGCTGGAAAGTCTGCGCTAACAGAGCACATTAAGAGGTCGCTGGAGGGTGAAACATTCTTCCATTTAGAGGGTGACCCACAAAGAGGAGAACCTCTTCAGCTCATACCAAGATCGCTGAGATCTGAATTTGAGAAAATTCTAGATGTTTCAATTGAAGGTGATCTATCTCCAATTGCTAGAAGAGCGCTTCTAGAAAAGTACGAAGGAAAATATGAGAACTTTCCTGTTGTAGAAACTTCATTTTCTCAAAGAGCGAGAAGGGGAATAGCATCTGTACCTCCAATGGATGCAAATAGTCAGGATGTATCTGTTCTAATTGGATCAGAAGATATTTCAAAATTAGATCTCTACCCAGAAGATGATCCAAGAGTTCTTTCCCTAAATGGCGCATTCAATGTGGGTAATAGAGGCATTGTTGAGCTAATTGAGATGTTTAAGAATGAAATTGAATTTCTTCATACTGTAATAACAGCAACACAGGAAAAGAGAATTCCATCTCCGGGCAAGAATGCAATGATTCACTTTGATGGTGTTATTCTCGCACACTGTAATGAATCTGAGTGGAATAAGTTCAAGAGTGAGCACACTAATGAGGCAATTCTTGACAGAATTGTGAAAATAGATGTCCCATACGTTTTAGAACTTGATCAAGAGATCAAGATATATCAGAAGATGATATCTAGATCTGATTTTAGAAATGTCCACATTGCTCCACATACTTTAAAAGTTGCATCAATGTTTTCTGTTATGTCGAGGCTTCAACCTTCTCAAAAGTGTGATATAATAACAAAAATGAAAATATACAATGGTGAGGAGGTTATAGAGAAGGGTCGTGTTAAAAATATTGACATTAGAGATCTTAGGGATGAATGTAGACATGAGGGCATGAAAGGGATATCAACAAGATTTATTATGAAATCTCTAGACAATGCGCTTACAGATTCTGAAAAGGGAATGATTACACCTGTTTCTGTTATGGATGCTCTTATTTCCCAGGTTGATGACCAGATCATAAATGATGACGATAGATCACACTACTTAGAGCTCCTTAAGAAGTCAATAAGAGATGAGTACTTAAAGATCTTAGAGAATGAAATAGCAAAAGCATTCATCACAGCTTATGAAGAGCAGGCACAATCTCTTTTTGACTCCTATCTTGACAATGCAGAGTGCTTTACCACTAGAGCAAAGGTGAAAGATAAGGTCACAAAGGAAGAGAGAGAGCCGGATGAGAGATTTATGAGGTCAATAGAAGAGCAAATTGGAATTACCGGATCTTCAAGAGACGGGTTTAGAAGCGACGTTACAGCATACATGTTTGCAAAAATGAGAAGAAATGAAAAGGTTGACTATTCTTCATATGGCCCTCTAAAAGAGGCAATTGAGTCATATCTGATTTCATCTGTAAAGGACATAGCAAGAATAGTAACTAAGAGCAAATCACGAGATGACGATCAAAAGAAGAAGTACAGTGACATGATTGAAACACTTATGAATGAATATGGGTATAATGAAGATAGTGCAGAGGAAGCTCTAATCTATGCATCTAACAATCTCTGGAGAGATTCTTAGAAATAAACCCACTATAATTTATAAAAATGACAAAGTCAGTATTTTCTTCAAGAGATTCTAGCAGAATCTTTCTAAGTCATGTAAAAGAAGCTCTTGAATCAATTTCTTACGAAGATCAGACCATAATGATCTCTGGAAGAACTATGACTTCAGATCTAATTCAATCATTTCTTTTGAGAAAGAATAGCGAATTTGAAGAAAAAATATTTAAGCCAATCATTTTAAAAGAGTCAATCAGCTCAGAGATATCTTCTCCAGGATCTGGTGAGATGACTCTCATGCTATCATTGCTTATGCTAGAAGATCTCTTACCTAAGATAATTTCAGGAAAATATCACGGAGATATTTCTAGTAATTTTTCAAAAGAATGTGATAATTTAATTAAAAAAATAAAACTATCTTCATCGCTTATGAATAAGAGCATCTTTGACAAGATTATAAATAAAAAATTTAATAATCAAAAAAGTAGAGAGATTATTAAAAGTGCGATTAATCTTGCAGGATCTTCTAGAAAAATAATAGTAGAAAAGACAAACAAGTCAGATTCATATATTCATGTAAATGACGGTTACAATTTTTCTATATTTCCTGATAAAAATTTTATCAAAGGCTCTTGGAAAAGAGATAATGTTAATTGTTTAATAATTGACGGTGTAATTCTAGAAGTGTCTGAAATTCACCATCTATTGACAAAGGCTTCAGAGACAAATGAGCCATATGTCTTGTTTACAAGGGGTATTTCTCCAGATGTCAAGCATACAATATTTGTTAATAATAATAGAGGTACAATTGATGTAGTTCCTGTAGAGATACCAATTTCAGAAGATACAATAAACATCTTTAGTGACCTTAGTGCTGTTTGCGGATGTGATATTACTTCTTCATACAAGGGTGATCTAATATCTAAGTCAATTAATGAAAAATCTTCAAATGTAGATAGAATTAAAATAGATGACACAGGTGTATCAATATCTAATAACAAATCAGAAAAAAGAGTATTGCTTCAAATTAGAGAAATACTAGACAAGAAAGGCAAAACTCTTGAACCAGCAGGAAGAGATTTACTGGATAAAAGAGTAAAATGTTTATCATCTGGAAAGGTTGAGATAAAGATAGGATATCAAGATCAGCTTGCATCACCCACCATTATAGAAGAAATGGATAAGTTTTTCAGATCTATTCCAAGCATTTTAAAGTTTGGGTCAATAAAGAGAACTGAGATTGACAATATTTGCAATAAGTCTTCAAAAATTGATCTTTGTGTTAATGAGTATCTAAGAAAAAGAAAGATAACGTATGCTTCTTCGCATAACCTTATTTTCTCAATTAAGAAAGCTCATTCACTAGTTACGTCTATTTTATCAACAGGTTGCATTTTACCCTGTAATCAATCATAGTATTTTACTTATTTTTTAGTGTGTGATATTTATAAACACACAGGAGGTGCAATTTGAGCACTAAAGTCAATAGAAGCGTAAAACAGCTTTTGGAATTTACAGGAGAAAATATTACTAGAAATCTTGTAGCTGCATCTAGAAGAAAAATGATAGAAGTTAGTGAAAATGATCTTAGAAAAGTTAGATCAATTGTTGAATCAGCTGTTGAGCAATCACTTATTAACGGCTATACAAATGTACAGCGTGCAATTAATGAGACAATTTCAACTTCAGAAACAGATAAAAAGAAATCTAAGTCTAAAAGAAAGTAAAAAATGAAAGGAACTAGACATTTAATTCAATGTCATTGCATTCTTCCTCAGTATAGGAAGAGTGAAGTTCCTATATTTCATAAATTTATTGTATTCTCTATATGCGATGAATCAGGAGATGTGATTCCAAAGTTATCTGAGTGTAATAATTGTGGAGTGATTCATAATATTATTGATTTTTGTAAATCAGAAATAGTTCACACAATAGAAGATGCAAGGTCTATTATAAAAATAGATGATATTATACCAACAATTCCCACTAATGTTGTTTCAATTTTAAGCTCTCATAAGTGTGATATTTCTGTTTGGGAAAATGTTAAGTTTATATATGATAATGATCTATGGGGAGAAGAAGTTATAATTGCAAAAGATCAATTAGACAATGTATCACAGATAAAAGTTTTAACTGTAAAGTCTGAATCTAGAGTTAAGGTTGACACTCATGTTAGAAATGAAGAGATTTCAGGAGAATATCAAGTAAGATGAAGAAGTACGGAAAATCAAAGAGTGACACTGATATAGAAAAAATGATTCTATGTAGAGACATAGTTAAAGAAATTATTGAATTTGGTGTAACAGAAGAGCAAAAGCTTCAAATAATTCATCTTCTATCTCTTGAATTAGAGAATAGAGATAAAATGTTAGGAATATCTAGTCTTGTTAAGGGTCAAAAACAAGACGTAGAAGATAAAAAGAAAATACTTACAGTAGACTAGGAGAAATAAAATGTCATCAAGTATGTTAAATGAATGGGCAGAGCTAAAGGTTCTTGTTGAGAGTCTTGAGCTAGATGTTCACAAGAACGCAAGCGGAAATAAGTCTGCTGGAGTTAGAGCTAGAAAGGGACTTCGTCTTCTTAAGCAACGTGCAGCGGAGCTTGTTAAGACTTCCCTGGAGTCTAGCAAGTCATAACGGGCCCGAAACGGCTTCGACGGGGTAGTAGAGAAAGAGAGTGCAGGTGGTCACACGAAATAGCGGACCTTAAGCGCGGTTTCAAAACGATAATTGCAAATAACAATAATCACTTCGAAGCAGCCCGCCTAGCGGCCTAATTCGTCGGGGTTTCTTAAGACCTTGATACCCAACTTAAGATAACAGGTAGATTCCTGCGAAAATAAAAAATCATAATGGTTACCCTGGAAACAGGTGGGGCGCAACAGGTTGATAAGCGCAGGGACAATCAACTATCTTTTCTAATTTGTGATAGTAAATTAGACAAACCTGTGGATGACTTGACATTGAAGCTATTGCGGACGCGGGTTCGACTCCCGCCGGGTCCACCATTTAAAATGAAATATTTATCAGCTATTTTTTTATTATCATGTGCAGAGTTTTCTCAACCATTTGAGAGAGAGTCTTTTGAAAACGAGTGGTGGGAGGTACAAGAATACTCTATTTGCTTTAATTTTCATGAATCTGGTGACCTACTCTCTTATCATAATCAAGGTGCTAGAGAGGGTGAGTGGAGAAGATTTGTTGATGAAGGGGAATGGACATTTCATGAACCAAATGAATATTCTGTGCTTGATAAGTCAATATTCATCTATCAGGAAGAAGAATGCTGGAATATAGAAGAATATTTTGAAAATAGAGTAATTACAGCGTGTGAATGCACACTTTTTTAAAAAATACCTGTACATTTATTTTTATGTGTCTAAAATTTTAAAAGGCTAAGGAAATTGCCAGTTTTGGAATTTCTAAAGTCTCAATAGCTTGCTTAAAAAGGAGTAAATAAAATGAATAATGCAATAGCTACATACCGCCCTGGACTTCTTGGTCGCGGGGTTTTTGACGACGTTTTCGATAACTTTTTTACCGATTTCCCTCGTCATCTTAGACAATCCACATCGGGATATCCTGTAACAGATATCTACAATGATGATAATGGAAATACAATTATGGAGTTTGCACTAGCTGGATTTTCTAGAAGTGATCTAAATGTAGACATTCAGCCAGAAAGAAGAAGCATCACTGTTTCAGCAGCCTCTAGTGATAATTCAGATACAGAAACCTCTCGTAGAATTGCTAGAAGAAACTTTCAAAAGACTTATGTGAATTACGACGACAATCTTGATATTTCAAATGCTTCAGCAATTTTTGAGAATGGACTTCTTACAATTACTGTTCCCCAAAGAGTAGAAATTCAACCAATTTCAATTAAAATTAACTAAGTAAAATAAATTTATTTGTTTAAATGGGCCTCTTTTTGAGGTCCATTTTTTTATATTTTTTCACTTTATGTTAAAATTATATCATGTTAGACGGAACCCCAGACCCAGGTCCAGGTATTGAACTAGTGGATAGTAAAACGGCAGCCTCAATAGCAGGATCACTGGCAAAGGGTGTTCTTTACATTTGCCTTACAATATGTATCTGCCTTGGCTTATCAAACTGTAGCTTAGACAGTGAAACTGTTGCTAAATGTGAAACAGCATGTGCTGGAAGCAATGGAATAAGAGAGGTCTCAATTTACTCCTGTAGATGTAATGATCCAGATATGGGAAATAGTTCACTATTTGTTTCACCATAGCTAGATAGCTAGTAATACGTGTAACGTATCCCGCACTGTGGTAAAATAGCACATAGGAGGTAATATGACAGTAAGATTTGGCTATGCGTGTATGAATGTGACTCTTCAAAAGGGGAATCGAGATAGGGTTACTTGCAACAG
>Ga0080013_1006285_pt1 | contig 10640 bp, 14 predicted proteins | sample ETNvirenome_6_85_FD_69236 | JGI IMG/M metagenome (GOLD analysis project Ga0080013, IMG submission 69236) | Marine viral communities from the Pacific Ocean - ETNP_6_85 (SPADES assembly) (version 2) | ecosystem: Environmental > Aquatic > Marine > Oceanic | place: Pacific Ocean | collected 2013-06-19
TTTAAAAATAAAGACCTTTGATGGGGATAAGGTGCGAATTATCTTGTAATTACTCTTACCCTTTGGTGAGTCGAGCTGAAAATCTAACTCAACGTGTGTTTTACCATTTGTAAGATTATTTGGTATGAGATCTTTTTTAAGTTCACGTAATGTCTCCCCGAAAATAGCAAAGTATAGAGCATCAGCTATAGTACTCTTACCAATGGCGTTTCTACGATCAGGTTTATCTTTATTTTTACCCGTAATAACATGAAGACCTTTGGTAAACTCAACAGTTACTGGTTCTTCACCTACAGATAAAAAATTTACTATACTAAGTTTCTTAAAGTTTACTTTTTTCATATAAACCAAGAGTGTATTTTATTATCTCCTTTTTATTTTTAATTTCAAGGAGATTTACAAACTCTTCTATTGCTTGAGGTATATCAATACCGGATAGATCTTCCTTATTATCTGTATCATCAATTAACCTATTAAAGTTTATGTCATAATCAACAGTTAAAACTTCAGGTTTAAGCAATGTCAATTTTTTAAGAAGTATATCCATATCGGCTTGTGATATATTCATATCAACTTTAAGTCTAATAATATTACCAACAAATAGGTTAATGATTTTTTTTGTTATTTTACCTTCTCTAACTAACTCACCGAGAGATATTTTTTTATAGTTGGGTGATACATTATTTGGAGTAAAATCATATTGCAGAGTATCTAAATCTAGGATGTAATAGCCTTTTTGGTTACCAGTATCACCAAAATCCATATGAAACGGGTTACCTACATATAAGATAGTTCCTCTTCCGAACTTCTTTTCATGTCTTGTATGAAAATGACCAGATATTACTAATGGGCTTTTTTCGAGGAGCTCTTTAACCTTAATACCTTCTTCACATACTTTATAAGAATTCATTTTGAAAGTTTCTATCTCAAAATGACCAAAGATCACATCACTCTCTGGTATTTCTTTAATACTTGTGTTCCAGGGACAAAAGGTAATAGTTCGATCAAAAGCTTCGATTGTATCAAACTTATCCAAAATAATAACGTTTTTGCGCTTCTTAAAGATAGATAAAGAATTAACATCTGTTCTATGTTTATAATAGATATCATGGTTGCCCGTGAGGGCAATAATATTAAAATCACATAAGATATCAAACACATCTGCAGATATCTGCAAAGTATTTACTGATATTTCACTTCTGTTATGATGCCAATCACCACAGAAGATTATATCTTTGATATTTTTCCGTTTACACTCGTCTTTAAACCAATGCGCCCATTCTATAGCATAATTATGCCAATCTGAGCTATTTGAATGTACACCTAAGTGAAGATCGGAAAAAATAGCAACTCTAGGCTTACTAATCTTCAAAAGAATTTTCTTCGTCAGGTGGTTTTACATAAACATGACCGTGTGTGTTTTCCGGATTGGACATATAATCTTCATATACATGCTCTCTATACTTTGTAACGGCTTCATGGTGCTTCTTTTCCTTTTTAATACGGTTAATAAAGGCATGATATGCTATGGTTGTAAAGTAAGAAAAGGGGTTTGTCGCTTTCGAGAAGTCAAATTTTTTATGTTTTAAAGCAGAATACATTTTAATAAGAGCATCACCAATCATATCGTCTTTATATGTATAATTAATAAATGATGCATTATAGCTTAAACCATAAGCAATTTTTTTAATATTTTCTGCTAAGTCGTCTGTTAAAATATCAGAATCATAATACTTTTGAAGTGATGCTTTAAAAATCTTAGGTTCTATATAATATGGTTTCTTCTCTTTTGGGTTTTTCGATTTACCGGCCATTTCCTTATAATTATATAATCATATTATTATTTTTCAACAATCTTACTCTCTGTATATTTTATTTTCTCTTTTATATAAATTTCTTTACGTTTTTCACAATGACGAATTCCATATCTTAATCGATCGCATATATCAAATATAATAAGTTTGTTTTTTGAAGAGTGTTTACGTAATCCTCTACCAATTGACTGTACAGTTCGTATAAAAGACTTACCTCCAGAGGCAAAAATAATATTATGCAGGTTTTTGATGTTAATACCGGTGGAGAAAATAGCGCTTATGGCAACACACACTACATTTGAGTCCTTTTCCATTATTTTCTTTATTTTATCACGTTCTTCCACTTCTACTTCACCTCTAATGAAGTAAACCTGCTTGCTTGTTATGGTATCTAGGTATACTTTTAGTAATTCCCCGTGTTTAATGTGATTAACTAAAATTAACGTATTGTTATCTAGCTTACCACATAGTTTTGCCAAAAACAGGTTTCTAAAATCACTTTCATATATAAAATCTAACTCTTCTACGTAGGCATTATCAGAAAGATACCTTGGAAGTGTGTTATACTCTAAGTTTAGTACTTTTACGTTCACATTTGCTAAGTAATCCTCTAATCTTAGCTCATAACTCGATTTTTCATATATAACTGGTCCAAATTTACCTATAATAGACCACCTATCTAGATTATTTTCCGGGAGGGTGCCTGTAAACCCATATTTGTTATGTGTTGCTATCTTAGAAACAATCTTACTGATCTTATTTGATGCTTTTATCTTGTGACATTCGTCAACTATCAATAAATCAACATACTTTAACCAATCATTGTCGTTAAACCGGCTCTGAACTATACCTATATTGCAAATTATTATATTAGCCGTTAAATCTGGCTTAGTTTTACCCGTCCACTTTGTAAGTTTAAAGGTTGTCCCGTAATTCATGTACTCATCATACGTCTGCGATACAAGACCTAAGTCAGGTACTAACACAACGCATTTAAAAGTATCTTTATCCGGGCAATTTTGAAAGTAATTTTCAATAAGTGCTGCTGTTGTAAGCGTTTTTCCGGCGCCTGTACCCAAAACACACGTACCTCTCCCCATTTTTATTGCTCTTTTAACAACATCCTCTTGATATTCTCTTAAATCGAGCGTAAAGTCTTTATATAGGTCATCAAGCCACCCTTCTTTACCTACTTTTAACACCTCCTGTAACTTATCTGTTACGTCTACGTCTATTTTTACCTGCTGTTTAATAAGATACTGCCTTATCTCCCAATATAGACCTACTTCACATGCTCCTGTACCTGTAATTGCATATTTTCTTCTAGCTGCAAAGCGTCCTCTGTATCTAGCAAAGCGGGCCCCTTCATTTTCTACACTAAAGTGCTCTCTTATTTGATCAAATAGGTCTTGATCATCAGTTCTAAGCTGAATCTTGCGATTACTTGTGTTATAATCAAAAGTCAACATTAGAGCTGCTCCATTTTATTGATATCGATAATGTTCTTAATTTCCCAATGCATGTTACCCATTATTTTTTCTACCTTTTCAAGATATTCAATGATAGTGTCTTGTTCAGCAATGCCTTTGTTAAGAGAGTCTATTGATTCGTGTTTTTCAGCTGCAGATTCAGCTGCTAGTTGACTTATTCTTACCGGTGAATCAGTAATTACCTTCTTTACAAGCTCTTTTTTAATTTTTTTCTTGTCTCTAATAAGAGAATTGCGTTTAATTTTAGCTTCCATAAGTCTCGCTACCCAAAAGTGCTTACGAGCCGGGAGTCTCATTTGTGCTTCTTTAATATTAAAGTCATCGAGTACTAGATCTTGTCCAATCTCGTTAATATATTTCCTTAGCAATTCCATCTATATATTATAAATATAATTATAATGGAATCAACCGGTAGATTTGAGAAGAAATTTTTAAATATATTAAAAGAGGATAATATTGCAGGAGGTGGAGGAGCGCTTGGGGGCGGTGCAGGATTTGATCCAGAGGCCGGTGAAATAAATTCATCTGATTGGTATGCACCTGGTGATGCAAGAATTCCTAAAGTATTAGGAAAGGGGAAGGTACAGACGCGTAATCTTGCAACAGGTGGTAAGAAAAAAAAGAAAAAGAAAAAAGAAAAGGGTGTTAGTTATGCGACGGGAGAAGAGAATGAAGAGGATAAAACTAATCAACCAAAAGGTTTAGACACTTGCTGGGAAGATGGTGACTTAAAGATTTGTATGCCTGAAGTACTCGAATATCTAGATGATAATAAAGTACCTGTAAAGGAGGTTAGCACTGATAAATTAAAGTCTATCCTTATAGCTGGTCCTAGAGATCCTAAAAGAGTACAGGCCGCTGATTTAAAGTATCCCGCTGTTGTTGTAGTAGATATGAAGGGTAAATATAAGAGCATTTTGGATGGTAATCATAGAGTAGAAAAAGCTATAAATAATGACATACCAACTATAAAGGTTCGCGAGCTTGATCTACGAGATGCTCCGGAGGAATATAAAGAGCTGTTTAATTACGAGATAGAAAAAGAACATGGATAACTTTAAAACATATTACCAGGTTAATGAAGCTACATATTACCAGGTTAATGAAATTTTTGACAAGGCTAAGAAAGCGGTAGCGGCGGTGGCCGGTGCCCCGGGGAAGGTCGCTGACGCGGCTGTTGGTGCTATGGGTGATTTAGCTGTACCGGATATTGCAAACATTAATACGTTTGAAGACTTAAACAGGATAATTAAGGGTCTAATTACTAAAGCTAGGGTTGGAGAAGTTGCGGACCAAGCAGTTAGTTTTGCGGTCGACCAGGTGTTAGGAGTGTTTCCATTTGCAAGTAATATTAAATCGGGAATTGATCTTTTAAGGGGGGCTACGAAGCAGCCGGATGGAGAGGATACTGGGTCTTTTATTGATAAATTAGATGTGGATGATGAGTTATCAAAGATTGTCGATGATCCTATAGAGGGTAATTTTCTGAAACATATCCAAAAGGTAATTGAAAAGAAGAAGGGTCCTATACCACCGGATTGGAATATGAATATGCAGCTTAAACAGTACTTATCAGACGAGTTTGAAGGTCGTACTGTGGCAGGGTCAGAGGAAGACAAGCCGGTAGCAGATCCTCATTTAAAGAGTATAAAAGCTTGAGTGATTTAGGACATTGGGAGGGGATCCTCGAAGAAGGTACAGACTTGCCTTATGGTTTCATTTATAAGATAACAAATCTTACTAATAACAAGAAGTATATCGGTAAGAAGCAGTGTAAGTCTATTAGAAAGCGGCCGCCTTTAAAGGGGAAGAAAAATAAGCGCCGACATGAGGTAGAGACTGACTGGAAAACGTATACATCCTCGTCAAATCAGCTTAATAAGGATCTAGATTGCATAGGAATTGATAAATTTAAATTTGAAATCCTAAGATGGTGTGATTCAAAGTGGGAGTTGAGTTATTACGAGGCTAGATTACAATTTAAAGAGGAAGTATTGTTAAGAGATGACTACTATAATGGCATCATCAACCTTAGAATCGGTAAACGACGAAAGTAGTCACATTTATATACCGAAGATTCATAAAACTATAATAAATCTCGGTTACTTCTTAGCTAGGTCCTTTAATGAGTATGCTTTTCATCTCGTTGAGAATAATTTAGAACTAAATCGTCATGAGAAGAACAAGCTCGGTATTCATTTTATTTTAAATCAGGTAATTCAAGCTGTTAATATAGATAGAGAGCATAAAAAACTGTTTTACTACAAAACAGATGAGAAAGTCATTGAGTATCAACTTGTAAAGCGTATCTTTAACACATTACCCAGTGTAATTAAGTATGGTAAAGTTGGATTTAGAGAGTTTATTGAAGAGCAAGACTATGAAGCGTGGAAGAGCCCCACAGAGGCACAACTATCCTTTAGAAACTTTAGGAACTTCCTTAAAAGATATGATCTAAAGCATCTGGAGAGTGAGTTTCTTGCCAATGTAAATATAAAACTCTCACTACTTCCATAAATATATTCATGAGCAAATTCCTAAAGCTGATAAAGGAAAATCGACCTGGTGAGGACAAGTATACTATAGACCTAAAAGATTTTAGCGGTGAAGTGGTTGATTCTTTTGTAATACACGGGACGTCTTACCCGTGGGCGACTTTTGATGATTTCCGGAAGCATATACGTGATGAATTTGAGAAGCTTAAAAGGGATCGTGGTGACGAACCAGTAGAAGATCAAGAGATCCAGTCCGGGGTTGGAGGATACAATGTTGATACAGAGGTAGAAAAGCTAGCTAGCAAAGCTAGCGGAGGCCTGGCGGGGTTGATGGGTAAAGCAATGGGCACAAAGGCTCAGGATGCTAAAAAATTAACGAAAGAGAGAGAGGCTGCAGTAGTATCAGCTTTTGATGTATATAAACAAGATACAGCAAAATTAAAACAAGCATTACAAGACAGAGCGAGTGCGTAAGGATAAGATTATGAAAACACTAAAATTAATAGACCAATACATAAAGCTCTATGAACAGGACGACCCTGCAGCTGCAGAGGTAGATGTAAATGTTGAAGAGCCAGTCGCGGAAGAGCCTCCGGTGCCGGAAGAGCCTCCGGTGCTAACTACTCCAGCAGAAATTTGGCTAACCAAGCTAGCAGCATTAGCTTTTTCATATGACGCGTCAGGTGATGAGAAGAATATTATTAATTTAATGGAGCAAGAATATGGCCAGGAGGAGCCTAGGAAAATAACTGACAAGATTCATGATTTTTTGCGAACCTCAAATAACGCTTTTGAAGCTGAATTAAGTGAAATCCAATAAGCCATATAAATCTCTTAAGGATGTATATTCTGAGAGCGTTAACGGGCATGTAGCGCCTCGCAGACATCTTCGTGTGTTGGGGGAAAGCGAACTGTGGGGGGTCGACGATAAAGAGGAAGCTAGAAAGGAGTGGGAAGCTAAGTGGGAAAAGTGCAAAGCCGCAGATGATCCGAAAGAGTGTATGGAAACGTTAATGCGGGGTATTAACGTTTCCTCGCTTATAGGTATCTTTAAAGAGTTTTTAACTAGTGAAGAAAAGGCATGGAACAAGCAGGCAACAGCTAATTATGCTAAAGAGCTAGCGGCATTGATGATGCCACATGCAGGAAGAGGAAGTAAAAAGGTTGAACAGCTAGAAGAGTTTCTGAGTAAAGAGAATCGGGACAAACACCCCAATTTTCCAACAAAGTCACGGAAGGGAAATCTGATTACAGATTTTGGAACTGTAGAAGGGTTTAATGTAGATGAAGATGTTGTTAAGTCACTAATGTCACATTCTGGTGTTGATGAAAGAAAGAGAGGCGTTGGTATGGCTGAGCTAGGAATGTCATTATTGTTTAAGAATATTGGTTCTGCTATTAAAGCAGGTGATCTAGAGGTTTTAGAGCTCGGGGAGCCGGATGAGGATGGTGATGGAACGCCGAACACCGGTGTTCGTGCGGCCATCGGTCGTGAGGGGTTTGAAATTAAGGGACATAATGCAATATTGGGTACCCAGCCAGAAAAACATAAAATAAAATGGCCATTGTTAAAGAAGTTTGGCATTGTAGACTCCTCAGTGAAGGATCATTTTGCTGTTGAGGGAGCCGGAGCGGGCGGCGCGGATGAATTATACCCAATGGGTCAGTTTGCAGAGGCGTTAGCGGACATATATACTAGTATAGAGAATGAAACTCTATGTTTAGATGAAATTAAAACCGGGGATGAGTTTATAAAAGAATTTAAAAAGCTTTTATTTGAGACGGCCGGTAATCAAAGATTTGAAAGCGAGGGCGGGGATAAGGACATGCGCGCACAGTATGATAAAATTAGGTTCAATGACCCTGTTTCTATTAATTCCGGAATAGGATTAATAAATTTTATAATGTATGCTGCTAAAGAGGGGTTTACACATTTTTTAGCTCATGACTTCGGTGCAAAGGGAAAGTCAAAAACTGGGACCGGTAATCCGCAAAATAACGGAGACTATCTTTATGTTACGGGGAAGCCGGGGGAGATGGCGGACCTGTTGTTAAACTCTAAATCTGCGTATTTTGAGCCTATTAAACCTACAAATATCAGGCCACGAATATCAGCCATGGCACCTGTAGGCAGACCATATTATAAAAAAGAGCTAGAAGCGGACTGTACGCTTGATCCTGAAGGCCGAAAGCCGGGGCCAGGAGGTACTCTCATTGCTCCAGAAAAAGAGAATGGACATGAGCCAAGAAGATTGGGGTGGACAGGTGAGGATTACGCGCAAGCAGAAGAAGAAGAATTAGCAAGACATATCGACGAATTATCCAGATGAAAAACTTTAAACTATATTTCGAGCATTACTTAGAGCTCCTTGAGGAAGCAAAAAGTAAGCCTGGTCATATAGATCATCTTGAAGAACTGATTCTTATTAGAGGTCAAGAGGGGTATGAACAGGCCAAAACAGCCTTAACAAACTTACTCAGTCATCTACAGGGAAAAAGTAAGACAAAGGTAAGTACTTCAGTCAAGTGGGATGGGGCTCCTGCTATTTTTGCTGGTAAACACCCGGTAAACGGTAAGTTCTTTGTTGCTACAAAATCTATCTTTAATGACGACCCTAAGATTAACTATACTGAAGCTGATATTGGTCACAATCATAAAAAAGCACCGGGGTTACAAAAGAAGCTTAAACAGGCTTTAAGATTGCTCCCAAAGATAGGAATGAAAAACAACGTATTGTGGGGTGATTATATGTTTTGGCCTGAATTAGTTGGGAAGCCTGAGGATATTGACGGTGTACCTCACTACACATTTAAGCCAAATACAATCAAATATGCTGTAGAAGTTGATTCAGACCTTGGTAGACAAATAGCTGACAAGGTAAGTAATGGTGGGTCCGGTATCGTGTTCCATACAGAGTTTTATGGTGAGCCTGACGAGTTTCCTAGAACTTTAGATATAGACCCAGAGACCGGTAAAAAAGAAGAACATAGTAAAAAATGGGGTCCGATGGATAGAAGTATAGTTAAAGGGTTTAAAGATGTTCCAAATCTTTGGATTGATGATGCTTACTTTAAGGAACTGACCGGGAAGGTAACTTTAACTGAAGATGAAGCGAAGCAAATTAAGGACATAATTAAAACTGCTGATACTTTGAAGGTAAATTATAATGACCTCCCGGTGGATTTGCTTAAAATTTATTTAAACACGGAACTTAAGCGAGAGAAAGACGGCGTCATGACGCCAGAGTTTATAAGGGACCCAGAAAAATCATATAGAAGCTTTATTGATTGGTATTCAGAGAGAGAGCAGAAAAAGTGGAAGAGTCCAGAAGAAATTAAAAACTCTAAACAAGAGACAGACCAGCAAAATCGTGAAGAAGATCTGCGTCTTAAGCTAGCTCAATTTGAATCTGATAAAAATGACTTTATTAATATGTTTAAAGTTAGTAGCCTTTTAGCACAGGCAAAACAGATCTTTATTAACAAATATGACAATGCTGTTTATAACACTAAGCATTTTCTTGATGAGGGAGATGGAGTGCTGAAGGTAACAAACCCTGAAGGGTACGTCGCTGTTAGTAATGATGGTGTGTCCGGGCCTATTAAGCTTGTTAACAGGTTGGACTTTAGTGCAGCTAATTTTGCAACAGGAAAGCCCGGGTCGTGAGGACCTTTAAAGAGGCATATATTAATCATAAGCAAGAACTGACTAATAGTACTACTTTTGATGATCTCAAGAACATAAAACAAGTAATTTGTTATCATGTAAGTGATTTTAATTTAACAAAAGAGTCAATCGAGCGAAAAAATCTACATGTAGGCCCTTTGATTACATCTGAATATAGGGCAGATTATAAATGGGCTCAGCTTGGTGAAGAAAGCGACCAATACTTGTATAAGGTAGTAGTAAGTTTAGATAAGCTATACCCGGAATTATATGAATATGATGATCCAGAAGAAAACACTAGCATAGCTGAGTCTAAAGGATTCTCTGTAATGGCTTATCTTAATTTGTTTGATGATTATAATCCGGATGGTAGTATGTACAATGAAGTACCTGCTGGTGCACCGCCACTAGCCCTTGTCATATTAGATCCATCTGCTATAAATAATATTCAGAAGGTAAAAACATTATCTTACGACGATTGGTATAAGGAACAACTTAATAATGAAGACATTTAGAGAATATTTTGAAGATGAACAAAAACTAAATAAGGTCGTACTATGGGGCGGTGGTTTTAAGCCTCCGCATAAGGGCCATTATCAAGCTTTTAAAAACCTTCTTGGAGAAGCTGGAAGTGGTATTGTATATATTGGTAAAAGGGAAAGAGATGGTATTACGGCAGAACAATCCAAGGCTATTTGGGATATTTATAAGGATTATCTAGGTAAGCCTGTTGATGTTCATATAGCTGAACTTTCACCTATTAAGTCGGTTTATGATTTTGCAGATGATAATAAAGATATAGGGATTATTGCAGCGCGAGGTGCAAAGGAAGATAAGACCGGTGGTAAAGATATAGATGCGTATAAGTCGTTGGGAGATAGTGAGAAATACCCGAATGTTGAGGTAAGAGAGGTTGCGATAGAGGAAGAAGGTATAGGTGGTACTGAGTCACGAGAGGCTATGAGCGATAATATTGATGACGCTATAGATTATCTTGTTCCAGGTGATGTTAAGCAGACAGATAGAGACACAATAAAGGCTATTCTTGTGAATAAATAATAATATGAGAGATAAGAAGCGTAAAGAAAGTAAACTCTTAGAAGAGGCCTATGGTAAGGTTTGTAATGAAATGATTGACACTGATGTCATCGTTACACAAGAGCCAATTGATGCT
>Ga0080013_1006288_pt1 | contig 10638 bp, 13 predicted proteins | sample ETNvirenome_6_85_FD_69236 | JGI IMG/M metagenome (GOLD analysis project Ga0080013, IMG submission 69236) | Marine viral communities from the Pacific Ocean - ETNP_6_85 (SPADES assembly) (version 2) | ecosystem: Environmental > Aquatic > Marine > Oceanic | place: Pacific Ocean | collected 2013-06-19
ATTTGACAGGCTTTTTTATCTTTTTTTTATTTAGGTTAACTCGTTAAAAATTAGCTTCCCAATTTTTGCAAACATCAAAAAACTAAAAAACATCCAAGTAATTTCCAATAGTGTTAATAGCATTTTTTTCTCCTATTTTACGCCTGTACTAAAAAAGACGTAGGTTTATTTAGTTCATTTTTAATATTCAATTTAGACATTTTTGCCCTAAGACCCACCACCACATTCACCCCGTCATTTTCGGATGTGCGGAGGTCATTCACGTCACCATCCACCACGGGAAGACCTTCCCAAGTTCCTGGTAAATTTTCCCGTCTATTCGATGCAAAAACCATAGCCACGTTAAATTTATCTACTTGTTTTCTTGTGGTCTTCCAATTTCCCCAGTGAGAATAGGTTAATTCGTAATTATGTGGGGTTACTCTATTAGGTAGTTTGGTATAATCATAAAATGTAACATCAGGAAACAGGCTAAAAATTGTATTATTTCCAAACGCTCTAATTTTGATATTCTCAAACTTTATATCACTATATGCATTCAACCTGAAGGTTGGGACAAATCCGTAGAAATTACTGTATTCTATAGCCTTGTAAACATCATTTACAAGTTCATTCATGAAATTATCTCTATCTTCAAAAAAACGTCTAGTTTTTTGGATTCTAGATTTAATCACATTAGGATAACTCCCATTCCCATTTTTAGCTACACACACCAAACTACAGGATGATTTATTTTCGGATGTTTCACCTTGTGTTACTCTATTCGCCATTGGGCAAGTATTGTATCCGCTTGTATCACTATGGGCAAGACTTAAAAAATATGTATGAACATTTAATTTGATATTCTTTTTTGCCTTGTAATTAGTGTTGGGTGGTGCAAGTAATTTACCATTGAAGTTTTTAGTCATTGTTTATTTACTCCTGTTTAGATGTTCGATTGCTTTATCTATTTCTGATTGTTTGGATGATGTGGTAATTATCTTTGTATCATCCATTGTTAGATTGTATTCCCTTTTGTTTAGTGTTAGTTCCACTACGACATCCAATTTGCTATAGGAACCGAACTCGGGGAACCATTTGCCACCTTGTTTAATTAATAGTGTGTAGTACATTATTTAACTCCTGTTAATATGATGTTTATGATTAAGAATAGAAAAGGGATGAGAACCCGTCCCCACTCGATCAGTTTGATTTTTATTTCATATTTCATAATCGATTTTATTTAATAGGTGTAATGGTGTCAAGTAAATATTTCAAAATAAAATTGGAGTCTTTTAGCGAATGTCAAGTCTTTTCTTTGTTTAATTAAATATTGGCTGAATCCTAATTATCTAATAGTCAATAGTAAAGTATAGAATAGGCAAATATTTAATTGAACTGTTTTTACATTTGTCAAGAGTTATTTTTACTTATGGGCTTTAAATTGTCCATACAACCAACCTACCCATTAAGTCAAGAGAAAAGATTTATTTCTTTTTTCCTTGCTTTCCCGTGTCATATGGTTAAATTATGAAAATAATCGAGATTTTACTTGACATTCACCCCATAGGGGTGATAAGTTCCGGGCGGGGGTTGTTTATCCCTGTCCCCCTCAAAATAAGTAAAAACAAAGTCTTACCCCATGTTGGGAAAAGATTTTCAAAAGAAAATCCATAAAAAGCTAACGCTTTTATATGTTGTATAGTATAGTAGTAGAAGTGCCTTATTTGGATTCAGGTGAAAAGTTTCTTGTATAAAAGACCTAAAATCCGTTAAAATATACCATAAATAAAGGACTTTACTAAATGAGTATTAATCTTCCTGCCAACTTAAAGCCCGAAAAGGCTTTAGCTATAGATGTATTAGTGACCAACCCCGAAGCTAAGATACAGGACGTAGCTAATAAAGCCGGAGTTACAAAAGCCACAATACATAACTGGTTAAAAGACCCGGAGTTTGTTGAGGTATTCTACCAGAAATACATGATTACATTCGGTGCTAAACTGCCTAATATACTAAATAGCATGATTAGGGAAGCTGAAGCAGGAAATGTGCAGGCTGGTCGCCTAATATTGGAACATTCGGGGAAATTGATTAAAAGAGTGGAAGTAGCCAACCACAAGAGTCCTTTTGAGAAGTTTCTTACATCTCAAGTGGCAGATATGCAAGAAGTAGAGGTTTTAGATGCAGATTTCGATGAGCTTGAGATAGAAGTTCTCCCACAAAGACCGATAATAGATAAGCCGCCTAAGAAAAAAACGAAACAGCAGTCCCTGAGAGAGTTAAATGCTAAAGAAAGGAAGAATAAAAAAAGGAGAGAAGCTAGGCGTTGGAGGGAGAGAGCCGAAGCGATAGGAATCGAAAGACCAAAACAGGGAAGACAAAGCCCAGCACAAAGAGAGGCTTGGCAGGAAAAAGTAATAAACAGAGAAAAGGCACTTAACTTGACCTCTTCGGGTAAGTAAATACATCAAAAGAACTACATTCGGGGCATTCTTGCTCCCTTTCTATATTAACCCCTAAAACTTCCCATGTCCATTTACAAGCTATACACAGGCAAGTTAATAGGGTAAATTTCTTCATAATCGTATAGTATCGTCTACATCGAGAGAAGCAGGGACTAATTGGCAATAACAATACTCCTTGCAGACACTCCATCCACTACCGGGCATACCTCTGGCTTCCCAGTTTTCCCATGTATCAACTTCTCCTGCCCTTGTACGACAATCATCGCAAAGATTCTTAGAAATAGCAACCCATTTTAGGCTTTGCCCCATTTCTCCAGCTCTGCGGAATGCTTGATTAATTCCTCCAACAACTCCTCGTTTAATGGAATTTCGCAATTCCCCAAATATTCTTCCATTGGAGCCAAAGTCTTGGCTAAGAACCCCAATAATCGATTGTTCATCAACTCCACTTCTTCTAAGGCGTTCAATTTCTTGTCTAAGTCTTTCAGAGAAGATTCTTGTGTCGTAAGACATTCCAGTAGCAATTTCAATAAGTAGTCTTCTATCTTGTTCATCTAATTCTCTCCTATCAGCCATAATGTAGTCTTCCTTAACCTAGTGATACAACCTTTTTATTGGAACGCAGTGCTTTTCTGATGTCTTGCATAAATTTCTTATCTAGTCTGTCTTTGTTTTTGGCAGTTGTGGTAATAAATTCTCTTGCACCCGTGGTGGGAACATCCCCATCATTATGCCATTTCCCATATTGTATTACTTTTAAGGCATTACCTTCTGATTTAATGCTATTATAGAGCTTTCCACTTGCTTTCAATGGAGGAGATGTTGGATAACCCCTTGACTTACGCCATGTTTTAGTGGATTTTTTGATAGGGGTTAATTTTCCACTATCAATTATAGCCTTAGAACCCATTTCTGAATCTTTAGCATATCCAGACGTATAGTCACTAATGAGATTATCCATCTTATCAGATAGCTGTCCAAAGTCAAAATTAACTGATATTTTTAACTTCATCCCAGAATTTCTCCCCTAGTTCTTTTGCATCTAAGTATTTTTCAGTATTTTCAGCAATAGCTCGCTCTGCTTGCTCTTCTGCCCACTTCTCTGGGTTTTCTATTATCTTACGCAAATTGCCATCAAAATTAAAATCTATATTATTGATTTTGTCCAGCTTCTTGACGGAATTTATCAAAGATTGACTGACTGCCTTCTTTTTCATTTACTTTCCTATTTTCATCAATGAGTTTTTGTGCTTGTTTCTCCGTAAGGTCTTTATTCTCACGAACCATGATTTTTGCCCTAGTGCTAAGATTGTTCTGAATATCAAAATTGTCTTTCAATATTTGGTCTTGAACTGTTTTTGGGTATTCAACTTCTTCAAAGTCAACCCCAAATTCTTCAGGTAGGGAAATTCCATTGTATTCAGCGATGGCACGCTCCACATTATAGAAGTCTTGTTCATACATTCTCCAGAGTGCAATATCATCATAATAGTCTTCTTTTCTCTCCATGTCTTTAATCATAAGTGAAATTCCACTGGGGACTTCTCCGCCAGATTCCGCCCATTGAATCCATAAATGGTTATTAGATGCAACAAGCTCTATTTGAAACTTTATATTATTTATTGCTTCTGCTATATTCCCACTTGGGCTTGTTATATTGTATGCTCCGTCTTCTCCCATATCAAGAATTGTGTTAGAACCAGCTCTTAACATACTTTGGTCTGCTCTTAATCCAGTTACCCACGGCTGACCAAACATATTAAACCTCATGCCTAAATTCATTTCAGTAAGGGCAATATTAACTTGCTCATTGCAATTAACCACATCAGATGCCCCTTCTACAAAAAATGAATCCAACTGGTCTTCCCTATGCGTGAACACAAATGGTAACATCCCGTAAGGGTTGGGTGTCTCTTCAGTCATATTACCATCTTCATTCATTACGCCATATTTTTCATTATCCCAATACTCCCATTGTAAATTTTCTGCATTAGATAAGTCCGATGTGCTGTTCAATAGAGGGTAGACTACAGCTTCTGGCTCAAAGGGATTATCGCCAAAGTACGCTTCAAAATAATATATTGGTCTATAGTCAAAATATCCATCTCTCCAATGTACTCGATTAGCTACCGTACCAAGCAACCTTGTCATCCTTTCAGAGTGTTTCATCCGAACATCTTTTGTTGGGGTTAATTCTTCGTATCTTTCAGAACTATCCCCAATATTCCTTTTTGCCCCCAAACTGTATATTCTACTAATTTTGTTAATAAACTTTCTTGTAAAGTTTGTTACGCTTGGTGGTATCTCAGAAAAGGCGTCTCCATTAAAATAACGTGAGATATACTGTTCTGTAGAAACACCAGAATAATAGTCTAAGTGTTTTCTTATTTCATTACGTCTGGCATGGGACATCATTAATTTTGTCTCAAGCAGTTTGTCTTTTAATACTTTTTGAATCATCGCTGAATCCTTTTCATTTCTTGATTTCTCATTGGGAATCTGTTAAGTATAAAATATCTAAAAGCATCATTCCCGTGGTCATGATACCCGTCCTTTAGAGGTTCTTCCTTAACTGGCTTTCCATCTTCTGTTTCAGGGTATCTATACTCTTCAAAGTCTTCTATCATATCAGTACATTTTCTATCGACATGGATTCTCCTAACGCCATCGGCACTTTCAAAGAATCCTCTTGTATATGCTACGCTATTGACAATGTTTCTACTAATTCTATCTCTGGTGGATAGAATACTGATACCACTCCTCCTGAATATCTCCATATCCCCCCTGCCTGACTGCCCCTGAACATTTGATCCGGCAGGATCACCATAATAAGACATTATTGGGTATCCCTTTGTTTTAATCATCTTAATTAAATCTTCTGTTTTTATATCTTGCTTGTGCAATATTGTATCGAATATTCTTATATGTTCAAATTCTCCATCCCAGTAAGTCTGGAGAAAGATTACTGCTGGCATACGATAACCAAAGTCTATTGTACAATAAGTAGGCAAGTCAGGGTCGTAGGGAAAATCTCCAGTGTCTTGCTCTCGATTAAAATTCCAGACCTTTCCTTCAAATACTGAAAATTCTGCCCCAAACTCCTGACCAAAAAGTTCTTTGGACATATTCCTTTTCCGTTCTATTATTGCAGGGTCGCTTAACCCTAATGGGAATTCATATTGATTAACCCAAGATGGAGAACTGTGGCTTTCCCACAGGGGGTCATATTCTGCAAGTTTAAATAAATCGTAAATCCAATTTCTGCCTTCAGGCGTTGTAATAAAAATAACTTTCCCTTTTCTTCCTGCTACAGTTGGGGATAAATACATATCCCAAATCTTTTTATTCATCTTGGCAACTTCATCAATAACGAGTAGGTCTAAACCTTCACCCACAAGACTTGAAGGATTGTCCGCTGACATTCCTTCTACAATAGTACCCCATTTAAAACGGATGTACATATCTTTTTCCGATGCTTTATCAACATCGTCAGGATGCCCAATAACCATTCTTTGCCAGATTTCACGGAATATTAATCTTGCCTTCTTATACGACATCCCAACAACCCAAATTCTTTTATTTGGTTGAGATGCTACATAAGTAGCTTCCATAGCACTTGCCCAAGTTTTACCAAATCTTCTTCCACATACAACTACTTGGAAACGAACATTCTCTTGATTGGGGTAATGTAGGGCTAATTGACCGTTATGAGGTTTGTAGCCTAAGTAATCAAACCACTTTCTTTTAAATTCGTAATTTTTTTCTTGCATTAGATTACTTTACTAACTTACATTATAGCATACTTTTAATGCAAGACAAATTCTTGTATATTTATTAACTCACTAAAGAGGTAAAAATGTCTGAAGAAAAGACCATCGAAACAGATGTAAAACAGGAACCCGTCACTAAAGACGAAAACAATGTACCCATTTCAAGATTAAACGAAGTTATTTCAGAAAGAAATGAGCTTCGTAGCACTCTTGAATCTTTTAAAACAAAAGAGGAAGAAGGTAGAAGGACAAAGCTCCAAGAAGAGGAGAAGTGGCAGGAATTAAATGCCGAACTCATTAAACAAATTGATTCTTATAAGCCTTTTAAGGATAAATGGGAATCAATGGACTTAAAACTTCGAGAAGTCGCCCTATCAAAACTTCCTGAATCAAAACGTGAAAAATTTGCCAATGTCGAAACAGATGTTCTTCTGGACATCGTTGAGGAATTTTCCGAAGCAGATAAAGTAAATCCACCTGACAGAAAAGGAACAGTGCCCACACAGAAAGTTGGTGACTGGACTAGCATGACAGGGGAAGAACGAAGAACTAATTGGAATTCGATATTGGAGTCATACATAAAAAGGTAAAATAAATGGCTAAACATTATCAAGGTAGTCCTGTAACGACTACAACAGACCAACATTTCATACCAGAAATTTGGGCTGATGGAATATATAAGTTCTTTCAAAGAAAAACAGTCTTTCGTGGCTTAGTAGATGACTATTCTGCTTTAGTAGCTGGTAAAGGTTACGGAGATGCAATTAACATCCCTGAAATGAGCATTGTGAGTGCTTCAGATAAAAGTGCTGGTTCAGACGTATCTTATGATGCAACTGCAACCACAACAACTCAACTATCAATCGATAAGCACAAATATGTGGCAAAACTTTTTGAAGATGTGGCACTCATTCAATCTGAGGCTGATTTAGTAGAAAAATACACCAAAATGATGGGTGAAGCCCTTGCTCGTCAGGTTGATGCAGATATTTGGGCAGAATTAGATGGCTTGAATCAATCTCAAGACCTTTCTGCTGATAACACTCTCAATGCCGCAACATTTGAAGCGGCTTTGGCTACACTCGGTGAAAACGATGTGCCTTATATGGATGGAGAATGTGCAATGGTTGTTAATCCAACTTTATTTGCAGACATTCTTAATCCTTCTGCTGGTATCGCCCAATACTTCATTAGAAATGATGCAGTTGGCGAAGGCAATAAAGGACTTCGTTCTGGCATGGTGGGTTCGCTTTATGGCATTGACGTTTATATGTCCAATACTGTTTCCAGTGCGTTGACAGATGGTACAGTCGCAGGCGGAATTTTCCACAAAAGTGCCTGTGTCTTTGCTTCTCAACAGGAAGTCAGAGTGCAATCAGAATATTCTGTTGATGCTCTTGGTACTAAAGTTGTCGCAGACTTGCTCTATGGATGTAAAATCATAGATGATTCCGACAATATTAAGGGAGTAGCATTCGCTAACATCTAAATAACTATAATGTTATATGGGGGTGGAATTATTCTGCCCCCATTAGATTGGAGAAAATATGCAATATTGGAAAAGACCAAATTCAGGCAAAGTAGAAAGACTCGATGATGATACATTTAAAAAACATCCAGAGAAACTTACACGCCTAGAAGAAAGGGGTTATGAAAGGGTAATGGATGAATCTGATTCCAGCCCATACAAAGCACCCAGCACTGCAACAAAAGCAGTTAAAAAAATAACTAAAAAACTAAAGAAAAAATAACAAAGCTAGACAGTCTCGTTCACGCTTTGTCATAGCTTAGAGAGGAAGAAAAATGGCAAATTTACACCAACACTCCGTCCAAGAATCACTAAACGCAACTACTGGGGGAGAATGGACAGTTGCAACAGCAGGAACCGCTGGCAGTTCAGCCAACGTCACAAATACAACCCATAAATCATTAACGCCTAGCACAGCTACTATTGGTGTTTATTCAGTAGTAGAAATTTATTTTAATTTTTCTGCAACAACTACCGATGTAAATGCAAGCAATGATTTGTTAATCCCAAAAAACACACTTACTTTCTTGACCGTTCCAAAAGGTTTAGGGAATACAGTCTATTTTAATTATAATTCAACCAGTACAACTACTGGTGCAGTAAGAATCGTAGAGGTTTAGTATGCAGAGTTCAATGCTAAAAGCTATTGTCGAAGATTTCGGTAATGGTGGCACAATAGATGGTGACTTAACTATAAGCGGTGATTTAACTGTATCTGGTGGTGGTAGTTTATCATTTGATGAAATCTTAGAAGGAACGCAGGTTATAGATGTTACTTCTACCGAAGCATTCCTTGTCCGCAAAGATTCTGATGATGGGGATGTATTTGTAGTTGATACTACGAACTCACGGGTGGGAATTGGGACTGATAGTCCTTATTCTCCCGTAACTATAAATACAACTTTAAATGCCATTGATAATGCAGACCAAGATAAGTTTGCGTTAATGATTAGAAATCCTGCCGATGATAATAATGAACAAATAGGTATAGGATTTAGAATATCAAGCAACCAAGATGCAACAAATGCTCCTGGTGGAGCAATTACATTTCAGAGAACGAGTTCAAATTCTATTGGTAGTTTGCATTTTAAAACAGCTCCATCAAGTGAAGTTTTAACCACTCGGATGACAATAGATTCAGCAGGCTCCGTTGGAATTGGAACTGATGACCCATATAATCTTTTGCATATTAGAGCAAGTGCTGTTACTAATTCTGATGCACATGATGATGATATTTTAGTCCTTGAAGAAAATGGAGACCATTGTAACATTAATATGATAAGTGATACTGGTTCTTATTTGATGTGGTCTGATGCCACTCGTAATGCGGCAAACATTAATTATCAACACAGTAGTGGTGCAATGGGATTTACTTCTGAGACTACTGAGGAATTTGTCGTTGCAGGTGGAACAAGGTTCAAACTCGATGCCAACTCCCGAATCTCGCTATCGAATAATGATAGTGGTGGAGTAAATAATACAGTTTTTGGATACAATGCTTTTGGTTCTGCTGATTCTGGTGCTACTGGGAACACAGCGATAGGAGATGCCGCTTTATATGCTGGTAATGTAGCTGGAGAAGATAATAATACAGCAGTTGGTTTCAATTCTGGATTTAACTGCGAAGGTGCTGGAAATACCTATGTAGGTAAATCTGCTGGTGCTGGTGGCACTGGGGCAGAAGCAAACAATGTCGGTGTCGGTTCAAGTGCTTTGTTCGCTGTTACTACTGGAACAAATAATACAGCCATTGGCAAGGATTCTTTGCATGGTATTACTACAGGCGAAAACAATGTAGCCATTGGTAAAGACGCATTATATTATGGCACAACAGAAACCGATGATAATGTGGCGATAGGTTATGGTGCAATGGTTGGTAATTTTGGTACTAATGCTGTTAATGACTGTGTTGCTATTGGTTCAACTGCATTAGATGGCGTATTAACTGCCGCCGCTTCTGGAAGCGTAGCTGTGGGGAGAGATGCTCTCGGAGCAAACACATCTGGTGCTGGGAATACTGCTGTGGGGTATCAAGCTGGCGATGCCGCTACTACAACTACTAATATGACTTTGATAGGATACCAAGCTGGAAGTGCAATTAACAGTACCAATGGGAATGGTTCAACTTTAGTTGGAAATTCATCTGGATTAATAATTTCAGATGGTAAAAATAATACTGCTCTTGGTTATGGTACGTTAATTGCTTGTACTTCAGCAGATTACAATGTAGCCATTGGTAGTGGTTCTTTAAATGCAGTTAGTACTGGTGCAAATAATAAGAATACTGCTGTAGGATACGAATCTGGTCAGGCTATTACAACTGGTACACTCAATACAATTATGGGTGCTGGGGCAAATGCCAGTGCTTCTGGTGCGGAGAATCAAACAGTAATAGGTCAAGGAGCAACAGGCGTAGCAGACAACTCAGTAACACTTGGAAATGATGATGTAACCAGAGTTAATATGTCATCAGATGGTGCGGCTGTAATGTATGCTGACGGGACTATTAATACTTCAGATAGAAGATTTAAAGAGAATATTGAAGATACAGATTTAGGATTGTCTTTCATTAATTCACTAAGACCAGTTAAATATAATTTCATAGAAGATAAACACGATGGTAAAACCAAATATGGAATAATAGCACAGGAAGTTATAGAGGTCTTAAATGAAACTGGCAATATGGATTTTGCTGGTATTAAGGATGATAATAAAGAAAAACTCGGAGCTGATTATACACAATTTATTGCTCCATTAATGAAAGCAGTACAAGAATTAACGGCAAAAGTGGAAGCATTAGAAAATAATTAACTAACAAACAAGGAGTCAATAATGGCTAAAGACAAAAAAGAAAAGCCAGTCTTGAATCTTGATGATAAAGAGTACATTATCG
>Ga0080013_1006289_pt1 | contig 10635 bp, 19 predicted proteins | sample ETNvirenome_6_85_FD_69236 | JGI IMG/M metagenome (GOLD analysis project Ga0080013, IMG submission 69236) | Marine viral communities from the Pacific Ocean - ETNP_6_85 (SPADES assembly) (version 2) | ecosystem: Environmental > Aquatic > Marine > Oceanic | place: Pacific Ocean | collected 2013-06-19
TAAAAAACAGCTGCGGCCGCCCAGCCGCCCATAAACCACCAAAAATTATTCCAGTTCATTTTTCTTCTCCTCTTCCTTCTTCATTTTCTTATATTGCTCAGTTGCCAAATCCCCAAGTACATGCGAACCAAAACCTATCCAAAATGAAGCACAGCCAACTTGTGTTGTAAATAGCAAAATAAAAATGATCCTCATTTCTTTTTCTTCTTTTTCTTTCGTCTAGCCATAGCACGATCCATAGATTTTCCTACCTTAGTTTCACCATATCCTTTTCTAGCTGGCATCCTATATCTCCTGTAATCCTGCGGCTTTCACCTTGTTCTTAAGATCCTGTGGTCCTGTATATGTAACCCCAGCACTTTCATTATAAGCTGTATCCCCAACACACCATATAGAAGGATCACTTTTGCATGTTATTAGAGTAGTCCCAAATGCTTTATTACAACCAGGGCATTTTATTTTATCTTTCTCGGCAACCATAGAATAACCTTCCCATTCGTGATTGCATTTTTCACATATTAGATCGTAAGCTGGCATTATCTAAATATACTCCCCATATCAAAACCACCATGAGCAAACTGCCCTTGAGTTCCAGGATCTAATAACCCAAGACCAAGATCAGGAGATTGAGTTTGCATTATAATATCTGTCCATTGTTCAGGATCTCCCATTGGGAGTACCCCACCAGCTTGTTCCATTAACCCAAGTGGGTCTCTTTGAGCTTGTAACATTTGCCAGAAATCTTGAAGCCTTTGTTTTTCATTAAGCATCATCTCATCTTGCAATTTCCTCTTCCTAACCTCCTCAGCAGAGGGAAGGAAACTAGTAAATTCTGGTTCTGCTTCTGGTAACCTAGTATCACCAAGAACTGGCGTAGTATATTGAACATCACCACCAAATCCAGTAGTAGGCCTTTCTACCCCATAACTAAGAGCCATTGTTAGTACTCCTCTCTTTAGCAGCATCAAGTATGCTATCAATTAATTTAACTTGATTCTTCTCTGTATCTCTACTAGCCTCACCTTGTTGCCTCATGCTCTCTTGCTTAAGAGATGTCATTGATTTCATCTGAGTTTTCTGTAGATCAGTATCTCGTTTCGGTTTGTCTACAGCTATCTCATGTTGCAGTGCTTGTTGAGCTTTCATCATAGCCTCTTGTTTAACTTCATCTGGGTTACGCAACAGCCTTCCAATATACTCCTCAAATCCACCCAACTCCAAGATAACCTTAGTTGACTCAACCCTATCAAGCAATGGATTAGACATAGCAAAATCAAATAATGCTTTAGCTTTAATAGATCTCTGAGCATCTCCATCTGCGGCTGTAGACCCAGTCACGACAGTGAAGTTAAAATCACCCCTAATCAAATCTTTATCTAACTTCATAAATGGGTAGTTCTCAATATACTGCTGACCTTGTTCATTAGTCATAGGGTCACTTGCAGCTAAGGCTTGTGGATCAGCTCTTTGCAAAGCATCAAAGGTTGAGTCATCTAATGGAATCTCACTATCCTCTTGAACATGCTGTTGAATAACATGCATAACTTTCCGAACAACTCTTGAGTAAAACTTCTCAACCATTTTTGATCTATCTGCCCTACGAGAAGTAATCCCCTGCTGAACCATTCCAGCTTCCCTAGCCGTAGGCATTTTCTCAGCTCCACCTGCCTCAAACTGACCAATCCCCAACTCCCTAAATATATCCTGTTTCAAAGCAGCGGCTGTTTGGTAAAGATCACCAGAAACACCTGCATCCTTAATTATTGCGATCCCGTTAGTGGGATCGCCTTTGACTCCTATTATCGAGGCTGAAGGACCTTTAGCAAAATCTTCAGCTGCTTTGCGATCCACCGTTCTCTTGTTGTAAGCGTACTTTTGATCTGCCGCCCTCTTAACATGATCCAGAACCTTAGACAGAATCCTATTAAGCAAATTCTGCTTGCTAAGGTAAACATCCGTATCCGCAAGAGCGTGCGTTTCATCAGGGTTAAAATTGAACCAGATCGGTTCCACTGGGAATCTATCGAACTTAGTAGGCCACTCATTGTCATCCCTCAGAAATTTGTCGTGAGTTAATACAACTACTTTGAATGTTTGATTCTCTCGATCCCATACATCGTAACCTTCTACCCGTGCCAAATCATTTTCTTCAGAAGTAAAAGCAGAGTCAGCATCATCTTCAAACCTCTTTATGGTGAAAGATCCAAGCATGTCTTTTTTGTTTGGTTCTACTAAGGAATTAGGTTTTAACTCTGAAGTGTTCTTCAAATTCGGATCATCTTTTATCTCCTGTAGTGTTTTAATCCATTTTATGCAAATAAACTTATCATCTTTTAAATCATGGTCTGTTGCTTCTGGATCCCTTATTACATATTTAGGTGATATTCTCCTAACAAATATTTCTTCATTCTTTATCATTGATATAAGGTCACTTTCAACAGCCTTACCATCAAAACCTACCATAACATATCCCTGAGGGGCTAGAAGTGCATCAACTACACACTTCTCTAGCTCATCCTGTATTTCTAATTCTTCAAGAAGGAAATTAGCTAACCCCTCCATCCTGAGAGCCGCACTTGTTGTATCTATTGGTCCCTGTCTGGTTGCCATCTGACGTCTCTTGGGCTTCACGAAAATCTTCGGCCTGTTTAGGATAATGGATGGTTTTATGGTAGCTACAGCTGTGTAGACCATATTATCCACTATCTCATCATTGTATAACATATCCCCATCTACATCATGTCCCCAGTGCTTACCTTGGTAGTACTTGTAGGACAAGTCGATGTTGTCATTGATCTTCTTTTCTTGGGTATCTCTAGCAAACTTAACTCTATCCATCCAGAGTTTATATTTCTTAGTTGGCTCGCTCATTTTTTCCTCTTTTAGGAGTCTTTTTCTTCAAACCCTCTTTAACCTGTTGAAGAGTCTTAATTTTCTTTCTTTTCCTGTATTTATCAATAACACTATCCATCCATTTAGAATATTCTTTATCAGTTAGTTCTTTGCCGCCTGGGTAATAAGAAGGGGTCATTTTTATCTCCGCCTAGCTAATTTTCTCTCACCTTGTTTATGCAGATCGTGATAAGGTTTATGACGTTTGTCTCGGGGTAGAGGTAAATGCCTAAACCCTTCTGGGTACGCAAGATGTCCTAAAGAATACCCACTACGATCTCCAAGAGCTCTTGCAAAATCTGCTATATAACCCTTCTCTTGAGCATGTCTCATCACCATATCCTTAGGCATATATTCTAATCTATCCGCCAGTTGTTTAGCAAATTTCCTAAGTTGGACTTCCCTTATAATTTCCTTATCAGATGGTGTTGGATATTCACTAGTATACCCAAAAGTATATTTAGACGATTCAAAATCTTCTGGCCACTTTGCTTGCCATTTCTCTTTTTTAGGAAGTGCTGGTAAAATACTAGTTTTTGCCCCTCCTATATGAGCAGGAAACTTTCTAGCTAACTCCTTATCAAATGGTTGGTGAAATTTCCTGAGTTCCCAAAGACTACCCCTCTTTTTCTTAGAAGGAATCTTTCTTTCCATCTCTATAGTAGCATCAGCAGAGCTCATCTAGATCTTTCCTCCTAGTGGCCCAAACATTCTTTCTATCCCAGGACTATTCCATTGAGGATGCCCATAACCTTCAAGAGGACTTCCACCTCTCCATACCAAGTCGTTTCTTGGTTCAGGTCCTCCCATTATAAAACCACCAAATTCATTCATCATCTTATCTCTTTCTATAGCACGTGATCGTTCCGCCTTAGTTCTCTCGTTACGTTCCATTCGCTCAGCTATAGATGCCTGAATTTCAGCTATTTCCTTCTGAATTGCCTCCCTCTCCTTCCTAATTGCATCAAATTCATTTAGTCTCTCCTCACTATAAAAAGTCTCTTCTTCTATAGGGTCAGGAAGTTTCTCTAATCCTCTAGGCAACTGCCCTATAAGTGGAGATCGTCTATGTGAATATCGTTTCATCTATTAACCATCCTCCCTCTTTTAGCTCCACCTTCTCGCTGCTTAAGAATCCAGTTAAAAGAACCAACTGGTGCATTATCTATTCTCTTATGCTCATATGGAGACGGGCGGGTCATAACTCCATATCTCAAAGCATCACACGCATGATCGTTTAACTTCCTAGCTTCCTCTTTAGGGTTAGATGAATCATCGCTTGTCTTTTTCCAAATATACTCTGGAAGCTCCGTCAGGAGGTTTCGACATCGCTTTGAAATAAAAAGCCGAGGAGCTCCCTTTTTCTCCATGAAAGGGTGAAAGTGCTCTTTATCTGATCGAAAGAACTCCCCGACTCTATTCCATCCAGCTTCCCTACTATTATTAGCCTTAGTCAAGTAAATACCTCTTTCATCATATTCATCCGCAACTGACCATTCCATTCCATCTTTCTCTCTATTCTTATCCCATATTGAGGGATCAGCTACTAATTCATCCATAGCCTTCAATTCGAATTGTTCATCTATGCTTCTAGTGTGATCACTAACTAAGCCCTTTCGGTAGTATTCATCAAAAACTAGAATATTCCCATCTTGATCTACATACATACCCAAGAAGCAGGTCGGGTTCGTCTGGCCATGATCTAGTGATCCCAAAATCGTGTGAGTCCCTTTAACGGGGTAAGGTATGTCCATAGGACACTCATCGTTCGGAAGGACGTGCGTTTGGAAGTCAAAGTCAGGCCAGACTTGCCCTTCCACTGCATCCCATGATCCATCTACATAACGTCTTACCCAGTTCTCTGGATTATCCCTTCGTAGATTGGCTAAGTATTCGGGAGGTAGCCAGGGGTTATCCTTTAGGAGTGATTGAACAAATAGATGGTCATCGAGTGGGACACCTTGCTGCTGTGGCACAACAAAAGTGTTCTTTAACCATCCTGGTTCTGGATTAGAAGCGAATAACCCAAAGAACCTCGGGTATTGACCTCCTGGAAGTTTCCACCTCAAACGTGCCTTGAGCATGTTAATAACTTCATGCACGGTTTCAGAAGCTTCATCAACACAGAAGAAACCTATTTCCAATGATTTGATTCTATCCATATCTTCCCTACCACCTAGTCCCCCATATATAATGGCCGAACCGTTTACTAAAAGTATTTCCTTCTTAGTCTGATTGTGTCCATTAGAAGCAATTATCTTCTGACCTGTCTCCAACTCCATATCTGCTATTAGGTTGAGGAGAGTAACTAGGGTGGTCTTCCTGAATGCCTCAGCTTCATGTCTCCCCAAGAAGCCCCTGTTTCCAGGGAACATCATGGAGAGACGCAACCCCTCAGCACAAAGGGCATATGTTTTACCACCACCTACTCCACCACCAAATAACTTATATTTATGATGAGCATCTCTAAATATAGTCTGTTTCTCTGTAGGACCTTCTTTGCCATAAAAGACATCAGTTCCACCAGATGAGGTTTTTATAGGAGCTTCAATCATTTTTTCTCCTCAGTCGGAATATCGCCATTCCATGAGAGCAGCCAACATGCGAATATTCGGTGGATTCCATCTTCTATTTTTCCCTCTTCATCTAATATAATCGGTTGCTGTACGCCATTATTCTTTATATCCATTGCCAGTGCAAAAAGACCTGGAGCTTCCGTATACACCCTATTCCAATCTATGTTGGCGGGTTCACGCAAGATCAATTCGTCAAGCTTCATCTTTATTCTTATTAGCTAACACATTCCCAGCACCAACATTACAAATCTTCAACAATATATTGATTCCTTTAGTAGCAAACCCTAAAGCATTATCATCTAACTTCGTAGGCGTCAACATTGTTATTGCAGTTAGGGAGGTTACAACAGTAGATATTGCTTGTAACCAACCAGGTGCTTTTAACATTAATCCAGCTATCATATCCATCTTGTTTCTCCTTATGTGTTAATAGGGTCTTCTCAAACTACCAATCAGATCTTTTGGCGTAGGGTCTGGTGCATTTCTACTAACTTCATCAGACCATTTATCATACTCAGCTGGGTCTATCTTATCTGGTTCTTTCTTATCTGTTTTTCTACCACGGTTCCTAAATAAAGGTAATTGTGTATTTCTTAACCCTCTAAATAGAGGCGTATTAAGTAACGGCTTTATTACTCTAGCTCCAACACCACCAGGCATTAAAGTCATCAGCATATCCACAGCACGTCCCCAGTTGTCACTTTTGAAAGCAGGCTCTGGTACACGAGGACTCTTTCCAAACCTCTCACCACCTTCATACATTAACCCACCACCTTCATGCAACTGCCTAGGAATAGAAAAATTCCTGTTAAGGAGAGCATCTGGGTTTATAGCAGGGTCTTGATCAGAAGGTGTATCTATGCCCCTAGCCATTCTCCTCTGCCTTTGTTGTTGGACGAAGTGGTCAACTAGCTCCTTTCTTTTTCTCCTAGCCATCCTTTCTTCTAGATCATTAGCAGGAGGAAACATCTTTGTTTGTCTCCCAGCTTCCATATTAATATTATCTAAAATACCCATACCTATTTCTCCACAGTAACATCAACAATCTCACCTTTACCTGAGTCATTAGCCCACCCAGGTGCGTATAGCTGTATAGTTACATTCCCAGTCTCATGTTGTTCTGCCCCTTTACCCAACCCAACTCTATCTAACAACTTCTCAGCTGCATTAACCCGAGTTGCCGGTGGGTTGAAGATAGGATTCGTAACCATGATCTCTTCACCAGTTTCACTATCTATTCTAGGTATCTCTGCAACATAACCATGTTTCATAGTTTCAGCTAGGGTGTCTATTGCAAGAGGAACTAACTCCCGCATCCTCCCTTTATGCTCAGCTAAATGATCCTCAACCAGAGCCTTAGATTCCTTCTTCCACAAAGGACTCTTTTTGAGTTGGGATAATCTAGTTTGAGATATCTCATATTTTTCAGTAACTTCCTTATCCGTCATCCCTTCAAGGACTATCCCCATCATTATTAGACGGTGGCGATCACTTATTTCTTTTAGAGATGTTTCCATTATTTCCCCCAACTTTCTTTAATAGCATCCATATCTAATACCATAGCAGTATCCCTATTCATACGTCTTGATTTATCCCCGCCGCCTTTAGTAGGAACCCTTGTGTTCCAGTCCATATATTCGTCTGGGTTCGTGTTTTTATATAGGACATGAGTAACTCCATCATCAGCAAGTTTACTCTTATAAAAATCCATATACTCATGTTTAGCCATAGTATCGAATGATTTATCAGCTTGACGAGATTTTTTCAAGTATTCCCCAAAATCTCTTACATACCTATTTTTCCAATGATCCCTTACAATCTTACGCTGCCTTTTAAGATCCTGGATCAAAACACTCTGATGCTCCTTAACCTCTGCAGGGGTAAGATCAATATTCTTCCTCTGTAGGAAACTATACTTTTGCTTTTTGATGCCAGCAGGCCAACTTTTAATAAGTGCTATTTCACCATCAATCTCAGATAGCTTATCTTTCAAAAAATTCTTTCCTTTAAGATCACCACCCTCCGTAACAAATCCACCTTTAAATGCCCTTAGTCTTTCCCAAATAGAATCAGCCTCTGATTTACTGCCAATTTTTCCATAACCACTATTCTTCATATAATCCCAAAAAGCTACCTTACCTATCTTCGGATCATCAAAGACAAAATTAGCCACATCTCGACCGATTTGCTCATAATCATCTATATAATCTCCACCCTCCCTTTTAAGAGGAATCTTTCGACCCTTCCCTTTTAGCTCTACTTGAGACATTACTCCTGTACCCTCTGGATATTGTCTTTCTAGACTAAAATCAACCTGAGGGGAATTAAGTTGAACTGGCTCACCACCCTTCGTTGACCATCCATGCTTACCCGTAGCAAAACCTTGAGCTACATCAGACTCCGTAGCAACATGAGGACCCATTGAATGAACTGACTTTGGCTCTCTAGGTATATGTTGATCTAAACTAAACTCATCCCTATTTCTCCAACCCTTATACCACTTCCCAGGTCGCATTATAGCACCTAGGGCAGGAACCATAGCTGGCATCATAGCCTTACCTTTAATTCCTGGAGCAAGCATCTCAGCAGCCATCATGGCTCTATCTAACTTAGACTGATCTCCAAATGGCTGAATACCAGTTGCCATCTCCATACCCTTCCAAACATTCTCCATCTGAGTAGGCATCCTGATACCACCGAACTTCTCAACCCTCGCCTGCTCCTCCTGCCTAGCAAGGTCTTGGGCTGTGAAAGACGGTTCATTTATTGCCTTAAGTAAGTCAATCCCCATCTGTGATCTTCCAGGCTTGTAGGGTGTCAGTTCCGCCATAATATTATTTGGAGCAAGAAATAAATTATTATATGTAGCTAAACCATTGTTTTTATACCATCTTACCCACATAATAACATATAGGTAAGTGAAAGACAACATAATAATTGAGGGTAGTTGGCCATTTATTACATTCCCACAATGGGATAATAATAAATTTTTTACTTGTTTTATTTATTACTTGATTATATTTTTGGAAGAACTAGCGTCGGATGTAGGGGTTAGGAAAATGTATGGGAATAACCGATCCATTCCTATAAGAAAAAGCATGCTTTTCCCTATATTTTTCAATGATATAGCTCTAACATGTTGTAATTGCTATCATTATAATTTTTTGTAAAGAAAATGTATGATATAATATACATCATCCTGGCACACAATGCACAAGGCCAATGAAATCAATAGGTTACAATCAAATTAAAGTTTGTTAATGTAGGCCAACGCCTTTAAATACAATAGGTTACAAACAAAAATAAATTTGACAACATATCATGCCAAATGGTAACATGTTTGTGTATTGATTATTAATCATTTTTTCGAGGTAACATAATGGACTACAATGATTTAACACCAAATGTTAAATTGTTGGAAGGTAAAAAGGATGGGTGCAATAATTCCGATGGCGAATTCAAAACATCCGTTAAAATACCATCCGACAAAGCAAATGATGAAAAAGCAAAATCATTAGGTTTTTTATTCATCAAAAAGGTCAAAGGTAAAATGTCAAAGGATGATACAAAGGAAATTGATTTATCATGGTATGGCCAATGCAATATGATAACACAAACCGACATGCAAACATTCCATGATTCATTATCAATTGATGAAAGGTTTGATATCATCAAAAAAGCTCACATTGTAAATTATCAGGAAGTAATTAAAAATGATTTCCTAACCAACATGGGATATCAAAAACCTACAAAAGCAAATGATAAAGCAAAAGTTTTGGCAGGAAAAATCATTTATTCCAAAAAGGATAAAATCATCGAATCATTGATGAAAGGTGGGATGTCCAAAAAAGAGGCCACAAAGGAATATGATGAAAATATCGCCATGTAGCAAAAAATGATAAAAAGCCTATGATCCGAATCATGGATCATGGGTTTTTTGTTATGATTTTTTATTTCAACCTTAAATGTATGGAAATAATTACGGAGGTAACGGCATGGACAAAAAACTAAAAGAAAAACTGTTAAAGGATATTTCCAAGATCATAGGATGGACGCGGGATCAATCGGATGATAATTGGAAAGTCGAAACAAAAATGGTTCTTGGACATTGGTTTACCATATACAATATGATACAACAATCAACGGATGAATGGATTGAAGTTGAACTCGAAAATGAAAGGGAATAAATCATGGCAAGGAAAAAAGGTTATCAATTATTTGATGTACCAAATACCAGCCGAGGAAGGAGATTCGTGCAGGATATCAACGATTTTATAAATCGGGATTGGTATGGATATCAGCGGAGAGGTCGATCGCCAAAGCCTGGAGTTAAGACAAATTCCCAAAGGCAAGCACGAGTTTTAGATTCATCAAGTTGGACAATATACATCAGGGGATTACCAACTCCAAGAAAATTCATTCAACATTCAGAAGTTCAACGAGCAATAAGAGATTCTAAATACTATCGGGAGCTTTATGATAAAACATCCATACATACCCATGAGCTTCTGCGAAAAATTGATAAGTTAAAAAAAGAAGTAGGAGAATGGCATAAAACATACGTTAAAATGCACGGTGTAGGTTATCGAAGATTAAACACGCACAAGATCAGTCTATTTGGCTGGAACATTTCATTATGGAGGGATGATAAAAAGGAGGTAACTAAATCATGATATTTAAACAATCTAGAGTAAGAGCAAGACGAATTAAGAAAGTCGTAGAAGCAATCTTAACCAACCCACCTGATGATATGGAGGTAAGAAAGGAGATGGAAGCTGATTACAAATTCATCGAGAGCAGACTCCAGAATTATGTATTAGATAGATTAGGAGATAATTACTCCATTCACTTCGGTGCTTGGATAGATGAGTTCGAGGAATTGGAAGTTAAGTATGTCAAAGCTCCAGAGATGGCACTTAAACAATTATGATTTCAGAACTTTGAGAAACATGAATATCCATAATCCATTTATTTACAAACATTTACAATTCTCAATTCTTCTCATGGGGTATCACCCATCCCCAACTACGGGGGTGAGAAGATGCGAGGGGGTATATAAAAAAAAAAAAAAAAAAAAAAAAAATACTACTGTTTTTCTCAGTTGTGCTTTTTTTCTTGGGCCTATCCCCTCATGGGGGGGGGCAGGGGGGAAGAATAAGAATTGAAA
>Ga0080013_1006290_pt1 | contig 10634 bp, 16 predicted proteins | sample ETNvirenome_6_85_FD_69236 | JGI IMG/M metagenome (GOLD analysis project Ga0080013, IMG submission 69236) | Marine viral communities from the Pacific Ocean - ETNP_6_85 (SPADES assembly) (version 2) | ecosystem: Environmental > Aquatic > Marine > Oceanic | place: Pacific Ocean | collected 2013-06-19
TATTGGTTATGATGGTATTGGCGGGTTGAGTAAACTCACCAATAGCAGGGCTGTCGCCAGCCGTGGTGTTTACTGTAACACCTGTCGCGTAACCAACGTGCTTGATGTACTTGTTGGTGAAAACACCCGTAGACGCCTGGGAAGAAGTTTCGGTAACAGCACCAGTTGTCGAGGCGATATTTATAACCTTGAAACCATTCTCTGAACGAACGGCTCCGTTGAAAGTTGTATTAGCCATTTGGCTACCTCCTTACAAAGGTTTTGCCCTAGAGTCTTCGTAAGCGTCTGCTGGGTCAGTCGCTAGGGCTAGATTATCCCAGAAAAAGTGAAGGAGAGAGTTTCCCCTCTCCCCACTATATTACGCTCCAGGAGAACCGTAAATACCACGAGGGTCGGACCAACCGAAACTGTAACGCTCACGGGCTTTATACCGTACATTACCAGTATCGAAATCACCTTCCATCGCCGTACGAATCGGAGTTCTCTGAAAGTGTTTCAGACCATTTGGTGCGTCTGTAATAACAAACCATGCATCCGTATCCGTAAGGAAGTGGTTTACCGTATAACCTTGCGGCACCATTCCCATATTCCGGATAGCGTTTACATCATTGTCTGCCGTTCCAGGACGCAGATCTGATTCAAGAAGACGATCCGCAACGAATTGAAGATTCGCTGGGACAATCAGTTTCATACCACGAAGCGCCACATTGAGGCCACGCTCATCAACAAAATCAGAAATGTCAATAAGTGCATTCTCAAGAGACGTTTCATTCAAGTCAGCCGCAGTAGACGGCTCGTTCCGGAAAGTATTGCCATTCTGCAAAGTATGAACAGTAGAGCAAAGTTCCAGACCATCCCCGCCAGTGTAGGTGCTATCGAAAGCATTGTTTAACACCGCAGCAGCTTTAACTTGTTTAGTATGTGCCATTGAACGTGCCAATGCTCGAGTATACCGAGAAGAAAGGCGATCATAGAGATTATCTTCAATCGCTTCTTCAGTGAGAGCAAATGCCAAAGCAATTGTCTCATTGGTGTATCGGGCAGTGTATACTTCAGCCGCATTATCGAATTGGACCGCTGCACCCTCACTTTTAGTTGGGGCAGAGCCAAATCCTGCAAGCATCACCTCTTCTTCAAACGCACGATCTGAAGATTCAGTAGTGAAGATTTCTGCATGTTCATTTTCGTACCTAGCGTACTCAAGACCGAAGAGGGCATTGAGTCCAGGCTCTAGTTCTTTGACGAGTTGTGCTCGTGAAATAGCCATTTCTCAATCCTCCTATACGCCAGTGGTTGAAACAGTACCACCCGCAATAGCACCATTCGGGCTATTGAAGGAGTTGTTCAACCTTACTATTGCACCAATACCAGCGGCAGAAAAATCACTATTAGAAGGATCCTCTTCCCACCCCATGATCCGAAGATTCAAGTTAGCAGTGGTGTTAATAGTGCTAATTGCCAAAGTTCCTGACGACATACCAGTAGTAGTACTTCCACTGGTAGCTGTGGCAAAGTTTGCGTTAGCAAAAACTGCTGCTCGCGCAGTAGCTTTACTAGTCCAAGATGCATTTGTTCCAATTAAAAATAGTTGTAATGGATCATCTGCCACAAAAGCCTCTACAGGATGATTACTATCTGCTCCTGATCCAGGCCAATAGTTACTCCACGTGGGTTTCCCCGTGGTGCTTGAGACATATTTACATCCCATAAAAGCGCCTAGTAATCCAACTGTGCCACCTGCCGCCGCACCAACTACATCAATATATCCCGTAGATAATGGGATTACTGGTGTGCCTTGGTAAATAGCACTACTGTTTCCATTAGCAATTTCATAGGAGGTATAGCCTGAAACACCAGTGGAGTTGGAATTCTGACCTACTTTAGCAATAGGTCGAAGTCCAAAGGCTCCGTTAATGTTCGCCATACATTTTCTCCTGAGTAGATTATCTACTCGTTAGAAGTTCCACCAAAAGACACCCTACTGCTTCTTTCCCGAGAAATAGGCATAGAAGGATGCTGCTCTCGCATAAGATCATTATCAACAGCAGTCATTTGCTGTGATGTTTTTTGCGTAAAATAAGATTTACGTGATTCAGCGACTCCTACCGGAAGTCGAGCTAAAATTAGCCCACCAACTCCAATAACCCCTTTCCATTTCCCATCATCGACGACCGCACATTCAAAATTTGGATACTCATCAGCCCTTACTGGTTCATACCCTTCGCGAAGTCGTTTTGTAAAGTTAGGTTTATCATCTTGCCCTAACATTTCAGCACGAATCCAACGATGGACAAAACCATCAGGTGGCGGAGGAGCATCTAATAAAGAAGGTGGCTTCCAAGATGTGGGACGTTCAGATTTTTGCCGAGTTGTGGCAGCGCGAGGTGTTCTATCAATTGATTCAGACATGTGCATTGATCTCCTTTACTTGTCTCGCGTAATCTTCAAGAGGCACACCTAGTTTTTTTGCAATTGCAACTTGGCTAGGAGTGAGTTTTACAGTTCCGCGTCCAGTAGTTTTAGCAGCTCGATTGGCAGAAGCAACTCTCTGGACTGGAGAGCTACGTCCGTTTGTAGCTGGTTGTGTTGAAGTTTCATCAAACTTATGAGGAAACTCTTCTCGAATCCTACGATCAATCTCTGTATAGTAGGTATCCGAATTCGGGTCAAATCCTGATTCCACAAGATTTTTATGAATAGCAAATGCTGTGTAAGTCATCGGCTCATCCGCACCAAACCATTCATTTCTAGTTGCCCACGCTTGAGATTTAGGATCAGGGGGCGGTGCAGTAGCCGGAGTTTGAGCTGTTTGTAATACGGGTTGCTGAGGTCTAAGTGCAGTTAGTGCAGTTAGTTCATTATTTAATGCTGCGTTTTCAACTGTTAACTTAGAAAGATCTGTTGTGGCATTGACTAGCTCGTCAGGATCACCACTCTCGTATGCCTGAACATATCGTTTTTTAGCGGCTTCTAAATCTGTAGTAATTCGACCAGCATACTGTTGGTTAGCGTTATCAGACCACTGCTGAGCGCTTTTTTGTACTTCATCTTTTTGAGCAATCACACCTTTAGCATATTGAAGAGCTGCTTGCTCTCTTCGTTCTGCCTCACGATATTTGGCAGTCAACTTATCAATGCGTTTTCGGACACCTGTGCTGTAAGAAGCTAACTCTTCTTCAGTTATGTCCTCAGATAATTCTTCTGATTCTCTTGATACATCTTCTTCAACAACAGGTGCTGCCGATGTATCTTCTTCTACGGCTACTTCAACCGCATCTTCTTGTTCAAGTTCAACTAGATCTTCTTTCGCTTCGGGCATGGTCTTCCTCCATGAATTGGCCTTACGTTAAAACCACTTTTTTAAAAAGTAAAGTCCTATGTATGGACTAAATGAGAAGGATCGTCTATTACAGCCAACACTTCATCATCATTTAAAATCCGTAACTCTCCCCCATCTATGTTAAAACGAGATCCTGAATATCTACTGAATAGAATCCAGTCCTTTTCTTTACACCAAGGTTCCCATTTTGCATCAGGGTTATTAGGGTCGCTGAATTTAGATGAATCCTTATAAGCCAGCGGACCTACTGCTAATACTAAACCTGCTACAGTAGCAATTCGTTCTCTTTCATGAACCTCATCCGGGAGTTCTACACCTCCTTTAGTTTTCATAGGAGGGTTATATGGCATGATAAGAATACGCCAGCCTGTAGGCTTTGGTAATTTATCATGTTCAGATTTAGCTTCTTCAACTGCTTTCTGTTTCGCCAAACGTTCCGGTAACAATAGTGCCGTGGTCATCTGGTTGCATTCCTTTCTCTAGAATTTCTGAAATTTCTTGACTTATCACTCCAAGAGCAGTAATCTCTCCCATCAAATTTCTATACTGAGCCATGTCAGCTAGTTCATTATTGACTAACATAGAAGAGATTTGCTGTTCTCGTTCTCGAACAACTCTCATTACTCGATCACAAACCCAAACACCATCCATTAGCGAACACCTTGAAAATTCAAACCTTGAGTTGCCGCTCCACCACCTCTAGCCTTTTTTCGATTTCCACCTTTATGCTCAGGAGAAAAAGTTCTGGCCTTTACATGGGGGCCTACTTCCATAGGCTCGGGGGCTAAGACATTCATACCATCAGCCTTGAACATCTTAGTTTGGTAAATAATGGGGGTAGATAGAACTTCTGTAATCCCATTCTTTTTAGTTGCTGTCTTCATTAAATTGTCCTTCCTATACTCATTTCTTCGGTTGACGAATCAATAAAATTATAACCACTACTAACAATGAAATACTTACTATTTCTCCAGGAGAGAAAATTAAAGCATTCATCTCATTGCACTTGCATTTTCTCACGCTGCACTGAGATACGCTCTGCTGCTTGCGCTGCATCCTGTTGAATTTTAATCTCTTCAAGCGCTGTTTTCGTTTGGTCTTTTTGCACATCAAAAGCAAGTCGTGATTGAGACTCAGCTTCTTTTCTTTGCATATCGCGTTCTTTTAACTCAAGTTCCTGCATACGAATTTGAACAAGTGGATCAATACCACCCTGCTCTTGTTGCTGTGCAAACTGTTGTGCTTGCGCACTAATTTGTTGAGTTGCCTGAGCAGCAGCCTGTGCGATTTGATTCTCAAGTTCTGGAGGAATCTGCTCGTCTTCTGTAGGCAGTGGTCTTCCGATCATCTGTTCAACTTGTTGACGATAAAGCATTGCAAAGTGTTCTTGAATGTGACTTTGTAAAACAAGCATCGCTTGTTGATTATTCTGGAACACAGGATTTTGCATAAAAGCCATATGAGTGGCTATGTGAGCCTCGTGATCTTGATGAATAAACGCTTTCAAAGGTGCGCCTATTAGTGCATCCGCGTTTTCAGAGGCAGGATCTTTTGAATTCTCTGGTTCAGAAGGAGGAAGAAGATCTTCAATATTTTGAACACCCAGAGCTTGGTACATACGGTAATAGGCTTCGTTAAGATTATGTATCTGAGGAGCAGAAGTAGCTAACTGAAGTTGTGTTTGCGCCATCATAACCCGTTGCGCCATACTAAATATATTCGGATCACTATGTGGCAATACATCTATTTGCTCACTAAAGTCAGAAACTTTAATAAGCCTCTCTCCTCCAACAATTTCAAAAGGATACTCTTGAGGAAGATACTCTGAAAAGGTTTCTGCAAGTAACCGGAACTCTACTTTTTGAGAATAATGGAGGCGCTTGTGAATAGCCGACATAACTTGCATGCCTTTTTCCAACAACGCTACTGTTGTGCCTACGGGCATTGCTTCACTCATCTCGCCAGTTTGCATTTCAGTGATTGCGGCAAATCTACGCCCCGAATCAACAAGAACACCAAGTAAATTTAAAAGTGTTCCGGAAGGCTCTTTATAGGGTAGCGGCAGGAGTGAATCACGAAGCGCCCCTCCAGGAGCATCAACATCTCGCCATTCTCCAGGTTGCAACGGTTCGTCATCATTTCGAACTCGCAAACCACGAGCTTTAAATCCCGCAGGAAGATTTGCTAAAGTTCCTGCGTCAATGAGCTGCCGTAAAAGACTAGTCGCTGATTTGCTTAATCCACCAATCATGTGAATCAAACCGAAACCATAAAAGCCCAATCCTGGAAGAAACTTATAATGAACGAAATAATCTTTCTTACTCTTTAAAGGATCAGTTTCGTCCCAATTCCTACGGATAGAAAGAATCTCAGAACAACCCTCTTCCATAGTTACTATGTAAGGAAGTTGAATACCTGTGGATTCGCCATCTTCACTGATATCCTCAAATCCTGGAAGGTCCAAGTTTATATGGCACTCTAAAATTGTCATTATCTCACCAGAACTATAGTGAGTCGGGCGGACGCCCTCAAGCTCATCTACCTTTTCAGTGACCGCTGTTTGCGGTTCGTCTGACGGCATCAGTTCAATGTCACGGTAAAATCCGCTGGCTTGAAGTTTTCTTACGTCATTTGTATTTTGTCGAATCATGTGTGTGATTCGATTGGCTGATTGTAAATCGGTAGTTTCATAAGGAACAACAAGATCTTCTGAAGTAATGAATTTACTTACTGCTCTTCCGATACCCTCGTCGTAATAAATTTTCTTAAAGGAAGAACCTGAAAGAGGAAGATAAAAAAGCATTTGATCAAGTTCTGGATCATACTCTTGCATAACCTCAGTGATCTGGTAATTCATAAACTCTTTTACACGATTTGCTTGTTCTTGTCGCTCGGGAGTTACCCGCCCCACAACACGTGTACTTACGGGGCCACCTGAAGGAAGAAGCTCTTTGTAAGCAGAAGATTGAAACTGAGCTACTGCTTCTGAAAGCAAAGGATGGTAAACACCGGAAGCCCCTTGAAATGGCTCAGATCTATCATCTGTGTCCATTCCCAGTAATCCCAATCCCTCACTATAGGTTCTCTCCCAATCCGATCTACTCTCACGATCTTCTGAGTACATGCCCAATAACTCTGAAGCTAGTCTGCCTAGCTCACGTTGATCTATTTCTTCTGCAAGGTTTTTATAAAAGTCTTCTGAAAGAGGCTCCGGCATTTCTTCACCGAAAGAGACAACCGTATTGCCCTCTTCGTCTAATTCTTCATCAACTTCTATGTCCATTCCCTCGGGAATAATCGCACCATTTTCCGGTGCTTCTGCTAAAACTTCATCATCCTCCAATATAACGTCCGTTCTTATAGGACGTTCCATTTCTAGAGGAGGTACTGGAGAAGCAGGGATTTCAGTGTCCGATATCTCAATTTCTGTCATAAGCGAAGGAATCAGAGGTTCGTCAGCCATTTGACCTACTTCTTGCGTTTAGATGGTGTCTTTTTCTTCAGGCCCCCGCCTTTATAGCCCATAACCCGTTTCTTCTTTGAGGGCCGACCTTTTTTAGAACCATAAGTTCCTGGACCATGAGGCATTAAACTACCCCTTTTTCTTTGAGAATAAAACCAACAACCCCACCAACAATACCCGCCCATATCAAAAGAGGCAGATTGAAAATAATTCCTAGCGCCATAACTCCAACCCCCACAGCTAGATAACTGGTGGGTTCACACATACGTTCTTTAATCCATTTCATCATGATTTTCCCTTCCTGCCTTTGTATCCTGAGGCATAGGCAGCTCGTCGTTGACGTTGCGCGGCAGCTTTAGTTTTGTAAATCTTTCCAGATTTACCCCACCTATAACCACCTTTGACTTTTCGCACTGGCATTAGCAGTACCTTAGTTCAAAATTTTTAATATGAAAAGCCTAATAATAAGTGTACCTCCGACGATAGCCAGAGTCTTCTTCTGTATAGTCTTCTGGGTGACCGATAAAACCGCCCTGCCGAAACCGCAAAACAGCTTGAGTCATTGAGTCTACAAGGTCGTCATGCTCGCCATTGGGAAATTGTGCACACTCTTCGATTATTTCTTCAGCGAAACTTTTTTCGGGTGCCCAGATAATTCCGCTCTCAAAAAGTGGGGCCACCGCATTTACGCGAGCGTGTTTATCTTGGCCTTTTCCGGGACTGAAGTTCATAACCGGAATGCCCATGGCCCGTAGTTCTTGGGTCAAGGGAGAGCCGGAAGCCTTTGCTTCGATAATCACAATATCTGGCTCCCAATAGTGATAACTTCTCAGAGCTTCACGTTTCAGCTCAGGGAACTCGTAGCGACCTTTTGTACTATCAAGAAGAATTAGATTTGGGCCACTGTCCTCTTCTGGGTAAAAAACACCCCAAGTTGTAATGGCCGAGTAGTCAGCGTATTCTTTTTTGAGGAAAGCCGTATCGTATGATTGGATTATGTACTCTAATCCGGGAACGTGTTCCTTTTCCCATTGTTTCCACCAGTCGCGCTTTATGATGCTGATTGAGTCAGAAGTGGGCTGTTGAAGCCACTGTGCGCTCCATTTTTGTGCGCTTAATGAGGCTTTTACTCCGAGTAATTCTTCTAGCTTCCAGAACTCCGGCCAAAGGGGTTTTGGATCATTCTCCTCAATTTCAAGTACCGCCGGAAATTCGATCACTTCCCATTGATCAGCCTTTGTATCGAAGGCTTGCTGTTTCAATACTTTTGCGGTCAAGTCTCGCTCGGACCATCGCGTCATGACAACTACAATTGAAGCTCCAGGTTGTAGCCGTTGGCGAGGGCCAGAGGTGTACCATTCGTACGCATTTTCCATTGCCGCATTACTGAGTGCGTCTTGTTCCGAATGCGGGTCGTCAATAATCAGTAGGTCCGCGCCACGGCCCGTAATCGCACCTCCCACGCCCGCCGCAAAGTACTCGCCGCCTTCAGTAGTGGTCCAGCGGCCAGCACTTTTGCTGTCGGGGGCTAGGGCAGCTCTCGGAAAAATTTTCTTGTACTCTATGCTGTCTATCAAGTTCCGCATTTTCCGGCCGAAGTTCATTGCGAGTTCGCCCGTGTGCGTTGTTTGAATGATCTTTAACTTCGGGTTTCGCCCCACTAGGTACGCCGGAAACAGATAGCTGGCGAATTCTGACTTTGTATGGCGCGGAGGCATGTTCACAATCAACCGCCGCAATGTGCCATCAGCAACTTCCTGCAGCTTCTGGGCAAATATCCTATGATGACTGCCTTCAATAAAGTCAGGCCAAACTGCTTTTACAAATTTTAAAAAATTTTTCTGGCTTGCCTCCGACTCTTGGATATCGGCTAATCGCGTAGAAACAGCAAGGTACTCCTCAAGAGTTTCACGGCTCAAGGACTGCAATCGCGCGTTCAATGAAGCATTCGCCTTTGTCATTGGGGCTTTTATAAAGCGAAATGCAAATATAACAAAGCGAAAAGGGAAAAGGGAAAAGGGAAAAGGGAAATGTGAAATGTGAAATGTGAAAAGCGAAAAGGGAAAAGCGAAATGGTTCATGCCCAATGAAACTGGAGCGATCTTACGGGGAGGGCGGGTGGGCGCGCGGCGGCGCTATATAGGGGTGCCCCTATAGGGGTCAGCACCGTCTATACTTGCCCTATACTTGGGGACCCCTATCTATACTTGCCCTATACTTGCCCTATACTTGCCCCATCTATACTTGCCCTGTACTTGCCCTATACTTGCCCTATACTTGCCCCGGTGGTGCCGGTGCCGGTGGTGCCGGTGCCGGTGGTGGTGCCGGTGGTGGTGGCGGTGGTGCCGGTGGTGCCGGTGGTGCCGGTGCCGGTGGTGGCGGTGGTACCGGTGCCGGTACCGGTGCCGGTGGTGGTGCCGGTGGTGGTGGCGGTGGTGCCGGTGGTGCCGGTGCCGGTGGTGCCGGTGCCGGTGGTGCCGGTGCCGGTGGTGCCGGTGCCGGTGGTGCCGGTGCCGGTGGTGCCGGTGCCGGTGGTGGTGGCGGCTTGCCCCAAAAGTAACGGGCCGTAGCGGCATGCTACGGCCCGTTTAGGTTGTAGGGGTTGAAGCAGGGGCAACATGCCCCTGCCCCTGCCCGTTGGGCTACCCAGTGCGCGAGAGGTTCAGAAGTGCTTGCGCCTCCTGCGCCGTTAAGGTGTCCCCGTCCGCTACGTCGCCTATTACCCAGTCTGCGAGGGACTGCGCCTCCTGCGCCGTTAAGGGGTAGCCGTCTGCTACGTCCCAGAGGCGACTTTCCCAATATAGGGCATCTTGCTGGCGTTCAGTCTGTATCAGCATGGTGTTAGTCCTTTCAAGTTGTAGGGGTTGAAGCAGGGGCAATCACATAGGGCAGGGGATTGTCGCGCCACTCCTCCACTAGGTCTCTGGCCTCTGCACCCTCCATCCCCGTGGTGTTCCTCACAACGCTCTCTGCCTCTCGGATGGCGCTGATGGCATGTACCCTAGCAATGGCCAGCACCTCCTCTGGCGCTAGGTCTTCATCCTGCGCCAGCATGTGCAGCTGCAGAAAGGGGCTTGCCCAGAGGATAGCTTCCTTAGTGTGTTTGGGCATTGTATTCTTCCTTTCAAGTTGTAGGGGTTGAAGCAGGGGCAACATGCCCCTGCCCCTGCCCCTGTTTAGCCTAGACGATTATCTTAACTGCCGGGTTGCCATAGCCGAAGGCACTACGGCTGTACCCGCCTACTAGCGCGGCACTAAGGTCGCGCCAGCCCCCGCCTAACTTGCGGGCCTCGTCTAGAAACTTGGCCACCGGTATCGGGCTAGCCAGCATGCGGTTAATATCCGCCCGCTTGCCGCTATCCCGGCGCAGGTACGCCGGTAAGCCCCCTTTGGGGACATTAACAGGCACTATCTGGGCACCCAGGTTAGCCGCGCAGAATATGCGCACGGCCTTGTCCTGATCTTGGGGTGCCATAGCCTTAAACCCCTCGGGGAGTGTGAACACAGAAACACTAGCCTGTTTAGTTTTGTTAACCATGATATTGTGTATACCCTTCTGGTTATGTAGCGGGATTGCTACCCCGCCACCGTCGGCTATGCGCGCAGGCGTGTCAAGTGCTAATTGGGCAGCACCTGTGGATAAGTGCCGGTGGTGCCGGTGGTGCCGGTGGTGCCGGTGGTGCCGGGGTGCCGGTGGTGCCGGTGGTGCCGGTGGTGCCGGTGGTGCCGGTGGTGCCGGTGGTGCCGGTGGTGGTGGTGGTGGTGGTGGTGGTGGTGGTGGTGGCGGCGGCGGCGGCGGCGGCGGCGGCGACGAGCGACGAGCGACGAGCG
>Ga0080013_1006291_pt1 | contig 10633 bp, 15 predicted proteins | sample ETNvirenome_6_85_FD_69236 | JGI IMG/M metagenome (GOLD analysis project Ga0080013, IMG submission 69236) | Marine viral communities from the Pacific Ocean - ETNP_6_85 (SPADES assembly) (version 2) | ecosystem: Environmental > Aquatic > Marine > Oceanic | place: Pacific Ocean | collected 2013-06-19
CAGGCGCGCTGAACAATCTGATGGACGAGCGCTTTAGCGGACGGAAGCACTTCTGGTCGGCAGTTGCAGTCGATCGTGTGTATAGCAAGAAGAAGTTTCTCGAAAACATCGAGGAGTATCGCGCTGAAGAAGACTTCAGTGTTGAGGAAGAGATTGACAACCTAACGACCCTCACTGGAATATTCCCCATGCATTTAGTTATGACACCAGAGGTACGAGATCGCTTGGAGGCAAACTATGTGCCTCCCGTATCGGACTATGATCCCGACCTGGGATTGGTATGGTTCATACCGCGAGAGATTATTCGAAAGAAGACAAAGAATGGAAAGCCCTATTGGATTGTCGCCGTAATTGATTCAAATTCGGTCTTGACAAAGTTCCGATGTTGGGGTATAGTAGAGGGTAAGGATAGGATTCACTTGAATCGTCCTTATATGGGTAAACTAGATTTCGACCCAGCGTGGGGGTTTTCAACCCGCTCGATTAAAAGAAATCTAAGATTGTTAGGATAGAAAATGATATTACAATACCACATGTTACGAGGAAGTGAGTTTCCTCCTGTGCGAGCAAACCCCAGCGATGCTGGGTTAGATTTACGATGGACACCCCTCACTGGTGTCGAAACTGTCATGGCTATTAAGCCGGGAGATTCTGTACTGATCCCTACGGGATGTAAGTTTGGAATTCCGCATGGTTATATGCTAGAGATTAAGAATAAATCCGGCATTGCTCATAAACGTAAGCTTTTAGTGGGGGCATGCGTAGTCGATAGCGGGTATGATGGAGAGGTTTTTGTCAATCTTCACAATGTAGGGAACGAAACTCAATTTCTGCAGCCCGGAGATAAGATCGCACAAGGCGTGGTCGTCCCTGTTGTTCACGCTCGGTTTGTGGCTAGTGAGGACCCCCATCTTTACGAGTGGTATCCCATCACTATTTCCGACCGCGGTGATGGGGCCCTGGGGAGCACGGGTGAATGAAGATCCGGCGCCCCAAGCTGCGTAAGGTGAACACGAAACGCCGCAAGGCGTTACGCAAAGAGCTAAACAACTATTTAGCAGAACAAGCCGAAGCCTTTATGAACCATCCTAAGGAGTGCTGCGTTTGCGCAGAGCCTTTTGACCGAACAGCCGAGACCACTAAGACGTGGCAAGTGGCAGTGAAAGAAGATAAGATATTCCTCAGTTGCCCTCCTTGTACACTGCGGGCTCAAACAGCTGCCGAACAGAACGTTATAAATGAAAATACCTCAAGCACTGACCTATCATGATGTGCTCTAGAGCCTCAGTATTCCCACATTATATTATGACACCTCCCATCCCTTCTACTCACTCTAAACTTACTTTTTTCTTAGATTCCAAACTTCATGAAAACCTGAAGATAAGATTGTATTATGATCAAATCAAAACGCAAAGTGAGTTTTTTAGGTATTGTGTAGAATCGTATTTAGACCAGGACCCCTTGTTCATGGCCTTTTTAGATGACTATAAGATCAATAAAAAGGTTCAGTCCAAGCGACGCGTTACAAAAAGTCGTCAGTTGCGCGCCAGTGGGGAGAACTTGTTACGAGACTTGTCTCTGACAGACGACGACATTGAAAATATATTTGATATATTAGAAGAGGAGTTACCAGAATTATGAGAGAATGTGCACAGAAATGTTGGAGAGCCCAAAAGGCGTGTGAAGAAAAAGATTGCCGGCTATTTATAGAGTTCCCGGCAGACAATAATTGTACTTTGATTGCTAGCGGCAAACATGGCCCTATGACTTTAGAGCAGATAGGAAAGAGGCATCATATTAGTACTGTACGGGCTAAACAAATTTTAGATGCTACCCTACTCAAATTAAAAAAGACGTTATTGCGTAGCAACACTATTTAATAGTAGCATTTCTAACATGTTGTAGGAGAAGAAGTCGCCATGTCAAACAAACCCTCAAAAACTAATCTTTTGAACGAATCGCAGGTTCGTCAATTTATGAAGCTCGCGCAACTGGAGCCCCTCACCCCAGGATTTATAGGTGGCTTAGAAGAGCGCCGCGAGACACGACCACCCGGACAGGCTGGCAGCTCTACGCATGGTCGTTCGGATAAGCCGGTTCCCAACTCTAAGCTGATGCGCGAAGTGGAGGCCGATCCTGAGGCACTCGACGATTATGCCGCCGGCGACGAAGAGCGCGGTGAGCCCGAAGAGGCCGAAGTGGATGAATTAGAGGCTGGAGACGAAGAGGTTGGAGATTTAGAAGGTGAGGACGAAGGCCGTATGGTTTCGGTTGATGACTTCCTGGCCGCTTTAGAAAGCGCGCTTGAGACTGCCATGGGTGATGAAGTTGAGGTTGACGCTTCAGCTATGGAAGATGAGGAAGACGCAGGCGACGATCTAGAGGCTGCTGATGATATGGAAGTTGATGCTGATGTCGATCTGGAAATGGACGATGAGATGCTCGAAGAGGACAAAGCTTACAGTGCTAAAAAGGAAGAGCCCGGCGAGGATAAGCGCAAGGGAGCCGAGAAGCGCGGTGCTGAAGGTACGCTGGCCAAGACTAAGGGTCATGGCAAAGTCGATTATGTTGACGAAGGCGTCTTTGGTGGCGGCGACGAAGAGAAATGGGCTAAGATTGCCAAAGGCAAGAAAGGATCCTACGCTCCTGATCCCGAAGCAGGCGAAAAGAGTTCCGCTCCCACTCCCGAAGAAATCGAAGCTGCCAAGAAGGAGCCACGCACGCGCAGCCCTCGCAGAAGCGCGGGTGATATTGCGGGCGGCCTAGGCGGCAGTTGGAAAGGCATCTCCGAAGGAAACTCCGACGAACTCGTTGAGCAGATCACCAAGCGTGTTGCTGCACGAATTCTCAAGAGCGCCTTAACGAAGAAGTAAAAATAACGCTTGACTTTCAAGCACTCCTAACGTATACTAAAGACTGTGAGGGAACCTCGCAGTCTTTTTTTATGGGGTTAAAATGTATGAAGTAACAACACAAGAACTCATGGTGTTTGTAGTTTTAGGATTTTGTGCGGGGATTTTTGTTAGTATCTTTTTGGCGCGTTTTTTTGAGGTAATTCATACCTGGCGCCTGGTCCAAGAGACGCTGGTACATTTGATAATGATGTGTGCTAAGATTGTGGAAGATGTGGCTTTTCTCGGAGAGCTAAAGCGGAAGCACATGCAAGAAGTTAACTTCACGCGTGAACAGATTCGCAACTTTCAAGAGGTTGACGAAAGGACCTTGACAAACTGGAAGGACTCAGTTATACTATCCATAGTGAAGAGAGCGCCGCCTCATTTTCGCTCCATGTTGCCATTCAAGAACTGGAATGAAGCAATTCGATTTATGAACGACGCGGTACGAGGCGATTCGCCCTAATGAAAGGTTTAGAAATGATCAGTAATGACGAAGAGGACACAACTCAACAAAACGCAGAGGAGGCTGACCTCATTTTACAGGGGCTAGACGGGGAAGAACCTCCCCTCCTAGGTCTGGTAGGAGATATCAACGAGGAAAGCGCGCAACAGCTTGCATTAGCATTGTTGACTCTCAATGATGGCAAAATACTCCAGCCCGATAAGGAAGCCTTGGAGGGGCTCCCCGACATTGAATTTTTTATTTCCTCTACAGGTGGCTCCGTCAGTGATATGTTTACGGTTTATGATTTGATGCGACTCGTAAAGCCTAATCGTCCCATCGCGACGTTTGGATATGGGAAAATTTACTCTGCAGCTGTGTTGTTGTTAGCGGCTGGCACCAAAGGAAAGCGCTTCATTGCACAGCATGCTCGCCTGATGATCCATCATTGTGCCACTAATGCTAGCGGCCCCCACCCAACGATACGTTGTAATTATAATGAGCTAAAAGTAGTTGAAGAGATGATGGTCCAAGAGATAGCCAAGAATTCCCAATTATCAGTAGGAGAGATTTATAATATGATGTCCGGCAATACTGATAAATATTTTTCAGCTGACGAAGCATTAGAAATGGGTCTTGTTGATGGAATCATCTAATTAGTATTGGACCCGAGAGGATTACACATGGATATTGATACAATGGTGGAGAGCCACTTTAAAAAGAACCGAGACGTTTTTGGATTTGAGAGCATCGCCCAACTCATTGAAGAGGTGATGGATTCGATGGAGTCTGCCGGCGTACCCCTGGCGGAAGGAGGATCGCCCTCTGAACTTATTACCGAAGCTAAAGGGTTCTCAGCCGCTGCCTTTTTTGATTCTATTTTTACCCCCAACATGACAGAGGCGGTCGGAGAAATTGGAACTCCGGAACGAGACGCCTTTCTAAAGATAATGAAAAAGATCCAAGGCGATACGTTGGAGGCCAAGCTCGATAGCGTACGTGCCTTCATCGCGGGCGATGATGCCCAGACCGACAAGGCCGATAAGGTCCTCTCGTATTTAGTTTTTTTGAAAACCATGGCCGAGGTTTTCCAACAGTATTCTCCCTCCGGAAGTGGTTTCCTTTTGGAAGCTTTCTTGGCTGGACTGATGAAGGGAAAACAGATCGTCGACACCGAAGAAGGCTCCCTTCCTATCGTTGATTACACCACAGAAGGCGGAGACCCCGTATCTCTGAAGCGCCTTACAGGCGGCGAGAAGAAGACCCCCATCAAAGGATCTATCAAAAACCTCAGTGCGCATATAGCCCAGAACCCAGCGCGCGGCGTTGACTATGTGATCGCGGCGATTCATGGCGCCAAGGACGGCGGCACTATTGAGTTCACCCAATTTACTATCAATGCAGAGAGTTATATAAAATATATCGGCAAGTATCTCAAGGTGCCCCCGGGAACTTCGTTTACGAAGGCCGCAGGACCCACAAGCGCTGCCGACAATCTGGAAGCAAACGTTTTTCAAGAAGAGCGCGGCCTCCAAGAAGTAGAATCCACCGCAGACATACGTGCGCGAGTCGCCAAGAACTACCCCCACCGCGTTGGGGAGATCCAGAAGGCGCTTGGGGTTAATGGTACCGAAAAGAACCCGGTGATCGCGGCCAAGAACGAAGAGACAGGACAAGAGATGCCTGCGCTTAAGGCCACAACAGACCCGATGGTAAAGCTGGCCAAAACCGACCCCGGCGGAATCGGCAAAGCTGCCAACGTACTAGTTTCTAAAGAGAAATTCCTGCCGGAAATGATTAAGACCGACAAGGGCAAAGCCGGCGCAGATGGCTTTAATGCAGTGTTCCGCGACGCGCAAGGGAAACTACAGCGCCACTGGGTTGCTGCAAACTCAAAGGAAGAGGCACTCAAAAAGGCCCGCGAAGCGTTCCCAGACCTCGACCCCGCAGCTGATATTCGCCTCTATGGGCAGCCTGGAGTTTCCAACATCGAACAGGCGATTGCTACCCTGATAGAGTTTCCCGAACGCGGTGTATTCTCAGAGGACAACCTAACAGGCAGCTATCTGTACCCGCATAAGTCCAGCGGTCCGGGGAAGCTCACCCCCGAAGGAACCCCAAACCAAGCGACAATTCTAGGAGCGATGAAATTGCTCCAATCCGCTTTCAAAGAAGCAGTAGGAAACTTGCCTACGGCGGGCTCCTGGTTTAGTCACGGTGCCATGAGCCACAGCACTGGCGGCGGCGGCACAGGTGTGGGTGCCGAAAGTCTCGCTCAGATGCCCCCCGAGCAGCAAGCCGCCTTCCCGGCGTGGCTGACTGAGAACCCCAAAAAGTTTATGGCACTCGTCAACTATTCCATAGGCAGAGCCCCCTCAACCCTCCCCTCAGCCAAAGACAAAAAGAAAGAAAAGCCGCAGACACTGGAGGAGATGATTGATCAGATGTTGGCAGAATCCAAAGAGGAGATGCTATTAGTAGAGGGCGATGAGAAAAAAGACAAAACCCAGTTCCTAATAACTCAGCAAGAAGCGCGCTTAGGATCGCCCGGTGGCATCGGCACCATCGATATCACGCGAACCCATCTTTTGAAGGTGGCTAACAAGTACAACGCCGTTGTGAAGGAACGATTGTCTCCTATCTTCATCAGCGTGGATAGCTTAATGGCCGCACTTCAATCATTTTATGTTAATAATAGGGTGGCGTCTGGCGAAAAGGCCTCCGACGAATGTGAAGCGCTTAAGGGTAATGTGGATGCCGAGGTGTCAGCCGCCAAAGCAACCCGGAAAAAATAGCTTGACATTATAAACAGGTGTGTTATAATAAACAATATACGAAAGAGAGGTGACGTGTGCCCAAGTGTAAATTTGAGTCTCGTTCGGAATTAAACGCAAAAGTTCTAAAAGGAGTAAATACTCTGGCTGATAATGTGGCGGCGACCCTCGGTCCCAAGGGATGTAATGTTATTCTGCATCAAAAAGGAAAGGCGCCCATTATCACGAAAGATGGTGTTACTGTAAGTCAATTTGTTTATGCGGATGATGAGTTCGAAAACGCAGCGATGCAAATTCTTAAACAGGCCACCTCTCAAACCAATGCTATGGCGGGCGACGGAACTACCACAGCCACAGTGCTGGCTCGCGCCATCCTGACAGGAGCCCAGCGTTATATTACAGCTGGTGCTTCACCAGTTGAATTGAAACGAGGAATGGATGTAGCCGTCCAGAGTGCGGTCATCGCCCTTAAAGAAAGTGCCACACATATTGAAACGCTGGACGATATAGAGAACATTGCTACTATTTCTGCTAACAATGATCGGACTATTGGCAAGCTCGTGGCAACCGCTGTCGACAAAGCCGGTAAGGATGGTTCTATTACAATCGAAGAAGCGCGGAGTAGTGAAACCAGCCTGGATATGATTGAAGGTTTCCGGTTGGAAGCCGGATACGCCGCGTCTGCATTCGTAACCGACGAACGAAGGGGAGCGGTCCAACATGATTCCCCTCTTCTTTTAATTACTGATGCAAAAATTGATACGGTCGAACAGATCCTCCCGGCCCTGGAGATTATAAGTCGCGACGGCCGACCCCTAGTTATCGTGGCGGAAGATATTGAAGGACAGGCTTTGGCTGCTTTAATCATGAATACCGTTCGGGGCACTATGAAAATCGCCGCTGTCAAAGCTCCTTTCTATGGTGAACGCCGTCGCCATGGGCTCACTGACTTGGCTCTTTCTACTGGTGCTGAATTCTTTTCACGCGAATCTAATGTAGGATTGCGAGACATAAAGTTGGAGCACTTTGGCCAAGCGCGCTCTATTGATATCACCAAAATGGCTACCACTGTTATAGGGGGGAAAGGGAATTTTGAAGACATCGATCGTCGCATCGAGCTTCTCAAACAAGAGTTACACAGTACTACGGATCTACGCGACTGTGAAAAGATACAAGAACGCATTACAAAACTGGCCTCCGGAGTGGCGGTTATTAACGTGGGAGCCGCCACTGAAGTTGAAATGATAGAAAAGAAACATCGAATTGAAGATGCACTGGAAGCGGTCAAGTCCGCGCAGGAAGAAGGAATAGTATGCGGAGGGGGCGTAGCTCTTTTACGTGCGGTGACATCCCTCGAAGATACCCCTGTAGAAAATGCAGATCAGCAGTTGGGGGTAGATATCATTGCTAGTGCTATGTTAGCACCCTTACGGCAGATGGCGACCAACTGTGGTTTGTCACCCGATCTTATCGAATCTCAAATCCGAGAGGCTCCGCAAAATTGCGGCTACAATTTTCGAGACTTTTTACTTACCGATCTATTAGAGGCGGGCATTATTGACCCGGTTAAAGTAACTCGTACTGCTCTACAGAATGCTGTCTCGGCTGCCGGCACTTTAATTACTACTTCCCATGCTATTGTTGAAGTATAGGTCTATTTATTTGGTACACGGAGGAAAAGATGCATGACCGACGAAGACACACAAAAGCTTACGGTAATGATGACCGAACTGGTGACCAAAATGCAAGTCCTGCTGGACAAGCAGGACGAACTAGGGGAGAATATTACTAAGATTAAAGAAGCGGTGTACAATCCAGACAATGGACTGTATGCTCGTTTGAGTCGCCTCGATGCACGGTTGGATACTCTGGAAGCTTGGAAGAACAACAATACCAAGGTCATGTGGATTATTATAACTGTGGGGCTCGGGCTCGTTATATCAGCTGGATGGCAAGCCATCTTTTAGAAAAGGAGAAAAAGAATGAGAGTAAAATTATCTTATACGGTGGAAGCCGAGGACGTCTTGAAAGAGGCGGCTAAAATTATAAGCCTGTCTGGAGAAGACCTTCAACAGGCCGTTACTTTGTTTACCGAGGTTCAAAAGGAACTTACTGGTGACAATGATGAAAATAAAATTGTTAATATTAATCGCGCTCAAGAAATGTTAGAAGATTTTCGAAAGGCACTTCTCGTGATGGACCGTCGCTTTGAAGAGGCGACGGAGATTATTCACGGTTACGATGATTATCTACGAAGCCTCCGCGCTGAGGACCCACTCCTTGACCCCGCCGCCAGTGACGAACAACCGATGGCATATCCGGTCTCGGATGAACCAGAACTGTTCGGGGCCGATTAGAGTGGCCGCTGTACATAAAATAGGCGATCTCGTCCACATCCCTCAGGCCGTCAAACTTATAGACTATGAACTCGCCCCGGGCGAGTCCTTAGGCCGGGCTAAGGTTCCCTCTCAACTTAAGATTCCCCTTAATATTCACGAAACTCAAAAACCAGAAGTAGGTTTGGTTATTGAATCTGCAGGTTACGGCTATCTTCGCGTCTTGTGGGCCGGTAAAGCTTGGTCAGTGCGGAATGAGAACGTCTATGGCTTAAGCGGAGTTGTGCATGATTAGATTTATTGAAGTAGTAAATCACAGGAATTCTAATCCTCAGGTAGAAGGGAATTCCGCCTCGCGCTTTACGCTAGGAGAGGTGTGGATAAATGAGGATTATGTAGTAAGTATTCGCGAAGCTTTAGGATATCGCTCTCTTTTAGAGGAGGGCCTTCTTCCTCCCGATTTAGAAAATCACCATGTATTCACTACGGTGGTTATTAATAATGGTCGCCGAACCGAAAGTTATGTGGTAGTTGGAAACCCTGTGACTGTGGCCGGCCGCCTGAGCAAAGATACTCAAACACTATTGAAAGGATAAAGATGTTACGTAGCGCACATATAATAGAAAAACCCTGGGGCCATGAAGAAGTGTGGGCGCAGTCAGCCCGCTATGCTGGGAAGCTCTTGGTCATCAAAAAGGGACACCGTTTGTCCCGCCAATATCATAGGGTAAAAGAAGAAACTATACGAGTGCTGGAAGGAGTGCTCACATGCGAACACGGCCCCTACTTTGAGGGAGATACAATCTATGTAGAAAGGATGCCCCCCGGCACAATTTTCCATGTACCCAGTGCCACAATCCATCGTTTTTGTGCGGAAGAAACCGACGTCACCCTTTTAGAAGTCAGCACTCCTGAAACCAGTGACATCGTACGCCTCGAAGATGATTATCGGCGCATTACGGACATTCCCGCGTCGCCTCCTACTAGCGGGAAATAATTATATTTATCTCTTGACAACCGTAGGGTAAGTGTTATAATACACAGCGTAAGCGGTACAGCTTACAATTCAAGGAGATAAAATATGTACCCCGTTCTTAGTAACAACATGCTGCGAAGCCAGCGCAACCTGATCGACACCCTGTTCGGTGAGGACTTTTTCAACACACCCACTGCGGCTGTGATTGATGATTATTCGGTGCGCACTAACGTGTCCACCACTGATGAGGAATATCGTATTGATATCGTGGCGCCCGGCCTCGACAAGAGCGACATGAATGTGAAGGTTGAAGACAACCAGCTTTATGTTTCTTATGATAATGAGAATAGTGATAAGACTGAGCGAGTCTATTATCGTTCGTTCACCCGCTATTGGAAGCTACCCGTCGATGTGGACGCAACCTCCATCCGCGCCGACTACAAGCAGGGCATTCTGTCCGTCTTTGTTCCCCGCGAGACCCCTGCGAGCAACTCCATTGAGATTGACATTAAGTAAATTACACAACTAATTATAGTTGATGTATTTGCGTCAATCTAATAAATGGAAACAATGGTTATTGCAGGAGGCGGTCGAAGATATCGGCTTGCCTCCTGCGGTAGCTCACTTTCTCAGACAACAGGACGAAGCATTCGGTCCCGTCGACAACAAGCACCTCACTTGGATCGGTCAGCTTGTCAAAGAGCAACGGCAGGACTTGTTGCTCCCCCGCGAAAACCTGATGGAAATCCGTCGCCACCTCCAACAGGCAGTTCGAACCACACTACAAAAACGAGGCATTGAGGACAAGGAAGTCTTCGGGGAACTTTTCGCTGAAGCCCTCGCACCCCTGATGGAGTTTAGGGATGAACGCGAAAAGACGAGCCCTAACATTGCAGACATAAAGAGATTCAAAAAGAGGTTCATGAAGAACCTGCGCAAGTTAGACATTGAACCCAAGTTTATAAAAGGGTTTGATTCTTATGTGGACAATCGTCTGGTAATGGGCGTACGCGACCACTTTATGAAGTCCGTCAAACCCATCATGCTTCTTCTGGCTGAAGACCCTCAGTCTTACAGTGACTTGCGAGATGAGACCGGACTACAAATGGTTGGCAAAGCAGCCGAAGAGATTCTCGCCAATCCCCCCAAAGCAGAAGACCAGGTAATCCATGAGTTTGACAATGGATACTTCTGGTATGATATACGAA
>Ga0080013_1006294_pt1 | contig 10632 bp, 8 predicted proteins | sample ETNvirenome_6_85_FD_69236 | JGI IMG/M metagenome (GOLD analysis project Ga0080013, IMG submission 69236) | Marine viral communities from the Pacific Ocean - ETNP_6_85 (SPADES assembly) (version 2) | ecosystem: Environmental > Aquatic > Marine > Oceanic | place: Pacific Ocean | collected 2013-06-19
GAGCGGCCTGAAGGGCTCCACGCGCCCCAGCAGAGACATTTCCCGAGGTACCTCGTAGCAGGGTGGTAGCAAGGTTTTCTGGACTGTAGTTTCCAAAATCCTCCACGTCTGAAAAGACACCCAGGATGGCTTCATCAGTAAACTGACGTTGGGACGGAAGTAAATTTCCGTAAACTCCGTAACCCATGCCTTCCAATACTGACGCGGGGGCGTTTTCGCCGCGTCTTAACGCATCGTATGAAATGCGGGATTCTTCGGGCAATTGTTCGTTAAATTTTCTTAAAACGCTTCGGGCGGAACTTTCTAAATTCCCCCTAAAATTACGGCCCTCGTCGTCCTGAGCCATGAAAGACTCAAACTTGGCTCTATCTATAGATACGGGTTTTAAGGACATCGCCACTATTCCTAATTAAAGATGTCTGCGGTATCTGTTGTACTTACAAGGGGGCTAGAGCCTTGTGTGTTTGTAGTTCTAGTCCCCTCGGAAAAGACAGGTGCTCCTACCTTGGTCAGAGTATTAATGACGGAGTTAACCCGTAAATAAGTCTCCGCAAGTTTTCTAGTTTGGTTAAGAATGCCCGGAAAATCCTTTTCATTATAAGCGCCTGAATTTTTCACAGCCCCTGCATAGTCTCTAAGGGCTCGGCCCAGAGTGTTCCGAACTGACTGCAATCCGTTTACGGTGGCTTGTTCCGAATTGTAGAAACTTGGGTCGAAATCCCCTAGAAGTTTTGTGTACTCCGAGAGTTCTTGCGCCAATACCCTGTTTCCGTCGTTATCTTTGTAATCTTTGCTACTAGCAGTAAACAAACCCCGTACATTCGATCCCAAGGTTTGAAGGTCTATTTCGGCTTGCTTGATGCTGGCTTTGTTTTCTCCGGGAGTAACATCAAAAATATCGCCAAAGACGTTGGCTATTTTTTCTGCAAACCCATAAGGAATCCTTGATACACCTATCGCTTTCTCTAAGCCTTCTGATAAGGCGAATTGATTAGTATAATAATCAACAAGGACTTTTTCATTTTCGGACAGGTTCGCCGGATTAAATTCATTGTCAGCCAACAACTGCGCTAAGTTGAAAATATTTTTGGAAGCATCTTCTCGATTTGCGTTGGTTCCTATATCCAACTGTTTCCTTGCGTCTGGAAGGAAACTCGTAGTGACTTCTTCACCGGCCTCGTTTTTCCCTCTAATGTTAAGAATATCACCCGTATACTGAGTAGACACTCGCTCAGAGACATCCCCTTCAATTATTAACCGGATCATAGAAGGGCTCAGGGTTGTATCGGCGGCTAGTTGTTCGGGTGTACGGGCGGATATGGTCATTGGTTTTCCGCTGTCGTCGAGGGTAGTCTTTGATACACTGGCTTCCAATATAGCCCTTCGTATCTCTCTCATGTTTGCCTGATTAACCGGATCATCGGGGTCTGCTAAAAAAGCTTGAACGTTATCTGGGGCGTTTTGTAAAACTAGTCGGTAGTCTCGCAGTTTGCCGCTTGCTGTCAATTTAGCTTTTGCCAAATCCGCCGCTATCTTTGCCTCGCTAGTGGCTAAATCTATCGAACCTTGCAAGGCCGCTGTACGAAGGGCTTTTTCCTGTTCGTCAAGGGCTAACTGCTCCTGGCGCAACCCTTGCGTTGCAGCGGAAAGGGCTTCTACGCCTTTTCCGGCGGCGTCTGCAAAGTCTCCAGACTTAGCGTATTCAAAAGCCGCTCTAGACAACCCAAACAATGCAGAAGATTGCGCGGCTTTCTTCGCTGCATCCGCTCGGGATTCTGGATCAGACCCTAGAGATTCTTGAATAAGTCTCAAATACCTTGGGAAATTCGCTTCTGCCGAGGAAAGAAGGTCCCCTCCAGGGATCGCCCCACTAGCGATCGCCCCAAAGGTGCTTCCGCCCCCGCCTTCGCCTCCGCTTCCGCCTCCGCCTTCGCCTCCGACTTCGCCTCCGCTTCCGCCCCCGCCAGCGACTACTTCTCCGACTACTTCTCCGACTACTTCGTCGCCTCCGCTTCCGCTTCCGCCTTCGCCTCCGCCTTCGCCTTCGCCTCCGCCTTCGCCTCCGCCTTCGCCTCCGCCTTCGCCTCCGCTTCCGTCTGACGAATCTCTCATCATTGATTGGATGTATTCGTCGTACGTTGGCAACGTGAATGCCGAAACAACAGGCTCAATTAAGTCTTGTGCGCCTCGGTATATGGCACCAGCGGCTCCGGATGCACCTTCGACAACGGGTCTAAGTAGACCCGTTACCGGGTCTAAGTAGCTGCGATCGACGCCCCTCGCAACACCGCCCATTAAATCCAAAATCAATTCTGAATCTATGCCTAGCTGCGGACTTGGCGTTAGGGGAGTAAATGATCTATCTACATCTTCTAGAGCGCCTCTATAAAGAGGGCGGACATTGAGTTGATCAAAACCGGCAACGCCGCCCGGTTGCATGTACTGAACCGCGCCGCCTTGGTTAAAATTTACGGGAGCAGGTACTCCTTCTACCGGAGCTTCCGCACCCATGTTTACTGTCGTCATGATACCGTCGGCCATGTTCCCCTCAACGGGAGCAGACATCATGTCGCCCATCGGCAAACTACCAATACCCTGATCAACTTCAGCCATCATGATAACAGGCTGAACCAGCGTTAAGACTGACTCAGGCGTCTGACTCGCATCTTCGGGACCCACCAGACCGGCAAGCTCCTCGCGGCGCTCCTCAAGGGGAGCTTGGTCGCCTCGGAGAGCGTTGATCATCTCTTCGTAGTTCTGTGCGCCGTCCATACCTTCTAAACGACCTTGAGATTCTGCGAGAAGACCTTCGAGCGCAGCCGCTCCACCCTCTGGAAGGCCAACCGGCATAGCCGCACCCATCTCAGGTCCAAGGCCCACGGGCGGCGGTCCACCCATCGGCACCATCGGTCCGCCGACCGGGGGCATCCCCATTGGAGCGACCGGTCCCCCCTCTTGCATACCTTGAGGCTGTTCCCGAAGGTTTTGCTTAAACATTAAGTAACCGGGGCTTTCTAACAGGCCTTGAAAACGGGGGTCTTGCCCCAACAAATTTTCTCTCCTAAGCAGGAAGCTGTAAACGTCGTCCGTGGTGCCTTCCCGCTGTAATCGCAAGAGTTCACGAGAGATAGCTTCCATCTCACCTTGATCCGAGGGACTTCGTGCAACAGCGCCGCCGTTGGCAAACATCTGCCGGTTCATTAGGGCTCGGTTAATCATTAATACGCTCCGTAAACTTTAATTAGTTTCTATTAAAATAGACCCGCTTGGCCCGCTCCAGCCAAAGCACCGAGAGCCCCTATTCCTGTGCCTATTGCAGACTGAATAGGTGACGCAGAGGGTGTCGCGCCTTGTGTTATAGAAGTGCTGCCGCTAGGAACGCCCCGAATTATATCGCTAACAAAGCCTATGTTCTGATAAGGGGCCAACTCTGCTTGATTCACATTCAGCCTTGCGGCGTCCAGTTCCGCTTGTTCAAGGGCTTGGCCCTGCTGACCAAGATTAAACAAGAACGTCGTGTCAGCCTGACCAGCCTTCTGTATTCCCAGCCCTATGTCAGCCTGTTGGCCCGCCAATTGACCCAAGGTTGTAGCGCCCTGCTGCGCCAATTGACCAGCTTGAGCCAGAGCAGCGGCCTGTTGTTGAGCGCCTTGTATTCCGAGTTGACCTGCCTGTTGTGCAAGCCGACCGGATAATTCGGCGGCGTTAATTCCCGTTTGAGCCTCTAACTGTTCCAAGTTATAGCCAGTCTGAGCAATTGCATTGGCGTTAGCGGCGGCAAACTGCTCGGCAGTCAGTCCGAGTCTCGCGGCTTCCAAACCTGATTGCGCCCCCTGAGAGCCCAAAGCACCGGTGAGTTGCGCTAGGTTTTGTTGACGACGTTGAGAAGCCTCGAAGGCGTTCTGAGCTTGCTGTTGGGCCAAACTATAACCTTGGTTTCTTAGGTTAGCGGCGGCTCTTGCTTGAGCCTCTAAAGTAGAACGGTCCAATTCAGCTTGTTGTATCCCGCTACGAGAACCCCCAAAAGCCCCGCGTTGGACAGCCTGAGCATCTAGGTTCGCCCTTTGTATGTCAGCCTGACGCTGAATATCCGCCATTGTCTGTTGGACAACTGCTTGTTCATACGGGTTCATGTAAGAGAAAGTCTGGTACGGGTTAAACTGACCGCCCGTTCCTGAAAGACTTGCAATACCCTGTAAAGAAGCAGCTTGACCAAGATTACCCGCAGCTAAGGCTTGCGCTGCTTTTTCCCTGGAGAGCCTGTCCGACAACGCAAGAGCCACCCGTTGGGGTTGTTGGATTCTGTCTCGTCCTTCACGGAGCCTGCCCAATACGTCACCGGCAGCAGCAGATGCTCCCGTAAGACCCTCTTGAGCACTCGCTACGGTGGACCCTAGGCCGCTTGCAACGTCGCTAAGAGCCCCGGTGTATTGCCCGGTGGCCGCGCTGACATCTCCCATGGCCTGAGATATGCCTTGACCAGCCTGTTGCATGTAGGGTTCGTATACCCCAAGCCCTTGTTGAGCTAGGTCAAAGGCTTGTAATTGGTCGGGAGTAAAACCGGCAACGCCGTACTCACCAAGGTCTAAGGGACTTGCCGTGTACTGAGCGGGGACCCCTGTCCCAGGCCCTGTCCCCGGAACGAGTTCCCTGGTCAGGTTCAAAGCGTCGTCAATTAGACCATAGGTGTACGCCTCTATTCGAGGAGAGGGCCGTACTATCTGTGTGACGGTTTCAGTTGCCATTACGCCATCGCCTTTCCGCGTCTCTCAAGGTTACGCATTACGCCGTACATGTTGTTAATGCCGCGTCTTAGGTTTCCATCGCCCATACCCCGCACAGCATCTTTTGTCATAACAAACTCTCCCGGCATCAGCATGGCCCTAACGCTGTCTCTATCCGGAACGCCCTCATCAGGCATGATACCACCGTAACGGCGTGGGAAAATCTCTCCGCCTTCTGCCGCAGTTATAACGGGGTAAGCTCCCGGTCTATCCGATTCATAGAAGTAATTCGGCATACCGAGTCCAAAACGAGCGTCTGGACCGAGGTCAAAACTATTTTGATCGAAGGAAGTGTCTGGCCTATTTTGATCGAAATAAGGGGTTGTAGGTCTTAACGGGTCGAAGCGAGATTCGGGTTTTAGGTAGTCAGGGACGGTCCCGAAAAGACTAAATCTGGCGGGGTCTGCTTCATAGAGTTGCTCCCCGGTCATCCCTGTGTCTAGTGGAACGTCATATCCGGTGTTAGAAGATATGCCCGCAAGAGACCCTAAACCAGCGGCTATCGGCCCATATTGCCTAAGAACACTGGGGTCTACTAGTTGCCCCGCAGCGTTCATTACTTGACTGGGGAAGAACGCCTGTTTCATACCCTGCGTAAAGCTTACGGTATCGTTTGGGTTGAACGCTGCTGTGACGTTTTCAAGAAAGCCGCCTTTACCCGCGCCAATACTAGAGGTGGGGTCAATAGCAGGCGTAGTAGTGGCAACAGGTGGTGGAGCCGCGCCGGCACCATAGCCTAAAGTTACAGAGTCTATCGCCCCAGGTGATGCAGTAGTGGCAACAGGTGGTGGAGCCGCACCGGCACCATAGCCTAAAGTTACAGAGTCTATCGCCCCAGGTGATGCAGTAGTGGCGGCAGCACTCGGAGCAGTAGTGGCGGCAGCACTCGGAGCACCACCGCCACCTACACCACCTACACCCGCGCCAGCACTTGAAAGTTGGGTAAACGGCTGCGTAAAGGCTTCCTTAATCCCTGCTAATCCTTTCGTAGCACCAGTAGCACCGGCCCATAAAGCACCTCCAGCAGCCCCTAATGCTGCGCCCTTGAGCGCGTCGGTGAGACTACCCCCTTGTACAAGGGTTCCTATTCCGGAGCCAATAGCCCCGGACCATATAGGCCCAAGAACCTGTCCTACGCCTGGGATCATGCTAAGTGCAATAGGTAGGACAATTGGAGCTACTTTCTTCAGTACCTTGCCAATGCCCTTAATAGCCTTGCCTATGCCCTTAAAGATTTTCTTCAGAAAGAACTCAAATAACCCTGTGTCGGGGTTTACACTACTGCCTTCACCGACAATGAATCTTTCAGGGTTTTCCACCCCTTTGTCTCTCATGTAGGCAAGAAGAGACTCCGCAAGCATCGGGTCTTCTTCTAAAATAGCTTTTGGGATAATTAACTCACCGGTTTGCAAGTGAGCGATAATGTCATCCCCACCGCGTCCCATGGACGCCATTCTAGCGGAAACTTCTGAGATGTCTCCTATACCGCCCGGAGAAACCGATGCCTCGTCTGGACCGTAAACGGCATCTAACTCCTCGTCCGTCATGACGAAGTCTGTGATACCGCCCGAAGGAACTTCCATCTCTTCCAAGGATTCGCGCATTTCCGCCATTATATCGTCCCGCCTTTAATGCTTTCCGGCATTGTAACTTGGACCACGGTGTTTAGGCTCTCTGTCCGTGTCCAGTTTGATCCGCATTGAGGACACTGCCCGTCAGGATAAGATCGAATCTCTTCGGGAGTATCCACCTCATTATTACATTTAACACAAATTAGGTATGTACGGCTAGAAGAAGGCCTCCAAAGCCCTCCGTTTCCCATTTGAATAACCGTCTCTTCGCTCATGATATTGTCACCGTAACCGCCCCAACCGCCCCAGTAGCCTGCTGACCCCGGACATGTGGCATGTCTATAAGAGCTATTTTAACGTAACCGCCCTGCTGGAATAAGGCCCCGTTTTCCAGACCGCTGTCGTCAGTCTGCAAGTTCGTCAAAACAAGTCCGGTATGCCTACCTTCGCCAGGGTTAAGGTTTTGTACCAAATACGTGGAAAAAGACCGCAGTATCTCGGCCATGTATGCCCGATCATACTGGGTAGGCGGAACCGGGAAATAAGGGAGAACTAAGTTCCGAGACATTAGCTTTTCTGCCCATCCGGTCGTATGTCTACTCTAGGAGAGCCAAGCCTCCACGCAGAGCCGGTGTCCGAACTTTCGATCTTAAACGCCATCGACCTACCCCGGAGGCGGATATGAACATCTTGCGTAAACTGTTCCACAGGGACCGTGGCAGTCCTTTGAACAGCACTTCCCGTCGAGTTCAAGAAATTACCCCCTGGGAAATCGCTGACCTTTATTGTCATAGTAGCCGTAGGGTCTGACGTAGAAGAATTCCTAAAGGTCACATCTGGGATAAGGCGGCGGATAAACATATACTTGTCGCCCTCCCCTATATCGACCGGGCTGCTCTCTATGTACGCCGAAATGGCCGACGAAGGGTTCGTGCTACCATCATCAAAGCCGAACTCTTGGTAGTACAACGACTGATCGGTGCTTGCCGCAATCGGATTGTCTATAACACCCCGGTCTATCCAAGCGGTGCGCGGCAAGTTGCCGTAATACCAAAGATTTTGCTGGTAATTAAACGCGACATACCGGTCGCATTCTTCGCTACTGCTTGAGGGGTAAAACCACCAGACCTCCGAAAACGCTGTGTTACTCGCAGCGTATACCTTGTCCCGTTGCTGTAAGTTAAAGTCCGTAAACACATAGTCTCGAACCGTGCATGGAATACGTTGGACAGACCCCCCGTAGACGTAAAACTCCCGCATACCCATCCAGAACACGTTATCCTCAACAGCAACCGCCGCGTTTGGCCCCGCTATGGTGGTGTTCTCTGATATAATGTTAATACCAAAAGTAAACGGGGGACCTAGGTACTGCATCGCGTGTAACGATATATCGGTAAAGACTAGTATCTGTTGTCTGGTTTCTACCGCTGTAACTATTTCCGAACCGACGCCCAGTCGCAAATCCCCCGCAGTGTTTGTAGCGGTGGATGCCCAGTCGGTAAGGCTTTCCTGTGACGAGAAACGGATGAGCAGTGGGTCTTGTGTACCGATGTCATCCTCGGGGTCACAACCAAATGCAATGACATGTCTGTCTTGGTCAGAAACCAGTATTTGTTTGGCAATAGTGGGAGTCGTGTTAGCGCCAGACAAAGAAGAAAGAGCAACTGCGCGGGCACTAACCCCTCCACTAGCTGTCCAATAGTAGATGCCACCGTCCCTGTCACAAAATAAAAGGTTTTCCCCGTAGTTATCGTCGCTCCATATTCTTAACACGTCCCCCGAGGCTGCGCTGGTGTAGCTCGAACCCCACGTTGAACGGCCCCACGGTCCTATCCCCCAACCGGTGCCGTAAACTGTCGAGTCTAGTCCCGCATTAACCTGATATGTGCCAACAACCGAAGACCCTCCGTTACCGCTGTCAGAGGTTGTTGCAAACACGTATGTAGGGTCTAGGCCGGAGGAGGTTGTTATTTCGGATATTGTAGCGACTTCGCGGACATCAATTAGGTAGTTGTTATCGTCAACAATTTCTATGATTTGATATTCTTGGTTAAGGACATTCGCAGTAACTTGGTCCCCCAGAGTTGCTGCACCAGAAAACGTAACAAAACTGTTTAATGTTGCGCCGTGCGCCGTGTCTGTGACAGTTAAAGTAGAACAGGTCACCGCTGCGGACGTTGAGTGGGTTGCGGCTGTTGTGCCGTTTTGACCTCTCAAACAACCTGTCAGGTCGTTACTAGAAACCGCGCTATAGGTTATAATTTCGCTATCTATCTTTATGCGCCCGGTTTGTGGAAAACCGGAGGCGCTGGTTAAAGATATGGTGGTAGCATCCGCAGTAATACCACCAGACAGCGTATTGGCAGAAGCGTCAAAGGTAACGTCCCCTGCGGATGTAGTTGAGCGGATAGGGGTTATGTCAAAGAAACCGCCGCCCGACTCTATGTAGTATTTCAGATGAGTACCTACCCCAAGGTAGTTTTCTCCGGACAAAGTCGTCCAGGGGTGCAAGCTGCGACATGTTCCTAGGAAATACAGGGAGGATACCTTCTCCCAACCACCAATCTTCTCGGGGAAGCCCAAGCGGAAACGTACCTTGTCAACGTCGAACCAACCGCCCTCATTTGAGTACGAGGTCGATTCTCTATTAACACCGGGCCTGAATTGTAATTTTGTGAAGGCCATCTACGTTTACTCGCTCCAACATTTGAATATTATGGCGCTATACTTCAACCCAACTCAAAGTCGGTTCATCCCAGACATATATCTCTCCATCGTCAGGCATATCGACGGGGGCTTTCCACTGACACGTTTCTTCGTTTAACAGCCAAGACGCAAAAGGTTTTGGCGGAATAAAAGCATCCCTACCCGCGTCATAAGTAAATCCAACGCCCGCGTAATTCTTGCGAATGTTGTTGTTATAGCTGGTCTGTTTCCACTCGCCGCCGAACAAGTTGTGGCAAAAGGAAGCACCGACAGATTCGGTTTCAACGCCGCTTTCATTTACTGTGTCGTTGTTTGATACAACAACAACGCGCTGGACAATGCCGCTTGAGTCAATTTCTGCAAAATGAGCCATTTTCTTTTCCTACAAATCTAAACCAGTCAAAGCTTCGTCGTCTCCAATGTAACCAACAGGGAACGTGTTGAAAGAAAGGCTTACTCGCGTATCGTCACCCTCCACCGTTTCAACCATGTGCCTAAAAAAAGACGGGAACAACAAAAGCTGTCCCGTTTCGGCAGTCAGCCACCAACTGTCAGAATTAAACAAGTTCCATTGGTCTACCGGTAACTTTATCTGTTGATAGCCCTCTCGATAGAAATAAATGCGGTCACTATCTTTGTTGGTTTTAACATAAAACACGCCGCTTATTAGTGAGTTAGGGTGAACGTGTTTGTGATGATGCTGGCCCGGTTTAGTGTAATTTGCCCAAGATTGCGTGATACGCAGCTTTATGTCTTGAGCGGGACTGCAAATCTCTTTGATGTATTCGTCTAAAGACGTTTCGACAAACTTACGCAAAGACGACAACTTGGTATTTTCAAGTAAATTTCGGTCAACACTTGTCGTGTTTGAGGCGTTAGACTTCTGATCCTGATTTAGTAATAGTTTTTTTTCCTTGGAACTAAGATCGCGGCCAAGGTCAAAACAGCAAACAGGTGTTGGGAACAGCCCGTGCGTAATCACGATGTTCTCGCCTGATTATTATATCTTGAGTCAATTTCTGCAAAGTGAGGCATTAGAAAGTTATGCTCCCTGATCCGGTGAATGTGTAGATGTTGTAATCACCGTCTGTGGTGGTGCTTGGCGAGCCAGTAGTTGCAGATGCCGTTGCAGTAGTTCGGAGAATTACAGTACCAGAACCACCAGCGCCACCTGCTCTTGTTCCGCCAGCGTCACCTCCGCCGCCAGCGCCACCTGAACCTGTATTAGTGTCACCAGCAGAACCGCTACCTCCGGCTTTACCACCGCCCGATCCTCCAGAACCGTTTGAACCAGTGCCGCCACCGCCGGAACCTCCGGCGCGTGTAACTGACGATCCTGTAATACTTGATGCTGTTCCTGGGCCTCCATTGCCAGCAGCACTGCCACTAGCGTTACCACCAGCCCCGCTAGAACCGCCACCGCCACCACCGCCGTATGTGGAGCCAGCGGAGGTTCCGCCGTCGTAACCTTGTGCTGGCGAAGTGGACGGGGTGTTACCACTACCTGCGGTGCCGTTGTAGCCAGCGCCACCACCAGAACCACCGTCATTTGCATTGTTCCCGTTAGCACC
>Ga0080013_1006295_pt1 | contig 10630 bp, 26 predicted proteins | sample ETNvirenome_6_85_FD_69236 | JGI IMG/M metagenome (GOLD analysis project Ga0080013, IMG submission 69236) | Marine viral communities from the Pacific Ocean - ETNP_6_85 (SPADES assembly) (version 2) | ecosystem: Environmental > Aquatic > Marine > Oceanic | place: Pacific Ocean | collected 2013-06-19
ACTATTAAAGAAACTATTAAAATACTTATTGGTAAATTTCGTTCCTGTTTCGACCCCCCTATTTTACCAAGCCGTTTTAAACGCTAGCGTTACTTTAAGCATTTAGGGGTACAAAACCACTAAAGTTCTCTATTTGTTCTTCTACGGGCTTATATGAGCCAATGAGGGCTATATTAGGGGTGGGGGTAGTTATTGTGTGGGTAGATAGCGTTAGGTGCAGGACTAATGGGGTGGCCCCTTCTTATATTTTTTCAGATTGGTTCTAAACATTAACCAGATCCTGCCAATTAAAGAAGTAAAGATGTAAAGCTGTAAAGTAATTAATTAATTTAGAATTATTCTAATTAAAATAACATTAATCAACTAAATATTACAGAATATTACAATTATAACTCTATTGTGATAGTTATTTAATCTTTTTTATGTATTCAAAACCTATCTAACAACCTTCACTACCAACTAACAAACCTGCTCTTACAACCTGGCAACCTGTAACCTTGTTAATAAAATATAATTTTATTGTATTATTAACTTGTATTAATATAATATTACTGTACTTATTAGGTATTAATTAACTATTGGAGTTATTTATGGAAACTTTAGAATATAATAAACATAATGAATTAGTTTGTAATCATTCAAGGAAACTTGCTATTGCAACCCTAGTGAATGAAACTTTTTTTAATTCTAGTTCTTACTTGTTAAATTATACTAATAGACCTACTGACTTTGATACGCCTTCAACTATTAGGTTGTTGTCAAATAAGATAGGCAATAGAATTGAATATATTGAATTAAAGCATAAAGAAGGTGATTTTTTATTTGATTATATTCAATATCAATTTTATCAAATTCTAGCGGATTGTAAGTTTAAGACTAGAATAGATATTATTAATTCTTTTTTATATTTAGATAAAATAGAGTTAGAGGCATTTAAAAAGCATTTTTTTGATATAGTTAATAACTTGAAGCTTCGAGGTTCAATAGATTTAGATGATTTCAAGGAACGAGCAGTATCAAATAAATTAAGTGAGTATAGTTAATAATATGAAAGAGTTTTATATTGTTTTCTTTAGTGGGCTGATAACTGGCTGGTTTATCCTGGCCAGTTTATTGGCTCTTTTAATGTTTATTTAATGGGAGTTAATAGAGTTATGAGTGATTTAATAAAGGTAAAACCGCATTATTATTATGGATATTTGCAGGGATTTAAAGTTTTTATTAATGGAAGAAAATTTCCTTTAAAAAATGGTTGTGTTTATGCACATAATAAAAACAAAAAAGCGATTAAAACAGCGTTAAATGAATATTTGAGAGCAACAACCAATAATAACAGCTTAAAATGGAGATATTAAAGGGTTTTTTCATAAACTCCTACGAATTAGGGCCTTTTTAGGCCCTTTTTTATTCTTTTTAAAAATAATTCTTTTTTTTGTTGATTATAATTATTTCATAGTTTAAGAATAGTATAATAATTTTATACAAAGGGGTATTAAAATGAAACTACACCACACAGAATATAAAAAGAATTATAAAAAATATATTCTTGATACTATTGAAACTGGTTTAAATGATGAACCATTAAAAACAGATCAAGAAAAGATTAAATATTTATTTGATCGTTTTAATTCTGAATATGGTTTTATGATTGCTAGAGTTGGCAAGTTAAAGGCCATATCTGAATGGTTAAGCGGTCTAGCTTTAGATTTACCATATTATTATGATGATATAGTTAAACTAGCTGTTGATATGGGATCAATAGAGGCCAATCCTAGCGACAAGTTGAGAAGTAAAGTTGAGAATAATTATTGGGATTTTATGGCCAATATTATTCTAGGGTTCGAAAGTAAAGCTATTTAATTAATAAAGGGGTTAAAAACTATGAAAAGAAATATTAAATTTATCGCACAGGGTAAAAAGTGGTTTGATAAGATCAATGGTAATACTTATCATAGCGTACAAATTACTAGAACTAAAGACAATGAAAAATTATTTTGTTGTTTTCAATATGGGTATGGCAATCAATGGCAATATACAGCTTTGGAAAAAATGGCTTTTAATAAGTGGATTCCGAAACAATACACAGGATTTAAAGCTATTAATTACGATAGGGATAATAATTACCCGATTGAGTGGATTGAAAATTATTCCACTAAAAAAGACACTAAACTTCATGGGGAAGTTTTAAAAACTATTTAATTAATAAAGGGGTTGAATATGAGATATAAAATATCATGGTCTAAATCTGGTCATAATGAAATACATTCAGAAATATTAAATTGTGATTCATTGCTGGATTTATTTTTAAAAATTGGTCAATTTCAGGCGGCTGTGAACCATAAAAAACAAATTGTTTATTATGATGAAATTTTAAACATTGAGGAGGTAAATAATGGATAAAACAATAAGTAAATATACAGAAAGATTTTTATTTAATACAAAGGTTAGAAAGGGCGATTTTGATTGGAACTTACTTAATATGTCTTATGAACTTACAGATGAACAAGAAGCATTAAAACAATTAAATGGTTTAATTGAGTCAATCGTTACAAATAATAACACCTACACTACTGAAAGTTTTAAAAGTGATGTTGAACAAGCAGCAGAGGAGGTAAATAATGGATAAAAATACTTGTGATAAGTGTAAGTGTGAAGAAGATACCTTTTTTTTAAAGTGGGGAGTTGATTACTACAAATACCCAGAAACATATAAAAAAGTATTTGTCAGTGATGCTAAATATATGGCTCTGTGTAATGACTGTTTTAAAGGTTTATTTAACAAAGTATCAAGTGAGGTAAATAATGGATAAAAAGATTATGAAAACAAGAGTAATTTCTTCCAGGGAAGATTGGATTAGAATGGATAGGGAAGAAGCTGCTAGAAAAGAATGTAAATTGAATAAGAAAAAACCTTTTACCAGGTTTCAATGGTTATTAATTTCTTTAGGTTTTAAGGAGGTGAAATAGATGTTAGGTCAATTATGTTTAGTTTCTACAAGTGGCGATATGTCTAGTAGAGGCATGGGAAATCATAACACAATTTATTTGTTTCCTTATAAGTATAAAAAGCAAGTAGATGATTTTTTTAAAGCTCAATGTGATTGGGATTTGATTATTTATGATGAAAAATTTGGTAAAAAAGGATTTAGCAGCCGAAAACATTATAGAAAACTATCAGATACCTTTCATATATTAGAAAACTTAAATATTTTTACTTGTAAATACGATTTTAGAACAAGGTGGGATATGAGTTTTTTTAGTAAAGATGAGTTAGGACAATATGAACCTTATGTTGTTCATGATAATTTTAATATTATTAAAAATTATGAGAAACGAAAAGATAATGATAAATGGTATGAAAAATTTAGAATAATTAATACTTGTAGAAATACATACAAAATTTTAATGCAATAAGGTCGAAACAAGGGGAAATTCATCAATGTGAGTTGGTGGTTTTCCCTTGTGGGCCTCTAAACCCCTGTGATAATTGGAAATAAAAGTTTCCTGGTCCCTATCTTCTTGAAAAAAAATAGTTAAACCAATCGTTTTTTCGTCAATGATAAAAAGTTGAGATTGTGGCGGTGTTATGTATTGTTCCAATATTATCTTTTGGTTTTTAATATTAGGCATACAATTCACCCCATTTTAATATAATCTTCGATTATACCATTACATTGAGAACAAAGCAAGAACAGAATGAGAACATCATCATTAATCTGTTGATAAGCTAGGAATAAGCCCTTCTTTTCGTCTTTATGTCCATAAAATCATACAAAGCACCCAGACCATCTCTTAATTGGTCCATTAATTTGGTTGTCCTTCTTGTGTTCGATCCATTGGTTGATTTTTCCTGAATCACGACAAGATCAACAATTTTTCTGCTGTTGAGGGGTATCTTGTCCAATAAGATTGAATACCATTTGTAGCCATCATTAATGGGGACATAATCATGGTTATTTGTTGAAGGCAGTCTTGGTTCATAGGACATAATGAGTTTTTGGTGCTTGAAGGACCGATAGTAAGCAGCTCTTAATTTAAGTCCAGCAAAATAATATCCAACATTCACCTCTGGGACAGGGTGCAGAAGGTTTTTGGCGAAAAATTCTGCAAAATAATCCTTTGGTTTAATGGAAAAAATGTAGTCAGCCCCATCTTTTCTATGATAATTAATCTCAACTTCGCCCTCCCTGTTTGGATAATTTTTTTTAATTTCATTAATTAAATCCTTTGCAGATCCTATTTTCTTCTTTTTCTTGTCTTTTTTTTTCAAAATAACTCCTTTTTACCATCTATCGTATTCCTCTTGGCTGATTAGTCCTTCGGAAAGCATTTTAGATACTTGGTCATCAGAAATATTGGGAATACGAATACCCTTCTTAACGAAAGATACATATTTCTTGACATCAAAGAGGGGATCAAACTGGACCACCTTTTCCTCCAAGCTGATTTCATCAAAAATTCTTTTTGCTAGGAAACGCTCACAAGCCTTATAGTAATCCCCCTTTTCTTTTTTGTAATGATTCCACTTTTCTTTTAAACCCTTCTTATCTTCCTCTGACAGCTTACTCCATTGTTTAAAACTATCGCTTTTTGTACTACGATTCTTGATACTGTCTATCCCTTCCCAGAATTTATCAAAAGAAACAGAATACTTTATTTTTTTATTAGTATAATTATTAGGTTTAAGTATAGGTATAGGTATAGGTATAAGTGCTTCGTTTTTGCTCTCGTTTTGCTTGGCGTTTGCTTGACCGCCTCTTTTCCCAGCTTCGCTCCTTATTTCATGGAGTTCATTAACCCTTTTCCACTCCTCTCGCTGTGCTTTTTGGTAGTAGCAGTTATCTTTATCCAATATAAAAAATTTTTTTAATATCTTGTCTACTACTTTTTTTGATCTTTCATCATGGGCTTTGCTGATCTCGTAAATTTCTTCCTTGTCATTGCATAAAAGAGCTTTTGATTCCCATGCAAAGCAAAGCAACCTCCAGTAAATTCCCAATTCTTCATTCTTTAAATTGACAGTATTGGCAATAAAGTCATTGACCCTAACAGGCATTGAAAAGATTTTATCATTCATGCATCATCTTTTTTTTCAAACAAACCTTCTATTTGATCTGTTATATAAGATGGGGTTTTATAAAGCAAATGGGATATGGAAGAATGAGGAGATACGCCATTTCTCCCCAAAAAACGACCTATCATTTTTTTATTTTTTATGATTTTATTAAAAGCAACATGGGAAAAGTCCACCCTTGCTCTCACAAACTCCTGTTTCTTGTTTTTGCTTATTAAATCCCCCCAAGTGATGTTGTGCTTTTGGCATATAAAAGCAGCCAACACCCTAAAAGATTGAAGGGCTTTTTCGGTGGGGATTCTTTGATAGGTCCTTGTTATTTTCTTTGGAACAGGATCAATTTTTCTTAAACTTTGCAGTAAATCTTTTACTTCTTTTATTTCTTCTTGACTTAATTCCATTATTTTAAATCGTAGAAGTCATTAGCAGATACTTTTCTTTTCGTCAGTTTAAAAATTTTCTGCATCATTTCTTTTTCTCGTGGAATATTTGTTCCCACACAATATCCTCGAAGTTTCGCTATCGGATTTTTAATGGTTAATTCAAGCAATTTTGCCAGTTCACTATACCTAATTCCCTTGGTTTTACGCCATTCTTCTAATTTCATATAATATTTCTATATTATTTGTTTGAAATAACAAGAGAATAATATAAAATGATTATAGAAAGGTTAAAATGGATACAAAAAAGGTAACTAAAATGTTCAGAGGAAGGGTGGATATTCGCTCATACGAGGTGAGTAAGTTTATTGCGAAGGGTGGGGTTAAGATTGAACATGATGGTCAATATATGATTTTGTCGCCAGATCAACTAAAAAAAGGTGAAGTGCTGACTAAAAATTTAAGGAGCAAGTTCAATGACCAAACCTATGACCTTCATTCATACATTTGGAAACCCATTAATGAAAATCAAGGTCAATTAGTATGAATAGTTGCTGTAAGTGTGATAAAGTTGCTGAAGTTAAACATCAATTTAAACACCCTAATGCAAAATACCCTACAAGAGTATGGTATTGTCATACTTGTTATGAATTAAAATATCCTACTTTTACAAAATGCTGCATATGTAATGGTCATGCGGATCCTGATACAAAAGTAAAAAAAAACTGGTATTGCTATGATTGTTATAGAATTAAATTCTGCACCACCGATAAGGTAAAAAAATATAGACCTTGGGTAGTATGGAATTTTACACCAGTTGATGATAAACCATTTGGATAAACTATGAGTAAAAATAAATTAAAAGAATTAGAAAAAAAGTATGAAGAAATGTCAAAGCCATTTAAAGCTGTGAGTAAAAGATTAAGTAAGTTTAAAAAATTAACTTGGGAAACTGAATCTATAGTAGTGAATGAAGATTCTGACTATAGGTTTCAGGACCACTTGGATGAAATTAAAACAATAAAAAAGATAAATAAATAATGAGTGATTACAGGGTTAAAATTCATATAAGAAATAACAGGCTCTTGTCGAGAATGGAAGAATGTGGCTATCGAAGTGTTAAAAAGTTTTGTGAATTAAATATGTTTTCCTATGCAGCAGTAAGTGAATTGTTTTCTGGAAAATTAAAACCCATAAATGAAAAAGGAAATCTCACATCTGTTGCTGAAAAAGTTTTAGAACGATTAGATATGAATATGGAAGAAGCATTTACCAAAAGACAATTAGAGGGATTTGTTCAAACGACATTTGAAAAAAATTTCAAGGAAATAGAATTGAAACAGATTATTAGTCCAGTCAAAAATCAAGATTTATTGATAATGGAAAAAGAAACTCATAAAGTTTTAGAAAAAATGGTTAATCAACTCAATCCACGGGAACAAGATATTGTTCAAGAGTTAAGTGGTTATAACTCTGGTGATAAAAAAACCTTACAATCTTTGGGAGAAAAATATTCCATATCCCGTGAAAGAGTAAGGCAAATATATTTAAAATCCATAAGAAAACTCTCTCATTGGAAAAACATAAATAAACTTAAACATACGGGGGCTGAATCCTTATTGTAATATGAAAAGAAAGAATAAATAATGCCAACAGGAAAATATGAATTAGATGGAAGATTGCTACCTGGCACGACAACCATTATAGGTAAGTTTAAAAATAGTGGTGCTTTAATACATTGGGCCTGGAAGCAGGGTATGGACGGAATTGATTACCGTGAAACACGGGATCAGGCGGGGGAACAAGGAACTTCCGTTCATTACCTTGCTGAATCCTATATTAAGAAATGGAGTTATGAAGAACCAACTGATGAAAAAGTCATCAAGGCGTTTAATAAGTTCAAGGAATGGTGGGATAAGTTTGTCGAATAAATTTGAATTAGTGTGGACCGAAAAGAAGATGGTATCCAAAAAATATCTGTATGGTGGCTGTCCTGATCTTTTAGTTAAGAAATATAACAAAAAAAAAGATAAAGATGAAATCATTTTAATAGATTTTAAGACTGGGAAAGCCATCTATGAAGATACAGTAATTCAGTTGGGTGCGTATGGTCAACTCATCAAAGAAACAGATAATATTGATATTGATAAAGCTATTATAGTCAGGTTGCCGAAAGACAACAGCAAACTGGAGATTAAAGAGTTTTCTAAAAAAGATTTAAAGTTGGGATTTGCCCAGTTTAAATTGTTTAGGAAAGGATGGGATAACCATGCGAAGATTGAAAGATTGTTTACCAAAAATAAAAGGAGTAAAAAATATGTTAACAGGTAAAGTAAAAGAAAAATACCAAACTGGAAAAGGGTTTCAGGGATTAATCATTGATGTAGATAACCCTAAATTCAAGTTCCCTTTGAAAGCATACGACAAGACTAATGAGCTGGGTGTTGGTGATATTCAGGTTGGACAATCCGTTGAGTTTGATTGGGAAAAAACTGACTTCGGGAATGTCATTAGCAACATTACAAGTTCAGGTGACAGCCCAACTCCCGTTGCACCACCACAAGATGATACGGATTTCAACTATGGGGCCAATGTAAAAAAAGAAACTCCAACTGCCTCTGGTCCTGAAGAAACGATGAAGATGCTGCAAAACATAGACACGGCTTTTGGTTTGATAGATAAATTTCCAAACTTAAAAAATTTAGATCAAGAGAATAAAAGAGCTGTCGCCATTTCCTGTGCAATCACACAATCAAGGGCTGATTATTTTAATAGTAAAAATGGTCAATAAGCCTAAAAATACTGGAAGAAGAAAAGAACATGATGTTGTGAATTGGTTAAAGCATCAAGGTATTCAAGCGTTTCGTGTTCCTGGAAGTGGGGCATTTCAAGGGTTGCCTGCCTGTGATGTTGTTGCAAAAATCGTACCAGATTTTAAGATGGAAATTGAAGTAAAGTATAGAAAGAATCCTCCGAAAGTTTTTACGGGTTGGATAAAAGGTAATGATGTTTTAATATTAATTCCTGAAAGAACCTCTATCCAAGAAAGTTTTTTCTTTGGTCCAATGAGAACCTTTCAAGAGTTTATTCTTAAAATTTCAGAACAAGATGAAACAATTAAGGAACTGGAAGAAAAGTTGAAAAAATATGAAAGCAAGGGGACCTAAAGATAAGCCTACGAGCAAGGATCGAGTTCTCACTTATCGCAAGTGCATGAACTATGAGGAGTGTAAAACCCAGTTTTACAGCGAGGGTAGTTATAATCGCTTGTGTAATATTTGTCGGAAAAAAGATGGTCAAACCTCTCACCGTATAAGTTGGTAATGTATGAATCTTATTACTGTTCTATGTGCAACCCTGTCCCTGATGTGTTCGGGTGTTTTTAATTGGGACTTTGAATATGATAATCGTAAAGAGTTTATACAAGGAATTAAGGATTGCATGATTGCCTATAATAGCATCCTACCAGAATTTGAACGCATCCCCATAGAATTGGTATTGGTTCAAGCCCTGCATGAATCGGGTTCGGAAGGTCATTCCAGATTTGCTAAAGAGGGAAAAAACTTCTTCGGTATCAAGGCGATGCACGGGGAAGATCATATTGTTTCCCTTGCCAATGCAAGCGTTAAAGTCAGACGCTTCACAAGAGGGTGCGATAGTGTTATAGCTTACACCGATTTATTAAATGAAAGTTATCATTATGAGGATTTTCGGGAGGAACGATTACACCAATACTTTGTGGATGAAATTAATATTGAAAAACTTATTGAAACTCTTTCGGTCTATGCGGAAGATAAAAAATATATTTCCAAGCTAAAGGATATGGCTTACACCTTACGCAAGGAGGGGATTATTAATGAAAATAACTGAAGAACAAGTTGAAAAGAATTTAGAATTTTTAACTTCCACCGATCAGAGGGAGGCGGAACTGGAAGTTGCCATGCTCCAAGTGGTAAAGGAAGAAAAACATTTGATTAATAAAATGAAAGTAGAGAGATTTGGAAACCACAAATCCAATACGGAAAAAGAAACACAAGCCTATGCGAGTGATGACTACCAAGAATATGTTAAAAAATTAATCAAGGTTACGCTTGACTATAAAACACTTCGTAATCAAAGAGATACTGCTGAATCGTATAACAGTATGTTTCAATCCATGATTAAGAGAGGGGCAGTATGAATAGAAAGGAAATTGAAGAAAAATATGGAGATGAAAAAATGTTATTCGCTGATGGATTTGATAAAGCAATCATTGGAGTGGGCCACATACAATCTAAACGCATTGTGGCCTATGATACCAAAAAGTGTATTAAAATATTAATGAAAGATATGACACACAATGATGCGGTGGAATATTTTGATTTTAATGTCATTGGATCGTATGTAGGGGATTATACCCCTGTATTCTTGGAGAAATAAGATGTGGTTTCATATCATTGAAATAGTCTTATTAGTAATCATTATATTCCTGTTATGGGGGATTGGAGAGAAGATATATAAATGACAAAACCTATATTACAGATTGAAGAACTAGCGGAAGGCGGGGAAAACCCCAAGACCAAAGTGCAAGAGAAACCTGCGTGGGGAATAAAATTCTTTGACGGAGAGGAGAAGATGATGTTCAAATATAAGATGATAGAGTATCTCTCAATGGCATACAGAAAATCGGTCGGTCATTTTGAAAAAAGAACCGTTGTTACAACAAGTGGAAATTCCATTGTTGTTTGGTTGATCGTTTTTCAAGATGGTCGAAGTGGTGATCTTCTGCCCTCAAAAGATTTTTGCACCAAACTATCTGATGGACATATGCAAAGAAACCAGGAAGATGTAAAACAATTCCAAGCTCCCGAATCCCCTATCTTTACAGACCCCATTACCTCTCCAGAGGACAGAATAAAGGTGGATAAATTCAGGGATCAGGTGAAGGAAGAAGAATACAAAGAGGTAAGAAGAAAAGCTGCAGAGCCACATCCTGAAGCTACAGGATATGCAGATACGAAATAAACTGATGTTGCTGGAAGAACGAGGGACCTAGATGGCCCCTCGTTTGATGTTTATTTAATCTCTATTGTTCTGGCTTTTTTACTGTCAGGAACAATATGCTCCAAAGAAATCTTGAGAAGCCCGTCTTTCAACTCGGCATCCTTGACTTCAATGTCATCCGCAATCGTGAAAG
>Ga0080013_1006296_pt1 | contig 10629 bp, 4 predicted proteins | sample ETNvirenome_6_85_FD_69236 | JGI IMG/M metagenome (GOLD analysis project Ga0080013, IMG submission 69236) | Marine viral communities from the Pacific Ocean - ETNP_6_85 (SPADES assembly) (version 2) | ecosystem: Environmental > Aquatic > Marine > Oceanic | place: Pacific Ocean | collected 2013-06-19
GTGTCTCCATTATTATTGTCTTGAGTAGTTTCAACACTACTTGTGTTATCTTGTTCTGCCTGATTAACCATTATTAATACCTCATATAATTTAATTTATAGTATACATCTAATGTCAACGTGGAATAAACCCTACGTTTGAAATTGCTGTTGTTGATGGAGCTCTGCCATAAATTCTACTTATTACTTCTCTGCCACCTGGCGTTACAGGACTATAAAAATCTCCGTACCAAAAAGCTAAAGTTTCATCTACTACAGGAGAACTTCTTTGAACATATAGTTTTCTTAAATCACTACGTCTTTTAACTAATGAATTTATTTGTGGGTTACTACGTCTTAACTGAGCTTTTGTTCCTGTGTCAGCATTTAAATAGTCATTCCATTGTTGAGCTATTTGAGGATACCTAGCACTATAACCAGAATACAAATCATCAAGACTGTTTCCTATACTCCAGTACTCAGATAAAAGTTCACTTGCTTTTTGATATATCTTTTCTGTTTCTGTATCGTCTGCTTCAAGTCTTCTTATAAATTCATTATAAGTATTATCACCTTCAGTTTGTGCCCTTAATCTAATGTTTTCTTTAAAATCATTTCTAGTTGCATTGTATTTATCCCAATCTGATGCGTCAGGAGTTTCCTCTAATTTAATAGATTTAAATTCTGCAACTAATAAATTAATACCATTTTTACCAGCAACTGATGCGTTATATAATCGGTCATAATATTCTTCCCTTTCTTCTGGCGTACCTGCTTGAACAGAATTTTTAAACATTTTTTGTATACCTATCATTGCACCTTCATACTTATCGTATTTAGCAGAACGAGCCTCACGCCATTCAGAAGGAGATAATACACTTTCTCCTCTTCCCCCTTGTCTCCAAGCACTTAATTTTTTATCGTTTTCATCTTGTTCTAATTTTAATTCAAAATTAACTTCTCTAGCTATTTCTATAGCTTTACTTGTTTCTTTAGCTGAAAAACCAAATTCATCTTGTAGTCTTTCTTGTCTTCCTCTAAAGATAGCTCCACCTCTTTGAGGGTTAAATGACTGACCTAAAGCAGTAATAAATGGAACACCTTTTTTAGGTTCTTTTAATTCTTTTTGAAAGTCTTTATATTCTTTGTCAGTTAAACTAGTAATAAATTCAGTACGTTCTGTTTGATTCATTTCATCTCTAAACTTAGCAACTTGTTCTTCCATAGGTCTAGGTTCAGCATTACGTAAATCATTAAACACATTTATTACATAATCACTTACATCTGTAATTGTTGTACCAACACCACCAAACACACTTTCATATAAATGTTCTAACCTTCTAGGGCTACCAATAACATCTGCAATAGGTTCAGGAGCAGGAACGTCATCTAATATACCTGCTGCTTCACGAATAGATTTAGATGTTTGTTGGTCATACTGGTCTTGTATTAAGCCTTCTTGTTCATCTTCAGGCACAATAGGACTTTTTCTCCAAGTATCATATCCACTAACTAATTCTGTACCTACAGTAAATACTTCTGGCATAGGTACTTCAGATACAGGTAAAGTAGACTGACCAATTTGTGCCCACCATTTAGACATATCAGGAGCTGATTCTACTTCATCCATTGATTCTGATGTTAATGTTGCAGCTTGAAAAGGTAAATTCCATTCTCGTAATCTATGAGGAATAACTAAATAATTAGGTTTAGGTCTTCCTGTTACTGGGTCAAGAATTAAATCACCATTTTCATCTTTTTCTGGTGGCAACATAAATATCATACTGTTGTATCTAATGTACTCAGGAATATCGTAATATAAAGGAGTTCCTTCAAATTTAAAAGATTTATTCCATGTTTCTTGGTTAACGAAATATGAACCTATTAATCCACCCATTCTTAATGCTGTATCTAAAGGGCCGCCACCTACTACATCAAAAGTTTTTCCTGTTATACCTCTATTATTAATACCAAGTGTCATATATTTTTTTAATTGTTCAGATAAACTTCCAAATTCAAATGTGTTTCCATTTGCTGTAGGATTTTTAACAGGTCTAATTACAGGACTTAAATCAATTCCTAGTGCCCTACCTGGTACTTTAAATCCTTCCATAGCTGCATTTAAAAATAAAATGTAGTTATTTAAATATTTAATTCCCTGTCCACCACGACTAAAATCTAATGTAGCTTCTAAACTGTTAGCTGCTGCCTTTTGAGCTTGTGGACTATTTACAAATCCTGTTCCTGTATTTCTATAATTAGTAAACATCTCTATTTGAAATTGTTCATCAGATAAATTCAAAATTCTTTTTACTTCATCTTTTCCTAATTGTTTTTCTAAAGAACGTTTAAATACTGCTTGTCTTGGTGCAGATTCGATTGCTCCACCAACACGCCTAAAAGTATTTTTTAACGTATCAAAAGAATTTTGCCTTAACGCATTATCTAATTGTTTTTGATTAGTAACTATTTTTGCACCTTTTGTTTGGTCAACTCTAGCTAACTCTCGCCTAATACGAGTTTGAATTTTATCTAATCCAATATATCCATCTCCAGCCCAACCACCAGAATCTCTCATTAAAGCAATTAATTTATCTTCTTTATTTTTTGCTATTGATACAAAGTCTCTCATTAAAGCTCTACCTACATCTGTTGGTAATAATCCACCTTTAATACCAGCAGTTGTAGCATCTATTAACATATTGCGAATCCAAAACAATGGGTTATATGTTGTAAACATAGACCTAAACCAACCATTAGACATAGCTAGTATAGAGTTAATTTCATTTTCACCTTTTAATGCAAGTCCATTTCTACCATTAATAGATTGCCATATTTCTTTAGGAATAACATTTCCATTTGCATCACCTAAAACTACACGTTGCCCATTTTCGTAATAAGACAAATAACTACTTCCTAAGCCATCATCATATTTAATACGTTTTAATTTTTCTTCTCCTGTCAACCTACCTGAAGAATCTTTAACCTCAGTAACAAATTCCTCTGAGACATCTTTAAGACCTAATTCATCTTTTAATAATTTAGCTAACTTTTTTGTAACTTTATTATTTTGGATTCTAATTTCGTTTCTTGCAATACTTGAAAATAAATTTCCACCAATTAAAGAATCCATAATGTTGTTTTCGTTAATATCATCTGATAATTTTTTAATACCATCATCAACAACATTTTTACCCTTTTTATTAGTTCTTGATGCAAATGCCCCAATATCTAATTCATCAACATAATCAATAGGAGCATAAAAATTATAATCAGATAATTTATTAAAAGTAACTTCGTCAATAATTCCTTCGTCAAATAAATCTTTACGAATTTCTCTATGAATATTTTGTAACCCTTCAACAGCATCAGAAAGAGCTTGCATTTGCTGTTCGCTATATATCTCTTTATACGAAACGCCATCAAGAGTTTTACCATTTTCTAAATCAACTATGTCATCTAGTTGAGCTTTAGTAGGTTGGATAGGTTCTTGATTAGTAAATTTAAATTTAGGAATTTTTCTTTTTGGGTTATTAACTAATATTTCAAGATACCTTTGAGCCCTAGCTAAATTATCAATATCATTAGCACTAACACCCATATCTATTGCAGGTTCAAGAGAATCTCTATAAAAATTTGTTATACGATTAGTTGCTCTGGTTGTTGCTTTATTTATACTGTTAGTAATTTGTGAAGGTAAAGTTGAAAGTTCTTTACCTAACTCTAATATTCTACCTGGGTTTGCCCCTCGTGCTTCAGCTATTTTTCCAGCTTGGTCAATAATAATACGTAATGGAGCTGTGCCATCATGTGCAATTCGTAAAAATTTAACATACCAATCTGCATTACCTATTTTAGGAAACCTATCTTTAATACGTTTAGTAATAACATCTTCTGCTTTAGTGCCTATTCTGTCTAATGATTGTTTAACTCTAGAATTGTTAAATGCTTTTATAACTGGTGATACTCTGTTACCAACAGGAGATTGTGCAAGTTTTTGACTATACGATTGAACACCCATATCTTCAGGTCTTCTAAAATTAAAATCAAGAACTTCTTCTCTAGTAGTAGGTCTATCTAATGCTTCTGTTAATATTTCTTGTCTTCTATTAGAAATGTAAGGAGCTCGTCTTATATTAGCCATTTCTTCATTGGTGTTAATACGTACTCTATCAGGAACAATAGCATCATCATTAATTTTTAAATATAAATTTGTTTCTTCGTCAACAACTCGTGGTTCTAAAATATATCTATTTTGTATACCTGTTTTTCTTTCAAAGGTATTATTAATTTCAAATAATTTTCTTGATGGTGATAATGCGTTACCATTTTCAGCAACATAACTTTTATCTCTTATAATATTATCTCCATGAACTAATCCTCTTTGAGTTAAATTATTTAACTGGTTTTTATTAATTACTCTATTAACACCTTGAGCTCCCCTACCTACAACTCTAAAAGGAGCTTCAATAACTTTAGCTAATCCTTCTTCTATTAATTCAACTGGTTTTAAAGCTACTTCTGTTGCTCGTAAAGCTGCTCTAGCTGTTGGAGACTTTGCACCTAACGCACCAGTACGTGCTGCTTGTGCAGAAGCTCTGGCTACTCTAGCAGGTGGTAAAAATAACCAAGGAGCTTCTTCTGCAAACCCTCTAACTCCAGGTGGTAATTTATATAAGTCTTCTTCTATTTTTCTAAGGTCACGTTGAGTAACTGGTTTGCCTGTTAATTGTTCTTGTTTACGAGCTTCTTCTTGAACATTTTGACTTCTTCTTGTTTCTGGTTCAAATATGTCAAAGTCTCTATTTAAGTTTTCTCCTATTACTTCTAATGCAACATTTGCAGGATTTAAGTTTCCTATTTGGTCAACTAACGCTGCTGGAGAAAATCTACCTTCAGGAGTAACGTATTGGTCAAAATTTAAACTTATATCTCCTCTACCATATTGCCCAGGTATGTCATACCATGGAACTTCAGGAGCATCAGGTCTTTCTTCAAATCTAATTGGTACAGGTTCTATTAATCTACTAACTGCAGGAATAACAGCTCTTTGTTGTACTGCTTCTAGTCCTTGTAATGTTTGTTTTATACCAGGTAGTTGTACAGCTGTTTCTAAACCGGGCTGTAAATATTCATCCCAAATATTAGACAAAAATCCTCTGTCCTGTTCTACAGGTTGTGGTTGAACAGGTGGTGATACTGGTTGTACTGGTGGTGTTACTGGTTGAGAAGTGCGACCATAAGACAACCTCCTTTGAGGAGAGTATTCATGTCCTGGGATGTGTGGCATTAGTAAAAGATAAACCTTGTACTCGGATTAAACCTACTCATAGATGTACCTCTTTGATAAGGAGTCATAGCCGAGTATCTTTGTGTAAATGGATAATTTTCTAAGAAACTAGAAAACGTAGTTAATTTAGATGGGTCTGTTCTACTAGATAATTCCCTACCTCGTTGACCAAGATACTGATTATATACATCACTAAACTGATTTCTAAATCCTGCTCGTGCTCTATCTAGTGTAGGGTCTGGTAATGAACGACCAAACGTCTGACTACCAACTGCACCCATGTAAGCTGTTTGAGGTTCTGCCTCAAGCATTGTTTCATAAAAGTCATCAAATGTATTGTAGTTAGCCATGTTAACTCCTTAATATCCCATTGTTCCACCAAACAAAGTTGGCTCTGGTGTAACTACAGGCTGTTGTCTAGCCATCGCACTTGTTGAACTTACACCATAATAAGGGTTAGATTGTGATTGTGCCAAAAAATTAGACGTAGTTGGAGCAAACGATTGCATTGGTTGTACCATTGGTCGTTGGGCAAAAGCTCCACTAACAAAGTCTGCAAATCTTGAACCTGCTCCTGCTCCGTATTGCTGTTGCATAACATCATAAATATTTCCTAATGCACCAGTTCTTTGTCGTGTACCAAGTGCAGCTTGTGCTGCTCTTAAAACACTATCCTTTAAACCTGATGGGTCAGATGGGTCACCAAATGTTTCATAGTATGAAGCAAATCTTGGGTCAAGAGCACCACCAGGAGTATATCCTCGTAATGCAGCTCCAAGATTAGCAAACTCTTGTCTAACCTGTGATAAGTCTGCTCGTTGTCTATCTCTTAAGTATTTGCCAAATCCACTACTACCATCTACAGTTTCAAAGGTTGGAGCTATTCTGCCTGACGCACTACCAAGTAAGAATCTACCAAACGCTGGGTCAAATCCTGAACCTAACGCATCTTGTGCAGCTAATCTACTACCTAAAGAAGCACCAGGGAATTGAGATAATTGATATGCTTTAAAAGCTTCTACTGGAGATAATGACTGTTGGTATAGGTCATCATAAAATCCACCTGTTGTAGTCATTGGTTGCATTGGAGTACCACCCAACACTTCACCATATGTAGTAGGAGCTCTCATAACTTCTTGCATTGGTTGTCCTGTAGCTTGTACTACTGGCTGTCCAAATTGGTTTATAGTTGGTTGAAAAGATGGAGCTATTGGGAATTGGGATGTAGCTCCTGGAGCTGATGGTTGAGCTGATGGTGGAGCTTCTGTTTGGTCATCAAGACGAGCAAAGAAATCAGCATCACTTTCAGCTAAGTTACCTCTTTCTCCTCTGTATATCCATTCTCCATTACGATATATATAAAGAGAATTTCCACCTTCAACTAAATTACCATTTCTATCAAATGATTCTATTCTTCCTTCAGTAGGAGTTTCTGAAAAGTTAATATTTTTTTTCATATTAACTTTTGATGTAGTAGATTGTCCTTGAGTAATTGAATCAATAACTGCTCTTGCTCTTTCTTCTGTTGCTTCTTCATTTACAGTACCATCTTCATTAAATAAATCTTTATAGCGTTCATCTTGACTTAATTGTTTAAGTGCATCTTCTGCAGAATAACCACCTGTCTGAACTATTCCTTCTGCTCCATCATCATCAGTTATTGGCGTTACTCTTGGTGTTGTGTCCAATCCAGTAATTCCAGCTTGAGTTTGAAGTGGAGCAACTTGTGATGGTTGCATAGCAGCTAATTCTGATATTGTTGGCACTCGCCTTGTATCTAATCCAGTAATTCCAAATTGATTCCCTGTTGTTGATGCGTCAAATCTAGCTCTGTCAAAAGCATCTTCAATATTTATTCTTGGTGCTGAACCTCTTGCTGCAGCATCTTCCATAGCTCCTGGAGGTGGGGGAGTTCCTATAGGAGCAAGTCCTGCTCCAGTAGGAACAGGTAGAAATTGACCTAATACTCCATTTACTAATCTGTCATCAGGATTTAATCTACCTGTTAAATTAGGTACAAATTCTAGTCTAGTTTCTGGTTCTTCTGAGTCAAAGAAAGCAGGGAATAAAGCTTTTGCTACTGTTGGTATACCATAATATGCAAAAGGACTAGGTTCAGGTGGAGCCATACTACCCATACCAAAAGTATATTGAGGAGCGTCAGGAGTTGGCACAGGATTTGGTACTCGTTCTCCAACTGGTTGTCCTGTTGTTGGGTCAATAGGTTGAAATGTTCCTGTAAATTGGTCAAAAGCATTTTGTAGTGCTCGTTCTTCTGCAATTTCTCTTGTTCTTTCTCTAACAGGGTCTAAATCAAATGTTGGTTCTGTTACATCACCTCGTGTAAAACGATTAGTTCTTCTTAATTCAGCATTTATCAAATCAGCATTAGCAGCGTTAAATATTTCTAGTTGCCTAGAAGGGTCAAGTTTTGATATTTCTTCTCCTATATCTGTAACACCTGGTACAGTACTAGCTAATATTGATGTTAAAGGTGTAGTAGCAAGATTTTGTTCCTTTTGTCCCTTTAAAGCACTTGTTATAGCGTTGCTTGCAACATCTGGTGGCAAATTACCAAGAGTAGGTAAACTTGCAAAAGCGTCAGGAAGGTCATCAACTTTTATTGGTTGAGTGTCACCCATATCTAAAAAGTCATCAAAATAACTTGCCATTTATGCACCTTCCTCTGGTGGGATTAATCCTTCTTGTTCTAATCTTGTAACTGGGTCTTGGGCTCCGGGTCTAGGAGTTCCGGGAGGAACTGCCGGACCGGGAGGAGCAGTCGGAGCTACAGGTGGTACACCCATCATAGCATTAGGCATTACTTGAGGGGAAGCAGTTGGGCCGCCACCCATTCCTTGTGGTGGAGGTGGTGAACCCTCTTGTGGTTGTGGTGCAGGTACGCCTTGAGCCATAGCTCCAGCCTGTTGCATCATCTGTGCCTGTTCCATTCCTTTAACTAAGAACAATCTTTCAAGTTCACCTTGATAGAACTTAGCTAAATCATCTCTGCCTTGTCTCTGTGCTGCCTGTAACATTGTCCACAGTGTAGCTTCAGGTAAAGTTCTTTCTGCTATCTGTGCGTTAATTGCGTCATCCATCTGGTCAGCAGACTGCAAACCAAGTACATGGTCACGTATAAACGTATCTGACAAGAGTGGTGTTTGTCCTTCTCGTGCCATCTGTGCCATTGACATCTTTGTCATATCGTCTTGTGGCAACTGACCGATAAATTCTATTTCAGGGTCGCCTGCGTTCTTAATAATATCGACAGTTATTTCTTCAGAGAAATACATTCTGTTCCTGTCTTTACCACTAACTTCAACAGCTTTGTATGCACCAGTAAGATACTGGTCTGTAATCATTTTAGCTATGCACATATACGCACGTTCAAGTGACTGTAGTCTAGGTGCAAGTTGTGACTCAACACCTTGTCTTAGTGTGTTTATTGCAAACCCTGATAATTGAAATTCTAATTGTCCATAAATAGAGTGTGGTAATCCACCTCTCTGCATTTCACCAGATACAAGTCCCATGAATACGCCTGACTCTCTAGCCATCTCTAATAGTCCTAGAGGTTCAACGTCTTCTCCCTGACCAAGAGCAATCTCTGAGCCTTCTTTGTATGGGTCTTCTTCTAGTGTTTTAGTTCCGTCACGAGACTTAACTTTTAGTCCTTGTCTTCGTGAACGAGCTACAAGTTCTAACATAACACTCATCATAAAATTATGTTTTTCAAATAAGTCTCTGGTTGATTTGTAGCATGATTCACCAAAATCCTCTATGGTATCTTGGTTTCTAGTATCTGTTATAGCTTGAATCATGGGTGTTGCACCGACCGGCCCAAGAAATACAGGAACTTCATTAGCTCCATGTTTAGTTCTTTTCTTTAAAATAGTTGAATCGGTACAAACAATGTTGTCTTCTTTGTCATAAAAATCATAGACATCAATAGGTTCATCTGTATCATCAACTGAACCCATGTCTTTTCCGTAAGTTAATTTAATTTCTGAAGGAGATTTCTTAGATTTGTAACAAGCCCACGACAAACCATCAGCACCTTCACCCCAATAAGTATGGAGCGGGTCCCAAGGTTGAATATCGACATATGTTTCTCCCTTTTTATTTTTAACCAGTAAGGCTCTACCTGAGTACCAACCACGTAATGTGATGTACCAAGATAGTTGTTTTCTTACTGTAGGTTGTAATCTGTTAGTTAGTCTTTCATCAGCAGATTTTAAAATGCCGATTAAGAACTTTTCTTTAGCGTCATTGTTTTCACGCTGTTCTCTTTCTGAGTTGTTGTAAGGTACACGGACTACCATTTCAGCAGAGGTTAGCCACGAAATAAGTTTGTCTGCGTATACCATAGGTTCGTTTGAGGTGTAAGACTGGTAGCCTTCACCTGCGTCAAATTCTTCTAATCTATATAAATCGTAGTCATCATCCATGCGTGTACGCATAGGTTCTGTTAAGTCGTAATGATTATCTACTAACGATATAATTTCTTCTGGTTTGTAATTAGCCATTTACCACTGCCTAACCTTTATAGTTTTATTATCGGTAATATAACCATACCCATAACGATTAATTAATCCATAAATTACTGCTTTAACACCATGATTATATCTGTCTTCAGGTGTTTGTCCTACAATATTACCATCTCTGTCCATCTTCCATCTATACGCACGAGTCTGTCCGTCAAACGGATTAGGTTTAACGCCAAACTCTGATAATATTCCTTCGCACTTTGGGTTAAATATTATCATAGGTTCTGTTTTAGATACTGGGTCAGTCTTTAAAAACGACTTTAATCTTTCAGTTCCTTCGTTAATTCTAATCTTTTCTGAGTCAAAATAGATACCTGTTCGTTCTAGCCATACTTCTGCGGGTGCAGCCATAGCTTGGTGTTGATAACCTGCGATATCAATAACTCCGAACTGTGCATCTCTCCACCAAGGTCGTGATTGTGCTATATCTATAATTTCATCTGTAACCAGATTCCTTTCATAGATTTCGTCTATCACTCTTACTTGGTCATTAACTATCTGTACTATTTCACAGGCGTATGCTTCTGAGTAACCTGGGTCTATCCATATATGTACAGGTACATCTGGTTCGTACTCTACGTCACGTACATGAATGTCAGGTCTTACTTCATTAAATACCAGTCCTTGTGGTGGGCTAGGGATACCTTCTATTCTTTCTAGGAAGAAATCATCAGAACTAGCTCGTTCTAGTGCTAATATTTCTGGGTCTTGTCTACCACCTGGGTACAGATACTGGTTAGAGTAGCTGGGTAATGAGAAGGCTTGTTCATCTATTGATGCTGAGTGTTGCCATGACTGGTACATTTGTGGA
>Ga0080013_1006297_pt1 | contig 10627 bp, 13 predicted proteins | sample ETNvirenome_6_85_FD_69236 | JGI IMG/M metagenome (GOLD analysis project Ga0080013, IMG submission 69236) | Marine viral communities from the Pacific Ocean - ETNP_6_85 (SPADES assembly) (version 2) | ecosystem: Environmental > Aquatic > Marine > Oceanic | place: Pacific Ocean | collected 2013-06-19
ATCGAGCCACTTAACGGCAGCGTATGTCCACCTGTCTTTGACTTTGGTGCTTTCTACTATTCCGTATCTCCGTATTCCTTGGTAATCTTGGAATACTGCTTGTCCAATTTTCATTCGTCCTCCGACATAGCCAATTCAATTGGCTCGAACAATACTACAACTTCCATTGCATTGGTTTTATAATAAGCCCCGATATACCCGTTGTCAACAATATTCTGAAATAGTTTGTCGTAATCCAGGCCAATATCATAAGGGCCCTTAGACATGCTTTTCAAATCGCCAGAATCTTCCATCATGTCATATATCATCTGCGATGGCACATCAACATGATAGAGCTTCTTTGTCGATGAAACTAGCCTTTCCGCATCATTCAGATCAACATAAAAAAAGGTTCGCGGGTAACCAGACATTTGATAATCTCTTCTTGAATAACCCTGGCGATGCGTCAAAAAGTATTTTGGATCCAGCATTAAAACCGGTTCATCGGCTGAAGAAAAATGGTATAATCTAACTGTATCCGAAGCATAGTGTCTCCAGTTCTCAAATAGTTTTTTCATGGACATATCTTAATTAGTTACTTTTACTTTAAAGCGATTCTAGTTAACGCTCAAGATATCAAATTGTTTTTTCAATATCCTGTTTTGCGCTTTTCTTTTGTTTATGGCGCTCATCGATCAGTACTTCCCAGTGCGCCGGCGCCCCTATCTGATATGGTAATCGGTAGCTGGTACAAGTGCGCTGGTGCGACCTCGCGGGGGTGAAATGAGATAACAGGCACCATTACTATTTGGGCGATTTTGTCATAATGTGTCACTCGTTGTGGCATGCTACCGATATTATGAAGGTCGATAAAGACCTCGCCATCATAACCACTGTCGATAATGTGCGCGCCGACAACAAGAGACTTCTTGGCGCCCATACTCGATCTATTACAAACCTGAAGCATGTACCCGTGTGGGATCGCAAATCTTAGGCCGGTTGGTATTACCATGTTCTCGTTTGGGCCAATAACAACACTCTTTTGTTCGGGCATGTGTGCATATACATCCAAGCCAGCGTCCGAGGGGTGCCCACGGTCTGGCGACATGGCGCCCGGGCACATCTTTGCAAATTCAATTATCATAGTCTTTTCTCCTTTATAGTTTTTACAATGTGAATATAGATTACACCCACAATCAAGACATTCATCGGGGCCTTTAAGGAATATCACAAAGTGATTCCTCTACCTGTTTGATGGCCTCGTTGGCCTTACCCCAGCACTCCGGGCAATATAGCCTAACTACCTGCTCTTTCTCTCGAACAACTACTTTCCAGGTCTCTGCATGTTCCTTCGATTTTTTGTCGAAGGGTGCTTCGCAGGCAGCGCATTCGTCGCCCAGCTTCTCAAACATACTTAATAGTTGTTTCATTTCTTTCTCTTCTTTCTTCGCTTTATTTCGAGCGATCTTCCTTGCTAAACTTCCCATTTTATTATCCTAATAGTTTAAATGTATGTCTAATTGACCTCGTGCTGAAACCCCAATCTTCGTTGTAGTCTAATTTTGCAGCATAAGGGCGATTGACGTGTATCTGGTCGTGGTCTTTTATTCCCCAGCATCTAATAGTCGCTGTCGAGGAAGTGTCGTCAATGACTTTTACCACCCAAAAAGGCTTGTCGTTCTTCGTCTTTTTTCGAATAATTTCCCTGGGAATAAACCAAGCGACGCCGAGTTTTGGATCCCAATTGCCAAGCGGCGGGACATGGTGGCGCTTGATGGACTCCTTCAACTGTCTTGTCATAATCAAGTCAAACGGAAATATTCCAGTTAAGGTTGAAACATGCTCAATCTTCTCCTCAGTTGAAAAGTCCTCTTCGTCGCAATAGTTCTTTATATTCTCTTCAAGCTTCTTTGCGCTCTTTGGCCGGTCCTGAATGCACGCCATCCAGAAATGTTTGCAGCCATTAAACCTTTCGTCCACCAAACAATCTAGGCCGCCGGAGCGACAGAGGGCATCAAGGGCCTTTTTGTTCAGCTTTGAATAAACCACATCTTCATTGAAGAGCAGCTCCTCGGGGGTGTTAAATGGTCGATTATTAACAATTTGCTCAATGGCCTTTTCTCCCAGGCCCTTGATCGAGCTAAAAGGCTGGATCAGGGTCTTGCCATCAGGGCTAATTTCCCACTGCACGGTTGATGTGTTGATATTCACATTCTCGATCTTGTAGCCGCGGCTTTGTACCAAGCTGATAGCAGCTTCCTTTCTAGACTCTGGTTCTTTGTCTAAAAACGCGGCCATCCAACACTCGGGGTAATAGTTCAGTAGCCACGCGCACTGGTAACTAAGAATGCTATAAGCAACAGCGTGAGACTTATTAAACCCATAGCCAGAGAAATACTCAAAAGTTCTCCAGAGCGTCTCGGCGGTGCCTGCAGCAATTGACTTAGCAAGGCATCCCTTAATGAATCTTTGTCTAATTTGTTCTTTTTCCTCATTTCCTTTACCTGTTCCTTTCTTCGTCAAGAGCTTACGAAGTTTGTTGCCTTCGTCGAGTGAGATGTCTTCACCCAACTCGTGAGCCAGCATGGCAATTTGCTCTTGGAAAATAAGAAAGCCGACTGTCTCTTCTGTGATTTCTTTTACCTCATCACTAATATAGGCGATGTCACCAGGGCTGCGTTTAGCCTTAACGTAAGACTTATCAACGTTGGCGCTCAGCGGGCCAGGACGATAAATAGATGTAATAGCAGAGATGTCGATGATATTGTTCGGCTTTGCCTTCTTACAAAAACGCTGTGCGCCATCGTTGGTAAACTGAAATACTCCAACAAACCTACCCTTGTGAAAGATGTTTTTGTAGACTTGTTCGTCGTTAAGGTCAATCTTGTCTGGGTGTAGAGTTTCATCATAGTACTTCTTGATGTCTGTATACGTCGGGCTTGCAACGCCGTGGTGCCTCTTCAGTACGTGACCCACGGCAGACTGTATCATATCAAGTGTTGACAGGCCCAACAAGTCAAACTTAATAAAACCAAGGGGTTCAAGATGACGCACGTTCTGACCCTCGGACCAGGGCGTTTGAATAACTCCGCCTGAATTGATAAGCGGCATATATTTATCAAGATCTTCGCCGATCACAACGCCGCCGGCGTGGCGACTAGTGGAGCGCACTTGCCCCACAAGAGCCTCGACGTGAGTCTTAATGTGTGGATACTTAGTAAGAAAATTATGAAGTGAGTCTGAGTATTCCATCACCTCTTCAAACGTAGGTGCGTATACGCCGGCCTTGATCCCGTGCTTGGCTTTAGCTTTCGGCGTGGCTTCACGTACCATGCGGCCGGTGACGTTATTAACTTCTACAAACGGAACGCCGTAGAACTTTCCAATGTCTTTGATAAGAGAGCGAAGCTGCAAAGTATTAAAATTGGAGATAGGCACAACAGTTGTGTCACCCCACTCTTCGGCAAGAATCTCTTTCAAGCCGAAAGCATCACTGACATCATAATCAATATCAGGATAGTCCGTTGCGTCAGAACGCAAAAAGCGGCTGAACAGAAGACCATATTTAATAGGATCAACTTGTGTGATGCCCAGGACATAAGCCACCAAAGAGCCAGCGGCAGAGCCGCGGCCGGGACCAGAGAGCATATTTTCGTTTGCCTTGTCGGCAATTGCCTTCATGGTCAAAAAGTATTTACTAAAACCACGATCGTTAATCACTTTAAGTTCGTGCTTAAGGCGATCAACGTATTCTTGATTGTCTTCCAATGCGAAACTGCGCAGCCCAGAAATAGAAGCCTTGATGAGGGCTTGTTCGGCGGTTGTGCCGGCGGGGACGACGAACCCGGGCAAACGAACAGTGTCGTCCGGCATAAAGTCTTCGATCATCTCGTGTGCAACCCAGTGAGTAGTAGTAAGGCTGTTATAAACCAAGTCGTCGTCGTATTCGCAATCACACTCTTCAGAATACTTCTTATAAGATTCCCACATCTGATCGCCGTTCTTCGGATATAACTCATAGCCGATTTCATCAACGCCATCTGGTAACTCAGATGTCAACCATTCAGGAGACTTCGATTTGCCAAGCCAGCCAAGGCGCTTATATAACTCCCTGTCCTTCCAGGCATCCGGGCTGGGGTAGTGGCTGTCCGCGGTAGAAATAAGAGGAATGCCGTACTCTTCGTGCATCTGAATGACAAACTTGTTTAGTCGGTGCTGCTCAGGGATATTATTCCACTGGAGTTCTCCAAACCAACGGTCACCCAGTAGTGCGACCATCTTTTCGGTAGTAAGCCTCATTGCCGCCAAGATGTCTTCTTTGTTCTCTCCAACCTTTCTAGATTTAGTCTTGCCCTCTTCGTTTATATATTCTTCATATATACAATTGTCCCAGTAGTCGCCAGCATAAACGCCGCCGAGACACGCAGAAGAAGCGATGACCCCTTCGCCATACTTCTCCAGAATGTTATAGTCTAGACGAGGATATCGATAAAAGTTGTCGCCCTGATGTGATTCAGAAACAATCTTATAAATATTATTTAGGCCGGTCTGATTTTGAGCCAACAAAACCAAATGACGGCGCGAGCGTATATTGTTGTCTGATTTCTTCTTTGAATCAGTTTCGTCTTCTGTCGCCAGCTTGCCGTCGTCGGAGGCCAGTTGCCTCCTTGCTGCCTTCTTGTCGGCCTTGACCTTCTCATATTCTTCTTTCCAGTCAGCAACGGAGGGTATGAAATAAGCTTCAACGCCGAAAATAGGTTTAAACTCCTTTCCGTCAGTCATCATCTTTTTCGCATGGAGGACTTGATAGGACAGACCATTCATGTTCCCATGGTCCGTCAGGGCGAGGGCGCTGGAGCCATTCTCATACGCGTAATTCATATGCTCTTGTGGGTACCCAAACCCGTCGAATACAGAGCCGGCCACACTGTGAGCGTGCAGGCCAACAAAAGGGATGCTAGGTTTAACTCTATCCATAAAAAAATACCTCCGTTGTTACACAACTAGTATAGCAACGGAGGTCAATGTCGTCAATCAATTAATTCAATCTTTTGATAGTATACCAAAAAGCAAAAGGACTGCCAACAGCCCCACGAACCCGGCTTGGCCAAGTGAGTTGATTACCGACACAACGTTGCCTACAGCATCCATGCCAAAGACTGGGGCGCCGTAGAGTACCTGGCCTACGACTGCAAGCGCCAACACCAGAACGAGTAGTTCCGTAATCTTGGCAACGCTGCCGCCGACCATCTCAAAAGCTTTATTGATCTTTTCCATTTTTTTATCTCCTTTTAAAATACACCTTGCGGTATATGTTAAGCTTAAATAGTTCTAAAAGCGGCACAAATCATACCGCGAACACTGGTCAGTATCAAGCCTTTTCTTTTTTTAGAATGATTTCGCCGAAGTACATAATAAAAAAAATAAACTAATTTAGCTCTTTATTTTTATTTTCAAGATAAACAACAGTTGCTTCAAAGTTTAAAAACCTGGGTACTGGGACAAAAGGTAAGAGGCCGTGGGCGAGGAAGATAGATGCGGACAACAGCAGCCGAAATGATGCGCCAAGGGCGAAACGGGCATGTTTAAGATAGCCAGAAAAACCATTGGCGCGGGGGTGTTTATTAAATACGTTCTCCATCGTCAACTCCCGTTTCGTTCCACTCAGCGTAGGACAGTATGCTGGGTTTTCTTATTTCAGTGTTTTCTTTTAAAAAACCACAATAGCCTTTCCAGCAATCGATTGGATAATAATTTTCAACCTCTGCCATACTATAAGTAGTAATATTGACTGATCCAAACACTTGCTTTAAATCGAAATTTTTATAAGAAAACCGGTCTTCTAGCGAGAATTTTTCTTTTCTTGTCTCTGGGTCTTTCCACAAGCCTGTTGAAGTTGTCCGGGAGTCTGTGATCAAGCAGTCGATTTGTTCGGTCGTCAGGGTGAGGCCTAAGTACAAATTATCTTTTACAGTTTGGTGGTTATAACTCAAGGCAAAATCTCCCTCTGATATCTCCTTCCTGTGTTCTCTAAGCCTCCAGGGGGGATAATATGCATATGGCCAAGAAATATAATAACGATCCGGGCGGACATGCGTGCTAATCTGTTTTAAGGTTTTATCCGCAGTCCTCGCGCCAAAGATGGCCGACCAAGCCAAATTGTCTCTTTTATTAATATCCCTGATGGCTATTGGGACGTAATATATACGTATAGGTCTCTTTACATCAGCCTTGTTCCTCTCAAAGTGTCTATAGTTATATACCGGATCCTGTATCTTCTCTCCGACTTGATATCGAATCAACGGCGTTATATCATCGCTGCAGACTATCCATATTGTGTTGCAACCCGCATATGCGCACTCAGCCACAGCTCGCTCAACGGCTAAGTAGTTGGGCCCGATAGGCATAAGACTTTCATGCCATGGCATATTAAAGTCAGACTTGAGGCCAGAAACGGGAACAATACCAGCAATTTGTTTTTTCAAGCTAGGCCCACATACATCTAGATCAATTCATTCAATATCTCTGCCACCTGGCGAGGATCTTTTTCACAATCAATCATATCCATGGCTTCAGAATGCGTTAGCTGCGTTTGCGCTGCCTTTCGCCGGCGGTGGCCCTTTTCACCGCGTGGCAAGGAGTTCGCCCAGGCGCGGGAGAGATCCGCTTCGACGCGGCTGCGAGGTGATGAATGATACGAAGTATTGGGTGAGGCCTTATATGTACCATCTTTGCCCCAGAATTTCTCAAATTTTTCAATCTCACCAGAACTAAGCCAGCCTGTGCTATAAGCATCTTTTATTAATGCGGCCCGGGTGGCGCGGGCAGACGGACTCGGGGGGCCGCTGACCGTCTTGGTGTCGAATGCCTCGTAGGCCTCGGCCCATGGCGAGTTCGACCCGGGCGAGGAAGTAGGAGTCTCATCAGACAGACCCAACTTGGGATGGTCGCGGTTGATGTCCAGGATCCTTAACGCCCAGGTGGCGGCGTGGTCGATGGCCGCCCATTCTTCTTTGGTATTTCTTCGTATCGACTGACCGCCTAAGAGCTTGTCGGTCCGAAGAAAACATGAATACTCTATGTCAATGGGGAGTATATTCCTTCCCAAAGTATTATGTAATTCACGTAAAGAAGCAAAGAACTCTACAACATCTTCCTCGTGTTTACCAGTTCGTGTTAGGCTTAAACGTTTGTTTGCGATCTGCCTTAATTTCTCATATTGAGTTTGTGAATAGTACCGCTTCGATGTGTCTACGCCTCCGGCCCGGGCAGTGGAAATACCAAATATTTGCTTAAAGGATTGAGCGAATTCGCCCCAGAAAGATGGAGCAATTTTAGGAAGTCTCCAATTCTTGGATTTTTCTAGTGCAACCATAACTGCTCGATCAAGTGCGTGGCCAAGCTCATGATATATCATCCCCTTATACCTTGAGGAGCCGTCCCGAAGCCAGTACTTGTGAAATTGCTCAACCGTAATAAGATTCTTCCCCGAATGGAAGACCGCCGGTCCGCCATAATCTGGGTCCCAGGAGTGAGCATCCGATCCAGCCATAAATACAATTTTTGTATTTCTTATAACTTTAACTATTTGTTCAAGGAGCCATGGCGTCGGCACTAGCTTAGAACGTTTAGGGCCTAGTAGGTCTTCAATCAGCTTATCTAATTCTTTTTTTCTACTTAATATTACTGTCTCGATAAACTCTTCCCTGTATTGGAGAAAAAGATCCTCATATTCAGCAACATCTTGATCTTGGCCGGGGTCAATATACTTTTCTTTAGCCTCAGTGAGGTAATTTCTCCAATTTTCAAATAAAAGCTTCATACTCTAAATAGTCTCGTATACTGGAAAAACATCGCGGCGCCACAAAATGAGATTGGCGCGCCCAAAGCCGTGCCTGTTTAATATATCCAACGTCTTAAACCTAGCCATGGTATCGCTAAACTCAAAGTCGCTCAACTGCTCCCTGCTCAAGAAAGACTCACAAAACAAGTCCAGGCATTTGCGGGCGCCGTCGACTCGACATGATGGAAAGAATTTGATATTATTAACAAACTTATCTTCCGTCTTAATCTCTTCAAGATTTAGTACACCTAGGCCTTTGCAATCAAACCAATCAATAACGCGGTATGTAACTATCTCTTTCTTGTTCTCAACTCCAGAAACATTTTCATAATCGAACAAGTGTAATTTCTCATACTCGACGGCATATACACTGCCGGCACTGTTAATCTTGATCATCTTTTTTTCTTGTATAATGCGAAGACTATTGACCCTATCCCTAAACGGCACCAGACCAAGTTCAAATAGCTCATAAGTCTTCGCGGCCCACTCCTCCTCAATCCCCTCATATGAGTGGTGGTAGGGGGCACGGTTTTTGATCAAGAAAAATTTATTATCGTGCGCGAATCTGACTGCATCAATATCCGAACCCACGACAATGTTTCTTACTTTAAAATCAACATCCATCGCCATCTTCGCGGTTGAGGCGAATGTTCTTGTGCCACTTTCTTAGAAGCTTGTAGTGGTTTGGTTTCTGATAGCAGCGGCCGCCATCCTTTGGGGATCGAACTCCTGTAACCCAGGCGGCGATCCAGAGTTTCTTTTCGCTCTTAAACTTACATTGTTTTTTAACTTTTGCAAGCTTACTAACAATATGCCTCATCCAGGTATCAGCAGCAGAGTATGGATCCGTTCGGTCGGTGCCATAATACTTCTCATACCACCTCCACTGTTGGACGATCCCAATGGCCATGGCTTTCTTCTTGTTTTTGCTGAACTTTCTGTCGCCCTTGGCCAAGGGATTATAGCCAGACTCTAAACAAGCTGCAGCAAGCAGCATGCCTCGAACTTCGCTGGGGACCTGATAGGCTTTCTCGACCTCGATTAGAAGATCGATTATAGGTTCAACAACCTTTTCTGGGCTGCGATTTTTGCAGTGCCAGATGGCCTGTTCTTTAATCTCTTCATAGGTGATTTCACTATCCGGGTCGGTGGGCATATCCACCGGCTTTACGTACACTGATGTATCATCCGAACTTATATTAATAGGCCGGATAAAGTTGTCGTCGACCGGAGTCCCGTTCAAAACGACAAACAGGGGCAAAATAAATTTCATTTTTTTCTCCGTTACTCCTGAGGTTCTAATAGTGGATGCGCGGGTGCCTCAAGCAGCCCCCTAGCATCCCTTAAGTAGGTTGCTCAGGCTAACTATTCCATACTTACTATGAAATAATCTTTTGTAGTTTTTTAATTTCTTCTCGCATCACGTTACGATGATGCCATTTAGATTTATTGGTGCGGCTCTTTTTAAAAAGAAGTTTGTTTCTCTTTTTGATGTTCTCTGCCAATCTTTGTGGTTCATCTTCAAATGGAACCTCTTCAGGCTCAAACGAGACCCGGCGGCCGCCGTCCGATGGGAATGAACTTTCGTGCTCGTCATCAAAAAACGGAATTATGAATTTGCGGCCTTCCTTTTCAGAATAATAGTCTTCTTTGGATTGAATATCCGTGCCACCCATACTGACATCGCGGGTCTGTATCGTATCATAACCTTCTATATATTCAAATCTAAAGAATGGTTCGTCTGCTTTCTGGCGCATTTTCTGCCCCCAGATGACGGCCTCTTGGCCGAACTTTTCACCGAGCATTGTTGCGTCGTCTCGGGAAATATTCATAATAAACACAGATTTTTCTGGACTGCCAAAGCTGCCGCCGATGTCTGTGTAGCCTACTTGCATGGTTTGAAGAGATTTTTTTAAATCCTTCATCAAGGCATTGTTCTCTGCTGGGCCGAGAGGCTGTGCGCTTGGGTTCTCTGCTGTCAAAATGGCAACAGTATCAATTGACGGCACTTGGCCAAGCATTATTTGCCTAACGCGGGAAAATCCGGACTCTTTTATCATCTCTTTCTTTACTTCTCTAATCAGCTTCCTCAGGTCGCTTGCTTTCATCCTCGTTCTCCTCGCCGCCGTGGAAGGCAATAACGTGTGTTTCTGGTAATAAATAGTACTCACAACCCAAAACGGAAACCTGCTCAATTGAATGGCTCGGCGCAACAAGCTTCATACCTTTGCGAAGCCTTGAATCTACATGTGCTTCCAACAACTTAACTACCTTGTAAGGCGAGGTGTCGATCTCAATACCACCAGGAACAAGAACGGAACTTTCTTCCTTTTGTGTCTCCTCAATTGGCTCAACAACTAAATATTTATTCAATGGATACAACATACTACACTCCTGGGACAGTTTTGTTAATCTTGTCAAAGTAGTCGGTAAGCTGATTGATATCATCGCCCTGCTTGAGCATGCGATAAGCCTTAACGGCCATGCTGATGTCCTGCTTAGACAGCCAGCCATTGTCTTGGTAATTCTTCTTTAGGTCTCTTCGATGCTCCTTATAGGGTTCCATCTCATCTTCCACGGCCTTAAACGCCTTAATAAACTCAACAACATAATCTTCCTTAGTAGGATCGCTCATAATAACCTCCTTTGTGAGCATTTATACTATAGTCACTCTCAGCGACAAATCAACTCAAAAATTTCATTTATACTATCTCACATGCTCCGCCGCTGCAGGCCAACTCTCCCGTTAAGTTAGTACCGTCCTCAATTTCGACAACTTTTGTTAGATCAACTTCTTCAAGGCTC
>Ga0080013_1006298_pt1 | contig 10627 bp, 13 predicted proteins | sample ETNvirenome_6_85_FD_69236 | JGI IMG/M metagenome (GOLD analysis project Ga0080013, IMG submission 69236) | Marine viral communities from the Pacific Ocean - ETNP_6_85 (SPADES assembly) (version 2) | ecosystem: Environmental > Aquatic > Marine > Oceanic | place: Pacific Ocean | collected 2013-06-19
CAAGCTAGACGGCGCTCTGTCCGCGTGTGCGCTTGTCGGCATCGACCCGGCGAACGTCGCGAAGGTGATTAGCCTTCGCGAGGACCTAACAGCCGCTCAGGCTAACGTGGGCGCGGAGGATGACGCCGTATCCTTCGAGATTCGTCCGGCTACTCTCCACAAGCGCGCGCACAATAAGCGCGCGTAAGCGCCAGCCCCGCGCGGGGCAACATAGAATCGCCCGGCATTGTCCGGGCTTTTTTATTGTCTCGTGAGTTGCTACGTACATACAACTAACTCACAAGAACCTGGAGAATGTCGCGTGAGTTGAATGCGACATACAAACAACTCACATATCAGCTCAGAAAAAAAGTTGTAAATTGCAAGCAACTCACGGGGGCCCCCTCCCCCCCTACCGGCGCCCGATGTATGTGCTATGCAAGTATCCCGGGGATAACAGGCGCCTAAGTACATTTTCGACGCGTGGATAATTTTCTGAAACTTTTTTTGCCACCCTTTCCAAGCAGCATATTCGAGAATATAGAGGGAAAGGAATATTGCAGAACTATTTACAGCATGGACGCAGATCAAATTACACCAGAATTCATCGAGGCAATGGTCGACCGGATCGTTATAGAGATTACAGACAAGCTTGAACAGCTTGACATCTCTATGGACTACATTGCAGCTGCACTTATGGACGATGCTACCGTCATCGACGTCAGCGCAAGGCAGAAGCGCGGCCGCATGGGCGAGAGCAACGAAGCCGACGTCAACGAGGGCTTGGGCTTCGTCGGTGTCGACATAGTCATACGGTTTATTGCCTTCGCCATGAAACATCCAGAAACAATCTTAGCTGCAGCTGCAGCCGTGGTCATGACTCTAGACAGAGCCCCCGGGGTCGTTAACGGTATCATCGATCAGTTAGAAGACAGTGTAGCTAAAATAAGAAAGTCGGTTGCAGAGCGCGAAAAAAATAAAAATCTAAACATTTAAACCATTTAGGCGTATAGTTAATATATGGACGCCATATTGGACATCATAATCATTGCAGGGCTTGGTTCCTTGGGTGCATTATGGGCGTTCATAGTCGTGATGATGTTGCATACAGCGTGGGATACGGTCGGAGAGCATATCCTAAGCATAATTCAGAAGCTTCGGGACAAGATGTAAGGAGATGTATGCGACGTAATGACCAATCCGGTAATACATTTAGCAGTTTTCATAACGGCCGTCATCATACCGGGCGGATTAATTGCCTATTTCTGTTGGCGTACGCTCACAAAGGACAAAAGCGTCAAATACCCAACACCCGATCAAGCGCTAAGAGACTTTCTCAGCAAATATCCGGTGGAGTCCCTGCGCGCGAAGAGCAGACTTGAGCGTATACGCAAAACAAAAGCCTTAAAAACCCAACCTCGAAAAAAATCCCAGTAAAAAAATATAGACTTTCGTGTTTATGGCATAAGATATGCATAACTCCACAACAAGATATTTGTACTTTCTGGTATAATGCTTTCTACTTATGTTATAATGCTTTCTACTTATGTTTGTTATGCGTCGCATACTTGCTACTAATCCCGATCTTACCGAAGCCGTCTTCTGGATATGCGCCGCAACGACGGCTGGCTCCATAATCTGGATCCTCCGACACATCTATTAGTATGCCATCACCCTTTATTCGACTTAATAAGGTATACGGCTGCATTCTGGGTATCACCGTGCAATACGGTAATCTCTCCCTGAGGCACTGGAGCGTCCGTATTTGCGTCTGCGCTTTCTCTTGGGAACTCTGCCTTGGGCTAGAGCACAAAAATCGATTCTAGAACCACTGAGAAATAAAAAATTTACGCGGCATCTGAACTAGTTATACTAGGAGCCGGAGCTATGATGACCCTTAATGCTATATTGTTTATTGTTCTCGGGTTGAGCATTGCTTTGACCCTTTTTAACTATCGAAAAGTGCGTATTGAACGCGCAAGAAACGAATCTGTGTCCGTTGGTCTTGAAGAACTGATGGAAGTGACGCGTTTGGAGATAGCGAAGAATAAAAAATTGGTCGAAAAAACTAAGAAGCAGATCGAGGGGGCATCTAGCTCGCTGGATTCTGATGATCCTATGGTAGATTCCGGGATGTTGTCATCAATTCTTGCTGTTATTGTGAAGAAATATGGCGCGATTAAGCTTGGTCTCAATGATTTTGAGTCAACGGGCAGTGATGATTATGTCTCTGTCTATGTTGATACTAAGACACAAGATTTGATCCTCTCTCTGGACCACAGGCTTGTTGAAAAAGAGATCGACCCCATGTCCATGGTTAATTTTGGTACCAAAGACGACAACACTTTTCATTAGTCTACTTATACTGTGCGATATGGAGACTTAGTTAAATCAACCCGGCTTAATAGCATAGGGGTTGTAATAGAAATGTTCGGAGATTTAGATCCCGAAAACCCATGGATTCGAGTTATGTTCACTCATCCCAAGCAAGGCTACCAATGGTGTAAGATGTCGACGCTGCGATGTATAGACAAAAAAGAAGGGGACCAAATATTTGATCCCCTTCTTGCTGACGCGGCTGGTGGAAGTGGGAGCTTATGAGTCGCGCCAGAGGTTATTAGAAGCAAACTTTAATACTTCTTCTGCTGAGTCTTCGTTGTAGCCGTAACTATCAATAAGTGTTTGTACCATAGCATTGAACTTACCTTTTTGCTTGTTATCGCGGCTCTTAGACTTGGTAACGATGCGAGAGATGTCGCGCACGGAAGCTACTAACTTACTTTCAATTGCTTCACGAAGCGGACCGTAGGAACGCCAATCAATAGTGTCGCCCCTTCGAAGCTTCGCAAACATGTAAGCAGTGATATCGGCACGGAAGTTATTCTTCGCTGATCCCTTGATGCCAATCTGTTCTTCGATCGACTGCAAGAACTTCTCGTCTGGCTCCATGTCTTCGCTGGTTACTCTATCTTTAACCTTGGTATTGTTGACATATGCCTCTGCATGGTCAAGGTAGTTATTGAAGAGAGACTCTGCCTGCTCATCATAAGCAGTAACGAAAGCCTTGGTGATCTCTTTTTCTAAGAGAGAGAGATATTCTTCGTGAAGAACCTTCTGCAAGAACTGAAGACAGAATTTACGCTCCTCTGCATTAACGATCTGCTCCTTGACTTGCTTGATTAGCGAGTCACGAATAGAGATCGGTGTAATCATGTTCTTAGTGGAATCGGCCAATGCTGCATCAATGGACTTCATAATGAATCGAGTAGAAATTCCGGTCATCCCTTCATCTTCTACTTCTTCTCTAAGATCTTTGATGTCGACCTTCTTGATGAGCCCCTTTTCAATAATCTCTTCACCATTGTAGATTTTCATCTTCGTAAGTGGGTCGACCTTGTTGGAGGGCTTGAGGCGAGAGAGCACTGCGAACATGGCAGCAATCTCTAAGGTATGAGGAGCAATGTGGCAATCAAAATCGGATCTTGCAATTAGCTTCTGATAAATCTTTACTTCCTGCTCGAACTCTAAGCTGTAGGGGATGTTGACGCGAACAATACGATCGAGGATGGCCTCGTTCGTGTGCTCTGCTTTAAACTTGTTCCACTCTGCTTCATTGCAGTGTGCAAGGATAACACCATCAAAGTAAATCATCGCTTGCTTCCCCGGGGAAGGAACATTCTTCTCCTGGGTTGCTGTGAGCATTGTGTGAAGGAACTCAATCTCATTCTTGAACACCTCGACAAATTCAACGATACCGCGGTTGCCGACATTGAAGGCTCCGTTGAGGCTTAGGACTCTCGGATCGTCTTCGGGGTATAAATCTAGCTTAGAAATATCCTCCGATCCGATTAAGAGGCTTGTATCCTGAGTATTGGGGTCCATGGGAGGGACAACACCAACACCCTTCCGTCCGCGGACTGAGAAGGAAGACTGGGAGATGGGGAACTTTGTGTAGTCTCCTTCGAACTCGTCAATGAGGCGGTGGCGACAGACGGGGCATAGATCACCCTCGACTCTGATTCCATACATCTCAACGAACTCTTCGCGCAACGAACGGGGGATTAAGTGAAGAGGCTCCTCGCGAATAGGGCAACCCTCCAAAACATAGATTGGGTCGCACGCCTCTAGCGCCGATTTGATGTGTTCTATAAGCGCAGACTTGCCTGCACCTACGGGACCTAGTAAAAGAAGAACCTGGCGGCTCTCCTCGCCTCTCATGGCGGCTGAGTGTAAGAATCTCATCACCTTTTCCAAGGGGCGTTCCATACCAAAGAATTGTCCGGTAAAGTAATCATATACTTTTACTGATTCGCCGTTGAAAAGTTTGTTGCATCTTTCGTCGGTTTCATCAAGTGTGACCATACCCTCGCCGAGGATTTGTTTGTAGAGACGCTTGTGCGCGAGCACTGCAATCTCGGGATCTTTCTCCAAGAGTTGGAGATAGTCCTCAAGGGTTCCCTTGAACTTCTCCGCCTTCTTGCTAGATCTGTGAGCCTTTACGCTCTTTAAAAACTTATTAGTTGTGGTCATAATTTAAAACTCCCATATTTCATTTTCCACCATTGAGATTAATCTAACCTCGTCACCCCAAAGGGTCCTGATATGCCCAAAAACCTTTGTGGCATAAGTCAAGTCTAGATCTCGACCGTCATGTTCATGAATCAGAGACAAAGTGTTGTTCTTCTCTATCTCATCTACATAGACAACCGGTACTCGGTTGAGACCAATATTTTGTATCATCTGGTCTCGTACCGCTTCCCAGCCGCCTTCGTCCGATATATCATCTATTGTAATCGCTTTCTTCTCTTTTTTAAAGGAATAACTGAAGTAATTATTCTCTTGCATAAATTCTTCATCGAGGTAAAAACGTAAGAATGATATATCGTTATGACACTCTCTAACTATCATCGCCTCTTCCATGCCGCCCTCTTCAATGATTTTTTCAAAAAGTTTGAATCCTAGGTGATACGGATTAAGTTGTCCAAGATGAGGACGAACTACTTGGTTGTGTAATTTAATAAAGGGTAAGTGAAGACTATCTGGTAGGTTTAACTCATTGACGATTTTATAGTGGATCGTACATGCCCAGCCTTCGTTCATTACTTTTGTGAGGGCCTGGGGTATAAAGTATTTTGAACTTTCCTCAACAATAAGAATCAGGTTTCTTTCCCACTCCTCTAGATGTTTGCTGTGTTCTGCGACGAAGCGCAAAACGTTATACTCCGGTTGCATTGGCACTTTTGCAAGATTTGGCTTGAACTTTGGATTCTTCGCCATCTTTGCTATAGCTACGTCAACAAGCTGGTCGCGTGTTTTATATTTGATTCCGGGGAATCTTGGTACTTGGTACTTAACTGAATGGGCAGCATCAAGGATGTTTTCAACTTTCTCAACACCAATGGAGGGATCTTCAATAAGCTTGCGGACATACTTGGCGGCCGCCTTAAACGTGTCAATAATGTTGTCGGGATTTGTATCGTCGAACATGCGGTTTTGCTTAAAGAAGTCCGAATGTCCTATACAGTGTGCCATGGTTAAAATGTGAACATAGAGTGCATTCTCTCTCATGAGGTAGGCAATACTGGGGTTTGAGTTGATGATCATCTCATATGGAAGCCCAGTCTGTCCCATATTATAGAGTGTATGCGTGCGCTCGTACTCTTTTCCATAAGACCAATGTCGGTAATGGGTGGGGAGTCCAACGTAGGCCATGGCGCCGAGCATCTCCTGATAATCAATGATTTCGTAGTCAATAGGGTGCCAATCAAGACCCATGTCTTTGGCGACGCGGATAATCTTTTCATCCCAATGGAGCAGGTCAGCTTCTGTCCAGTTACTCATTTTATTTTCCTCCACCAAAAAGTTTGTTGAATGATTTCCAAATGTGTTCGGTTTGTCCGATCATAACTTTTTTGAATTTTGCATCACAAACCGGCGTCAACTTGGACCATAAATTTTCTAGTTCTTCGTTTTTCCAAGCCGAGAAGCTCGGCCACGGAAGACCTGTGGGGGACATAGAGTCTTCGTCTTCGGCAAAATTGCCATAATGTTCATTGATCTCACAATAAGCAGTAAGTTGGCTTATTTCCTTGATTTGTTTAAAGAGATCTAGGGATTTCTCATTATCGGAGGACCAGTTTTCACCATCGCCGCAGTAAAAAGAGTAAATATTCCAACTATTTGGGTGATATTCTTTCTCTATAATCTCTAATTCTAGATTTAGGCAGCTGGAGATAATAGTGCCTCCGTAGGTGCCTACTTTAAAGAAGTCGTCTTCGGTAACGCGGCTTGCGGTTGTCGAGTGAGATAAGAAAACCACATCGACTTTCTCGTATTTGTGGTTTAAGAACTGGTATAACAGAAAGAAGAAGCACCTGGCGAGGAATTTACGATCCATCGACATGGAGCCTGACACATCCATAAGAAAGAATATAACAGCAGCGCTGTTTTCTTTGGTCTTTGGCTTGATATGGTGGTATTTTAGGTCGTCCTTATGAAAGGGAAAACGCTCTTCGCCTTCTGGATCAAAAGTACCAGCCTTTTCGGCCATCTTCTGACGCCTGATCTTCCTTTTTAGTGTCTCTTTCTTTGAGAGACGGGGGCGAATACCCTTGAAGCGATATCCTTGGCGCTTAATAGATTCCTGAGACACATATCGAAACTGTTTTTTCTCCAGGTCTGGTAGTTCTAGGTCTGCGAAGAGATATTCAGCGAGTTCTTCTAGTGAAACCTCAACATCGTAGTACTCTTCGCCCTTTTTGTCACTAGCCTTGCCGGTACCTTGTCCTAGTCCCTTCTCAGCTCTCTTTTTTCCGATTTTCTGCCCTCTTTTGACGCTGTGTCCGCCCCCGGAGCCGACAGACTTGTTATTTTCGTTATTGCCGTATACAAAACGGTATTCTTTAATGCCTCTTACGGGGATTCGAATCTTTTTCTTACCATTTTGCCCAATTATGGACTCCTCGGCAACAACATCCTTGATAGATTCCTTAATGGCTTTGTCAATCTTTTTTTTGTGACGATTACGGTCGGACGCAGCGCGGTCGACGATTGATTTATGTTTTCGGAATACGCTCATACAATATATACTTTCCTATGCCTATAAAACATTTTAGTTTTTGCGTTTCTAACAGTATAATACAAATATACTAATATTTCAAGTCCTATTTCCTATGCCTCCGCCTTTCGAGATGCATACGCTAGCGGGTTTTTTTCTGGAGTCTAAGCTTTTATTGATGAACTTTTCTCTAGTTACTTTTGGGAGCCAACCAAACACATGATCTTATGCACAACATAAACGTTTTAAAAGTAGACTCCTCTTTTAAGCCGATAGAGGTTGTCTCATGGCAGGAGGCATTCGTTTTGACTTATGTTGGGAAGGCTTGGGCAGTAGAATACACAGACAAGTGGGTCAACTCAGCCACAAAAAGATTCCAGCTACCGTCAGTCATAGCTCTATACCAGTTTATTGATGAAAAGTTTTTCAGACTCCCCTGTACACGCAAAAACATCATTATTAGGGATGAGTACACATGTCAATACTGCGGAAATAGGTTCCGGGGTGAAGAGTTAACCGTAGATCATATCATACCGCGCTCTAAAGGAGGAGAACAGGAGTGGGATAATGTGGCAGCTGCATGTATTAAGTGCAACCAAACAAAGTCCGACCATTACTTAAAGGATGCGTCTGTTATCTTATTGCGACCACCGATGAAACCCACTTTCCGGGCAATGATAAGGTTGCGATTTAAAAATTCAAACATGTCTTGGACTGGCTACTTGTAGGATTGTCTCCTATTTAATGGTGAGGTATTAACGCATATGTCAAAATATACATGGTTATTAGACCCCGGGCACGGTGGGATCATTGAGGGAGCATATCAGACTGCTGGGAAGCGATCGCCGCATTTTCCTGATGGGTCTGTTCTTTACGAGGGGGAGTTCAACAGAGATGTCGTCGGAAGAATAATCAAATTGTGTCATGATTATAACATTGATTGCATTAATCTAGTCGATACTCAAGAAGATCTTCCTTTGCGACACCGCGTGTCAAAAGCCAACCTATTCCACAAAGAAAACAAAAACAGTATTTATGTCTCTGTTCATGCGAATGCCTTTGGAAATGGAAGAGATTTTAATCAGGCTAAGGGGGTGTGCACTTTCCATCATTACAGGAGCGCTTCCGGCAAGAGACTGGCTTTAAGTTTACAGAGGTGGCTAGCCGACCTTGCGCCTTTTCGCGACAGAGGGGTTATCAGTAATGATGCGTGGGCAAACTTTTATGTTTTGCGCAAAACTCATATGCCAGCTGTCCTATCAGAAAATGGTTTCATGACCAACTTCGATGATGCGAGCGCCCTCATGGACCCCGACACACGACAAGCAGTTGCCAATGCACACTTTGCTATGATTCAGGAGATTGAAGAAAATGGACTCTAAAGACGTGCTAACTAATGAGATATCAAGTGTTATACTTAGCTTAAGCCAAAAAATAGAAAATCTACAAATTAAATTAGATGAGCTGTGCCGCAGTACTGGAAATTGCGCAAACATTAAAACGGTTCATGCAAAACTAATCCCAGAGAAAGGTGAGACAAATGGAATTGATATCGACACACTTTGTAAAGAAAAGTGAGGTTGGGTACCACGGGAACCTTTTCGGAGGTATAATGTTGGCGTGGCTCGATGAAGCCGCGGCCGCTTTTGCGGCTCAGGTTGCCGATACGCCGAGGATGGTGACCAAGCACATCGCCGCATTGACCTTCCAGAAGCCCGTAAGACCGGGTCAGATCATCAAGATATATGGAGAGGTGGACCGCATCGGTAAAACCTCTCTAACGCTGAATATGGAGGCCCGACGACACTCCGTATATAATGGCACCCAGCGCACAACTGTCAACACCAAAATGACCTTCGTTCGCATCGATGGTGATGGTGAGGCAATCCCAATCTCGGAAAAGGTACGTCAGAAGTACAGAGATCCTAGGGACTTTACATAGTATCAGAGCAAAAGATAGGACTATTTATAGTATTATGAAGCTTTTACTTGAAAACTGGCGGAAGTATCTTACTGAAGAAGTCAAATATGGTGGTATTTTAAAACTCAAGCCAACTCCAGAGATTATATCCCAGGCAAAAGCAGCCATGGCGAACCTACCACCAGAAGCAGCCCGGTTGCCCGACAAAGCGCTTCATATAACTCTTATTCATCAGGATATATTAAGACCATACAGAGAAAAGATTAAAGGTATGGTACTGCCTCCCGAACCAGAAGTTGTATTGAACAATGAGGTGGAAGCGATAGAAGATGAAGAGTATAAAGATCCTTCAATTGAAGGGGGTCGTAAATCTTGGAGAATACGAGTCGCTGATCAAAGCCAAGAAGATTTAAGAGAATATGTTAACGAGGTGATGGCATTAGTAAAAGGACCACAGGACCCAGAGCCAAACCGTATATTTCATATTACTTTAGCAAATCTCACCGGGGATTCCGGGGATTCAGTAAAATGAAACTCCTACTTGAAAACTGGCGGAAGTACTTAGCCGAGCGCAAAACTGATCAGGTTTATGCCGATCTTGTAGATTTTTTTGTAGATTTATATACTACACCTTCCAATTTTGAGTGGAAAGGCGAAGAAGAAGAAAAAGAGTATGGGGAATGGCTGGATCCCGCGTGGTTCGATGAGTTCGATTTGCTAGAAGCGGAAGCCGATGAGTTGCCGGAGCCTCCGGATCCCGAATTCGGGATGTCATATCAGTACTTCTTGGTCGAGCCGCGCCTAAGAGAAGCCTGGAGTAAACTAAAAATCATTCCTGGGGCACTAGAGTTGTTGGGAATGGCCTCCGAGGATGATTTGGTTGAAAAAGTTCTTGAGTCTACAACTCTAGAAATTAGTTACGGACTTGCGAATTTCGAATTAATCCATGCAGCGCGTTATAGAGTTCAAGAGAAGCCAGCGCTTGATGAGAAACTCCTGGGGATGTACGCGGACGGAATACTAGGCATTAATTTGGCGGCAAAAAGTTTTAATATGAATGTTAACGAGTTCATCAATTTGAACGAGGGCGCCATATTAGAATATACGGGAGATAAAAAGGGAAAGGTGCGCGCAGTTATAGAACATGAATTTACTCACATGCTTAATCATTTCCGGGCTGGGACTTTAAAACGTGATAAGGGCATTGGGCGACAGCACCGACAAAAAGATCCAGAGACACAAGGAAATATTCGGTATGCCAATTCAACCGAGGAGATTCAGGCGCGCCTAATTCCTATCTTTAAATTTGTCGCCAGTACTATTCAGACGGACCCCGCGCAATTGGGCGACGATCCTATGACACAGACGTCCTCATTGATTCGGTATGAAATAGAGAACTTTGCAGGAAATGAAAGTCTTGCAAATATTGTAAAGCTGCTCTTTAAACTTTATGAAATTGATAACCCGAGATGGATAAAACTTCTCAACAGCAAAAACCGACAGCGTATCACTCAGCGTTTTTATGAGTTTGCCCAAGAGTTAACCTCTAAATGAAACTCCTACTTGAAAACTGGCGGAAGTATTTAGCAGAAGAAGAGAAGCCCAAAGTCAATATTTTCCTTGATATGGATGGTGTTCTAGTTGATTTTATGACCGCGGTCAAAAACCAC